>JAEEGL010126054.1_pt1 | contig 23813 bp, 24 predicted proteins | sample 9134231 | NCBI WGS metagenome assembly JAEEGL01 (sample SAMN16246548, study PRJNA631951) | gut metagenome | biome: gut microbiome; feature: rumen; material: fiber-attached | host: Bos | place: Iran: Karaj | collected 2018-10 | reverse complement strand
TACTAAACGGAGACTCCAAGGATAAGTTCTTTTCTCTCGGGGATTTCATGGCTCTAAACGACATTTCCCAGTTGCCTCCCTATGCCCGTGGTCTCAAGGATTTTCTGGCAAAACGTGAAGTTTTCTCCCTGATCATCATACGCTTTTATGATAAAGATAAGAATGAGTGCATACTTATAATTTCAAATATCGGTAAAAAGATAAATTGGAATCAGTCTCACTTTAAGTATTATAGAGCTTTTACGGATGTTCTGTCGTTACTGGCGCTTGGAAAAGCAGGAGATTGATTGAAAAATCCATTTCTGCTTTATCTATATTAACAACATTTCGTACAGTTATTAACTGTGATGTCGTATTTGCGCCCGGGATTATTTCTGCAAACTTTTTTGTGACAAGCCGGTATTATCACGCAGCTCTCTTATAGTTAATCCCATATAATCCTCCAAAATGGATACAACCAGCAATCGACTATCCCCTTCCACTACCGGGCTCCCACTAACACTTTATCTCTCAGTTTTATGCCAACCTCATGCCAGTTCTTCGATTCTCCAAGAGCAGTCCACAAACTTGCATCTGAACTTAGCAAAATGTTGTCATCGTCAATAACATTATTTCCCAAAATTACATTCAAACTCTCAAGCATTATTATCAGTTCCTGGGCATTACTCTTTTTTAGCTCTTTTGAGAAAGAATCATCTGCAGATCTGTCACCGTTCCAAGCTTCCACAAATTGAGAGTACATATCGATTACATCTATATCATCCGTTGATTTCACACATTTAAGATACATGCTTATAAGTTCTGCTACAAACCCATTATGACTTGACCAGGTCACAAATTCTCTGGATATACCTAATTTTCCTCTATATGCAGTAAAGACAAGAGGCTTATAAAGAACATCGTCATATTTTGATATGTACTTCTCAAACATTAAAAAGTCTTCTCGTGAAACCCAAAAGCAAATATGATCATTTCTTTCTCTTAAAGATATCTTTGCATGAAACAACTGCGTCCCCTTATCTACAAGAAATTTGGTTAAGTTTTCAAACACCTTCAACAGATTATCCTGATCAGAGACTGAAACAAACACCTTGATGAGCGACATATCGCTCAATCCATCATTTTTATTTCTCCTTAGCTCAAATCTTGCCCAATAAGAATCATCCACATTAATCCAACATTTTTCAAAATACTTTTTCGCATCCGCGTATTCTTTAAGTACAACAACACAATCCTTTATTTCTTCATAATTCTTGTAATATCCAGCAATATGTTGGATACAATCATATACCTGCCTGATTGTAATATCTGTTCCATACTCATCATACAATTGCTTAAGAGTCCCGTTGAGTCTATGATAATTTTGTATATCTTCAGCCTTAATATCCAGTTTTCTTATGCCTGCAAATCGTGATGGAAAGCATATTCCCCATGGCAAAGGCTCTGCAAACTCCATTTTTTCTCTTTTCTTTCTTCTTTTCTCCGCATCCTCTTCTTCGTATTTTGAATTTATTATCCATATTCTTTTTGTATTAACGAAGGATTCTATCTTATCTGACAGCCTAATCTCGTAATCATAATCTGCTGCTTCTGCAAAAGAACTGTCTACCATCATTCTTTCAAAGCACTCTTCCAATGAAACCATTTCTCGAAAGTATCTTAATTTCCGGGAATAATGCTCTTTTTTTTCTGGTTCATCAAGCATTAAACCATTTCTACACCCAATCGTCCTTAAAGGCTCAATTATATTAATAGGAGCATTTGTAGTATATTTCAGATCATAAAAAACATCGGTGTTAACTGGAGCATATGATGTTGTAATGATTCCCGCAGTCATTTCATAATGATCAATGTCTAAAAATGCATCATAGAATTGCTTTAATTCATGATAATATCCGTACTTCGAGGCATACAATAGCGGTCGTGATACTTCATCAATAGTAATCAATGGCCGATAATATTGATCAGATCTACCAAGTCTATATCTTATTTTCTGAACAATATCTTCAAGACTATATTTAAGCGCTTCATCCGAACTAATGCCCTCAATAACATCGAGATAATTCTCCCAATCTCTCCATAAGCGTAGTTCTTCCTTTATTTGTTCCAATAAAGAAACATATAAATCAGACATCTTTTTTCTAAAATAACAAATTGCCTGATCATATGTCTTACCGGAATAATCAGAAAAGTCTAACGGAATTATAAAATGCTTATTATTATCATCCTTAGAGTTCTCTTTCTTAGCACCTTGATTGTAATCGAGAACAAATTTGAGAAAGGACGTCTTACCTGTCCCAATAGGTCCGCAAATATTTTTGTACTCATTCCAACTAACTTTGATGTAATCTGCAAAGTCCACCATATCGTTCACTTTTTTCCTCCCAAGTATTTTTAGATTCATGCGAGCATTGTTATGCTCATTAGATATGCATATCTCATATCCCCATTTCATATAGTAGGATGTTTATAAATAAAAGTCAACAGTATATAATGGTTATAGTCAATTCAATTACAAGTATGGGAGATATAAATGAAACTTAAGCTAGATACAGTCAGGTTAAAAGAGTTACGAGAAAAAAAAGGCTGGAGCAAAAATCAGGCCGCGCAGGAAATGGGGCTTTTGCAGAGCGCATACTTAAGATACGAGAGCGGTGAAAACTTACCATCCAACTCAGTTATCAAAATAATGGCGCTGACCCTTGGAACATCAGTAGAATATCTTTCCGGAAAAAGCAAAGAAAGTAGACCGCTGGAATATATTATTGACTGCGAAGATCCCAGACTTGGTTTCGTCATAGAAAAATTCCAATCCGGCTCTGAAGAGCAGAGAGAAAGAATATATAAGTATATAAAGAAAACATGTGCTCAAGACTAATACAATTGGCTGCATCCCTCTATGTGATATATAATTCGATTAGTCGAATTCGTTAAATCGAATTATCTGGAGGTGTTATGCAGATCAATACTAAAGTGTTTTCTATATTAAAAGAAAGAGGGATTTCACAGAAGGAGTTTTCCAAGATGACAGGTATTGCAGAGAGCACCATCTGTAGCGTTTTCAATTAGTGACGATGAGAAACTTATTCTGGAAATATATCGTAACAGCGATCCCGGCTTAAAAAAACGAATTCTTTCATATCTCATGAAGCTTAGTCGGAATGATGATATCGATACTACAAATATCGTTTCATATATTGATTCAGAACCCATTGCAAAAGAGCTATCTATCAAGAAAACCCTTTGTAAGAGACTTAGACGCCTGGCAAGGCTTGACAGAATACGGTTTGATGAATCTGAGCACGCTTCAGAGCTTAATCTCCATCTTTTTAGATACCTAGATTTTTTGGGAATTGATAAACTACAATATATCAGGAAGTATCTGGAACATATCCAGCCATTTATGATAACTGAAGTGTCATCACAGGAGAAGTTTGAGAATGCCATCTGCGTTCTTGATGAATTCTATAGAATTTCTGTATATATCAAGATTGATGCAACGAAAGGTGAGGAACTCATAGTATCTTTTCATGAAAATATCAAGAACGGTATTGCTAAGCGCAACCCGCTACGAAAAGCAGATGAGAAAGTTTATGTTTTTCCGGAGAGCATCAGTTCACATGTAATCGCATCAGATATTTACACTATCAATATTTTCATAACCCGTGGTGTAACCACTCTGCCAATAAGTGTTTCTGCTCACAAATATGATGATGAGGGTTTCCTTATCAATTTACAGGATATCACACGAGCTTTGGTGGAAACAGCCAATAGTTACCTCCAGGACCTTTATACCGCGGATTTAGACTACTCCGGAATTGAGCAGTTCCATTCATTGCAGCAGATATCCTTTACTTCATATGGCACAGATGTATTTTCAAGCATCTCTCTTCTTGTAGATAGCCTGCTCATTCAGATGAGCCCTATGAGCAAGCAGGTTACTGACTCCGCCCTTTGTATTTATTGCAGTACAATAGAAATGACAAGCGCGGGCAAGAAGGAGCTTATCGACACATTAAGGGAAAGATATAAAGTTAATTCTGTGCGAGCACTTCCGGAGATATTAGAGCGAATCGACATTAACATTATTATTCCGGAACTTTAAGCCCGCTAACATCAATCGGTTTCACATAATTTGCTTTATTATCAATTTCCATAAATCCTATCGCATACAAAGGGTAGGTAATAAAGCCTTCTCCACTTCCTATGTTTGAATCTGAAAACTTAATAGCAGGATGAGTGCCAAATCTCTTGGGATTCGCAATCACAAACTTCATGCTGGTTGCTCTATCATTTGTCGCTTTGCATTCAACTATGGTAACCTTCCCACCCTTCTCAAATAAAAAATCAAGTTCCGGGGATCCACTTTTAGCATGGTAGTAATATAGTTTTATTCCTGCTGAGACGAATGCAGAAGCCACCATATTTTCAGCAATGGCACCTTTATATGAACTGATATCTCCGGAAAGTATTTTTCGTGGCGTATCATCTCCTAATTCCGAAATCAGAAGACCGGTATCTGTATAGAAAACCTTAAACTCATTAGAAATGCTTACTCCTGCAAGAGGAAAGGACAACTCTCGGGTATTGTATGAGCGCACAACCAGCCCTACGTCCACAAGGTATTGCAGTCCATCAGCCTTCTCCGGCGAATTTCCTTTAACATTTACAAGACTATATTGGAACTTCTTATACTCTTTTGATAATTGTGCCGGCATAGAATCAAGGCATGCTTCAGCTCGTAATTTTAAAACCTCATTTACCTTGTCGTTGCCATGTAAATCTCTGTATCTGCCAAAATCATCTCTTATAGATTTGAGAATCGATTTCTGTACATCTCTTACAGCATTCAGGTCATGTGTGCTCAAAAACACATTTACCGCTTCCGGCATTCCTCCAACAATAATATATTGCAGATACAACGAACGCATACTTTCATGAATTGTCTTCTCTACTGCCTCACCATTCTTTATACAATTATGCACATACTCTATTACCTTTTGATCAATTCCCACATTATTTAAAAATTCGTGAAATGATAAAGGAAACATTTCCATCTGTTCCTCATATCCTACAGGGATTCCTCTAAGATATGGCTCCCTAAAGCCTTTGACGCCCAAAAAACTACCTGTAGCTATGACATCATATCTGCCATCAAGCTCCCAGTATTTTAATGAACTTCTTGCGTTAGGGCAGTCTTGAATCTCATCAAGAATAATCAACGTTTTTCCAGGTATAAATCTTACTGATGGTAGTGCAGCAGACATCGACATAACCATTTGGTCAACATTAAAATCTCCATCGAAAGCACTATGCACAGTTTTGTTTTCACGAAGATCCACATATACACAGTTTTCGTAGAATTCTTCTCCAAATTTCTTTACAATATACGTTTTTCCTATCTGCCTAAGTCCTCTAATCACAAGCGGATGATGCTTACGCGCATTCCAATCCACTAATTTTCTCCAAATATCTCTCTTTAACATATTTACGCTCCTGCCAATATCCTCTTATAACAATTTTGACATTTTTAAAAGGTAAATGCAATATGCTTTTGATAAAATTAAGAGGTAAAAATGGTACTGTTTTGACAAAATCAAGATATAAAAAACTATATCTAGCATCATTTCGTAGCAGTCAAGAAAAGTAGACACGTTCTCTGATTTCGCGCGTTTGCGACGTTCCTGCACAAACTTAGGCTCTTCTGTAAAGTTATAAATGATAAATAAGCCATCGATTTTGTTATAGACATACTAAACGGCGAATTAAAAGATAAGTTCTTTTCTCGGAGACTTTATGGTTTTAAACGACATTTCCCTGCTGCCTCCCTATGCCCGTAACATCAAAGAATTTCTCTCAAAGCCGGAGGTTTATTCCCTGATCATCATACGCTTTTATGATAAAGATAAGAATGAGTGCATACTTATAATTTCAAATATCGGTAAAAAGATAAATTGGAATCAGTCTCACTTTAAGTATTACAGGGCTTTTACGGATGTTCTGTCGCTATTATCGCTCAAGGAAACACATGGATGATTGAAAAAAACTCCTGATGCATGGCAATTTCTCGCCTTACATCAGGAGCTTCTAGACTCTATGATATTATTTATTCCTTAAGCATTCCGGCATCTCGTAACACAGATTTTACAACCTCTATAGACACATTAGACTTCTCTGCTATCTCATTAAGGGGCATTTTGCCTTCATATCTGCCGATAATTTTGCCCTTTTCTAGTCCCTTTTCTTCGCCCTGTTTAAGCCATCTATCTTCCTGTAGTTCCAACACTTGTCCGCCCACTACATTCACCATCCTTTCACGAATATCGTTATTCAAAGCTTTTGTCAAATGAATAAGTATTATTTGAGAAAGCTCAACGAGATTTCTGGTATCATCCTCCGTAATATCACCCGAATTACAAAGATCTATTAACCTATCTACAATAGTCCTAATTTCTAAGTATATTCTATCACATTCCTCAGAATCTGTTTCTGATAATTCTCTTAACCTTTTCTCATATCTCACGAAGTAAAATGGAAAAAGAAATAACAGCCTCTTTTCAATGATTTCGTCAGCAGAGTAGGCCTGAGCATTCATTACAGGAACATCCATTACAACCTTCTGCTCATCATGCCTGTACTCGATAGTCATATGAGAAATCTTGCCTTCCTCGCCAGGAGTTCTAAGGCTCAAAAGAGCACTACTCGGCAGATCTACTATCAACCTGTTATTATCCTTATCCAGCCTCGCATCATCAACCCCAATACGAGTGTTGTACTCCGCGAGTCTCACTAGAATACTTCCGTCCTCTGTTGACTGACACTCTACATGATACAGCTTATTTCCTATTCTAAGACAACTATCGGTAAACTTCTTGGATATATCAGCTGTATTACCTCCTCTAGTGATCAAATATCGCTCATTGGATAACCGTAATATCTCATCTATATTTTCTAAAGAGCAGTCAAGCCCAAAGAGTTCACTAATAAGAGGAACCAAAAAACGTTTAAGTTTCTCACACTCTGTCTTAAAAACGTCATCGAAAGGTGTTGGCGTTATATCATCAATTATGCTAGTCATTAATCCATCGCAATCTCCAATCTCTATACTACATCGATGCACTAATCATTCTAGCAAGGTGAACGTATGTTTGTCAAGGATTTAGAGAACATTTGTTTGCTCATCGCAGTTTTGACTTTCACAATGAACCACAATGCCTCACAAACACCGTCCCTACCTCAACAGCATCTCCATATCGCATCCCAGCGCTGCCGCCAGCTGATACAGCGTCGCCCCTTGAGTCTTGTTGATATCTCTTTGTCCCTGTTCAAAGAGCTGAATCTGCCTTAACGGAACTCCGGCTTTCTCTGCCAGCGCTCTCTGCGACAAGCCGGCGTACATCCTGAGGCGCTTCAGCATAGATTCCTCTTTGTGCTCCTTGAATTTATCATCCATTATCTCCACAAATAAAGAAATATCAGCCTCATGAAGTGTATCGTACATACCATACATTTTATCTATCTTGATACACTCATCTATCGCTTCAAAGCTCTTCCCGGAAATCCACTGATAATACGCAAGCGCCCATCCAATCCAGTATTCGACAGACTTATCCAGATACATAACATCTTCTAAGCCCACCTCAATATCCGAGCAGGCATGAATCACTTCCCTGGCCACTTCACACCCATTTTTCCCGGCAACATAAGTCGGATTACCTATCTCAATCTGATAGCTCATGCCGCTCATGATGAACATCTCATGAAAAGCAGGCAGGGGCATACCAACTGTATTCACAGCAAAATCATACATGTCACCCATAACACGTTGCGCCAAAGGCAGATACATCTCATCGTATGCGCAATTTGTCATCAGAAACACCTCCTCTCATGATGTCCAGAATGTAGATTTCATCCAGAATGTTGGCCTGTGGTTTCAGATCCTGATAGGCTTTTCTGGCTCTTTTATCCCTAATGGCCATTTCATGATAGTACTTGGCTGCATCCGCCTTCTCATACCCTACAAAAGCCAGCTTATCAAATGCCTTCTTACTCTTCAGCACAATCTGATCATTGAGATTTCCAAGTTTCATCGCCATGCTAAGCTTCTGAAGCGAAATCGTACCCATAATAAAATCCTGAACAAAGGAAAAATAGGAATCGTCAGCCCGATAGCCCACAATCACATCAAACTCTGAAATATCAATCAGATATTTTTCCTGCAGATAATCCTTGGCTTCCTCAGCGATACTCTTCTTCTGCCAATATCCACGATACTTAGTCAAAAGAGCCAGCCAGTTCAATATACTGTAATCCTCATTCAGCTTACATATCTTCAGCCCTTTAGTATTCAGCTCATAGCAATTTGAAAAGCCGTCAGCGTCCCTCTTACAAGCCCATTCCTTGGACAGCTCCTTGTCCTGCGTGCAGTAAAATCCTCTTCCATAATCATTTTGAGCATTCCCCGCGCCATACACCGGCTTCGTTATAACATTCTCTGAACCGTGGTAAATAATCATAATGCCTCCAAAAAGTCTCTCCAACAAAAACAAGCAAAATTATATCGCTGTGGAGATACTTATATTATATCTCTACAGCGATATATTATCAATCATTTATGTCATTTGACAATCTGATCGAATTTTGTATAATAGCAATTGAAGGTGATGTTTTCTACCGTACGGTTTAGCCTATGCGGGCTGCACACCTTCTTTTTTTGTATCTGTATCTACTTCTGCCTAAGTATTTCAGGCATATCAAACTCGTCCCTGTCAATGTTTATTGCTACTGACATCTCGAGCCCCGAAGGCTTTCTGTCATTCACCAGAATTCGCTCTCCCATCGGCATGTTAAAAAGAATCTCATCATACCGGATATTATTCTCCTTAAGAAATTCCAACGTCATTTGCTTGTATTCATCGGTCCTTGAAGTCAAAATAATGATCTTGTCCTCAGCAGGGATTGACTCAATATATTCCTTCGCGCCAACCAGCAACGTATCATACCCGTCTATCTTATATCCATTATGTTTTACAATGGTTCCATCGATGTCAAATATCCATGTTTTTGGCAATGTTGATAGCACAAGTTTTTCCGCCATTTGTTTCCCCTATGAATTCCTAATTAATTCAGTGCATTCCAATCTATAGCACCAGTTACAACAATATTGTGATCAAACTGGTCAATGTAATACATGTCTATCGCTTTCCACCGGGTATCGCTGTAGTTATAATCCGGAAAAAGAACTATTTTCTTGGCTCGCACCTCCCTCAAAATGTCGCACAGTCCGCTCCTGATTCCAATAAATATTCCGGCCCTCTCCACGACTGATTTCAATTCCAATAGAGATGGGGAAATCGCCTCGGTTCCCTCCAAAGGCTTTTCATCGCCAACCACATTTGTGTAGCACTTAAATCCAGCACCGGTATAATGCTCAACTGCCGAGTGCCAAATACCTATATCTATAGCTGTTACAGACTTTGCATATGGAGAAAAGACAACTGCTTTTCCCTCAGGAATACTGTCAAGCTCGCCATACTTATTCTGTTCCCCACGCGGTTTAGCCGGAACAGTATCCTTGGGTAGTCCATACACTCCGCAACAGTATATCTGCTCTAAAGGAATCTTCTTGATATAGAGAGCCTTACTCAGATTCACCACATATGGTCTGTCCTGATGGGCTATAAAAGAATTCTTATCATGAGTATAAAGAGCCGCCTGAATCATGGCATCAAGATCTTTCTGCTCATATACCTCAACGGAATACCCGGGATCAAACATATGGATTACATCGACTAAAGCTTTATCCGCCACGCAAAACACAGCTTTTTCAATACCTCGAGTCTTTGCAAATGCCGGATAATATGAAATCATGAAATAAATATCCCCAAGAGCATTGAATGGGCAGAACATCTTGAAGCAATCAGGATGTTTCTCCCCAAGTTCTGATAAAAGGCTCTCCCCATACTTTTCCCTTGCAGTCATTCTCACTTTGGTTTCTTCATCCAGCGAATAATCTGCATAGCTGTTATAATCTATCAGCTTAAAGACAGGGCCTTCAAACCCTATTTCCCTCAGCTGTCGCTTCATGGAGGCATAGAATCTTGAAACAACCAGAACTATCGAACAGTCATGGACTTCATTGGCATGTTTGCCATCGCCTGTATCGCTCAGGCTATCCTCCAATATTCTAGATGGCTCCATTACCTTAACACCCTTATACTCTATTCCCAGTTTCTCCCTGCTATTATCAAGAATTGCAGTCGCATGGATCCCTCGGTTCTCCAAAAGATCAATCAGCTGAAGCGTCGCATTGCAGTGACCAAACAGAAATATCTTCCTGTCTGTCAAAACAATCTCATCACTTATGGAATTAAGATTACTTATCATTTCCTCGTAAAGTCTTTTTTCCATACATTTACCTGTCAGAAACAAGCGCCTCAACCATCTCTTCTTTAGTCAAAAGACCTGTCTTCACATAATTAAGCATGCTGGGGTAAAGTGGATTATCTAGTATTACTTCGATCTCATCAGTATACTCATACATAAAATAAAAACATCCAAATGTTTCATCAGGTTGTTCTACGCTCGCATTATCAGTTTTTCTAAGTTGTTCATCATATTCGGGTACAAAATTAATAATTCTTTTTTCCATGAATAGTTATCTCCCAATAATGCCAATCCGCTTAAACAATTCATTCTAAGAATCACCTCAGATAAGGCAAATGTACATTGGGTTGACGCAATATCGGATCTGCGAAATACTCAGCGAATTCCTCTTTTATTTTTCCATTTTGGTCAAGCACTCCAATGTTTTGGAATTCCTCATTGCTGTACGTACCTGTATTATATATTGCAGTAAAATGAATAATTGTAGCGCCCAGTTTATTGGCCAGGCGCACAAAGTCAGCTATTTCAGCCACATTGCATCTTTGAATCACATAGTTAAGCAGGAAATTTTTTATCCTCTTTTGTCTAGTCAGCGAGCCCACATAGTTCAGGTTATCCATTAAAACATTCCAATTTCCTCCAGCTCTTGTAATTGAATATGTTTTGCTTTTAGCCGCATCCACAGATACAGATACTGATAACGCTCCTCCAATTACATCGACCTTGGTTAGGATTTCATCTATCTTTTCTGGAAACATTAGATTACCATTCGATAATATATGCAAGTTAAGATTTTGATTCTTAACATTATCGATATTAGACAAAATATACTGATAAGGCTTGCTAGCAAACACTTCTCCATTCCCTGCAAGCACGATGGTCTTAGCATGATGAAATGCTCCAAGTAACCTTTCCGATACCGCCATGTTTTCTACCAATTCATCTTCTGTATCGGCATATATATTGTTGCGACACTGCTTACAATGCAAATTACATGTGTTGCTATGAGCGATTCTATAATCCACCGGCAAATCATTCTCTTTTCTGCCATATGAATCATCATCTATATCCTTTTCATCAACCTGACAGCTTTTGGCAGAATACAGATCAAATCGGCAACTTCGTTCTGCACAAAACGAATAAGTTTGATTCATAATTGACAACCTACAAATGACGGCTTGAGGGTTATGCCACGCATCTTCTATTCCCTCATCCAGGATATGTCCCACCTGCAAAACTCCAGGGCATTCACATATACCTATAGTTCCACCGACAGGCCCGATAGAAACCGTAGTAAATGGGAACAAGCAAGGGAGCTTTTTTATCGGCTTAGCATATACTGTTTTCCTCATCATCTGTGAAGGGATCATCTTGCAAAAATGATCATAGTCTTTCCCTTTCTCAAGCCCCCTCTGCTCCAAATAACCGTAAACAGATTGAACCTTATTACACATAATAAGAACATAGTATTGCTTCCAATCAGTAACCATTTCGGGTGTTATAACTTTTACCCCGTTATGTATTCCCTTTTTCAGAGGATCCGAATCAACAACAAATGCCACTTTTTCCAAATTATCGGAGATAAATTCAACACACTTGCCGCTCAATCCCCATAAAACTAGTTTTCTGTCAGTTTGCAAGAAAGGTCTTCCATCCTGCTGATCAAGCAGATAAAAGAAATCTTCCATCCATACTATTTTTTTATTACATTGTTTGTCCATTGCATACTTATAGTTCTGTAATGTACCACATACTACTATGGTTGTATCAGTTGAGATAGCATCTATTTTTTCCCTGGCTTCGACAGCATAATCCTCAACAATGACCTTCCTAATACTTACATCAAACAGCTGAGAAAACACATATGAAAAATCATTAACGTATCTCCTTTTTCCAACTGCTATCAATTCTTCAGGTAAAGCAGGCTTCACTTCCAAAGATTCTCTCCTCTCAATCTTGCTCCTATTCCGCCACCAGGATGATTCTTCTTGAAGTCATCAAGAGTCACACCCATCCTCTTGCAAAGTTCTATGGCAATTCCCTGGAGTACGATAAGATAAACTGTGGTTGAGTTGTTCGGCATTATATCCCACATATCGCCTTCGTTTCGAAGCTTCATAATAAAATTCTTGTCCAGAACTTCCATGGTCTTGCACTTATCAGTAAACGACATGAGCCACGTGTTAGTGCCTCTCTCTTTCAGATACCCAGCAAGTGCCACAGTCTCATAAGTATTACCGCCCTTGGACAAAAGAAATACTATATCATCTGGGCCAATCATACCAAGGTCACCGTGTACTGCAGTATTGGTATGAAGAAATCTCGCATCAATTCCGGCAGAGTTCAAAGTACCAACAAACTTCTCGCAGATTGGTACGTTTTTCCCAAGTCCACTGGCAATTATCTTGCCACCCTTTTTCAAGGTCTCCTCGCACTCATCAACTATTGCTTGATACTGTTTCTCATCAATAGATTCCATCGCTTCTTTGAGCGTTTCCAGAACTTCACTGTAGTATTCCAGCATCAGAGCACCTCCTCAAGATAATACAGTCCATTGTAAAAAGAACCGCATATAGAATCATAGTCCTGCCATGCATAGGTCGTCAGCGACAACCAAATAACGGCGTGTAAAAGCTTTATCTCATCTTTGTCCGCACCGGTAAGATCAAAGAAATCCTTCTCCATGTCTTCCCAGCCATTTGACTCTATAGAGAGCTTCACTTCACCATCACCCAGCGTTTCAATAACCTTGCCATCAACAATCGAGTGTCCGCCTATATCCAGGCTGAACTTCTTCAAATTGAATCTGTCATAGTTTCCGACTATAGAGTAATAGAGCTTAGCCCAATCATATCGCTCATCACCATAAATCTCCGTAAAGCCAAAATACCCCCTCGGATCTATCAGCACCGGATCACCATTATCTCTAATCATCAGATTGGAAAAGGTACAGTCACCATGTATAAAGCTGAATTCATCACACCTAAGTTTCGCCAGTGCATTCTCAAGCTCATCCCTATGGTAAAAGACATTTCGACACTTCCTGCCATTTACCGTAACACTCTTTTCCAATGCGTATGGCACAAGATTCTGAACCTTAGACAACCGCTCCATTGTTTTATTAAAGTAGGCCTCCTTAATACTAAAGCTGTCCGCCACGGCTTTCTCGGATTCATGAAGAGTCCTGAGCGTATCAACAAGGCTTGTCAGAATCCTCTTTTTGTCTTCATATCTATAATTGCAATCATAGATATTCTTCCCCTTAATAAATTCCATCTTAAGAGGGGATGTCTCATAAACCACTGGAAGTCCCTTGTTTCCTATGTCCTTAGCCTTCACATACCATGTGTACTCCCTCTTAGCCAGTTTCCTTCCCTGATCATCTACAGGCTCTTTTGTAAGAACATCCCCATCAACAGTAATTCTATTAAAGGGTCTGGTCTTAACCTGTCCAAGCTTCTCGTATTCCTCGACAAGTCCGAATTCTCTGGTTCCTGCCAGGCTTATTTCCTTGAACTTCAGCTTTTTCCCCTGCATCCAGCGAACCAGTTCTCCGCTCTCGGGAACATCGCTTATGATGCTTTTATTCCTGAACAAAAAGAATCCTGCTACACCTTGCTCAGTAGAACGCTCTTCCACAAATTCGCCGTTCTCGAACTTCCATCTGCAGGAAAAAGTTGCTGATATACCAACATAATCATCCGTCGGCTCCGCGCCATCTTCCCTATACCCTTCAGGTAGTTCAAAGCTTTCAGGCAAAATAAGGTCCGACCACACAAGCATAAAAGACCTGCCATCAGGAATGAGATCTATAGACTGCTTAACCCCTGAGCAAGTCCCTGTCCCGATTGCATCCACAATCTGGTACTTAACATCCGCAAATGCAGAAAGATACCTATGAAGTACGCCCTTCTTATAATCCGCGATAATCACAAACCGCTTATCCGGGTACTTCCTGAACAGATGGAATATCATCGGCAGGTTCTCCACCGGTGCAAGTGCCTTTGGCTTATTCTTTGTCAGGTATCCCAGCCTGGTTCCCTTTCCACCTGCCTGAATTATGATGTAATCCATGTTCGCCCCCCTGTTATTAGTACATTAACTTTCTGAAACAGTTCCTCTCAAAAGCCCTTCCGAGCTTTTTTAGTGGCTTATTTTCTTTCTTCTAACGCCACGCCGTTTGGTCGGTTGAGATTCTGCTTTGCATCCGATTTGAAAAACTCAACAGCTTCCTCCAGCGTCTTGTTGCTCTTCATAAAAGCATCCACAAGTTCCTCATTCTCGATGACGGACATCTTATCTGATACGCAGGCAACAAAACTATCACATATTCCAAAATCATTAATCAAATTCTTTCCATCAATTAAACTAATTGAATTCCTTAAAAATGCTTGCGACTTCTGGGTTAGTAGCAAGTTATATTTCCGATATAATCTATCAATTTCCAAACGTGTTTTCGCTAACGTATACTCTCCTTCTACCTCCTGAATCGCTGTATTAATTGCTTCCAGCAAATATTCATAGTATTCACTACAGTAATGCAAGTCGCACAATCCCCATTTATGCTCAGCATCACAATAAGCATTTATCGGTGTTGGAATGAAAATACAGCCCGGTATTTCTTTTCTGCATATCGAATATGCATAATCCAACCTTCCATTCATTCGATCTCTATCTTTTCCTTCAAAAAAGCGAAGGCATCCACCTTTTGTATAACAAGAAGAACGCTTTACTTCAATAAGAATAATATGCTCATCGTCATACCCCATATCACGAATCCATTCAACTTCAGCTCTGACGCTTTCGCGAATCATGTTATCTGATAGATACTCCATTGGATCTAAGAATTCAATTTCTATATTATTCTTTCGAAAAAAATCTCTTAATCCATTGTTATAGGCTTTTTGAAACCATTTTGTTGCAGTAAACAATCTTGTTGTTCCATCTTCGTATCGTTCTTTGCAAAGGTTATAGCTCAAAACACAAAGGTCTATCACAAAATAGTCTGCCTTCACATCGTAATATTGAGGCAAAGATGCATTGTAATCATTTATAATGCATTCTTGCTGAAATCTTGTGAAACCATCGACTCCAACAAAATCTTCTTCTGAAATATACATGCGTGGTTGAGATGAGTATTTGAAGTTTATTATTGGAGATGAGCCTTGCAAAAATCGCAGAATTTTGTGATTGTTAGCCCCACCCATTGTAAATAAATCTCTACATATACAGACCCCATAAACATTAAATGTTGACATTTTAATCCTCAAATAGAATTTACTATAGTAACTTCCCCTTTTCATCCGGTGTTTCGATAAGAAAACCCAAGTACATTTTTACCCCCGGCGCTACTCAACTTTTAGTGGACCTTCCTATGGGAAGTTCACGTGTAAATAAAAAACTCCTGATGCTCGGCAACTTCATACCTTACATCAGGAGCATAATAAACTACATCATTTTTATACCGAATCTTTATTCAGCATTTGCCTTTTTAATTCTTCAATTTCATGCTTTAATTTCTCATTTTCTTGTGCAAGTTCGTCTCGTTCACTCTCAATTTCAGCTATCTTATCATAGAGGATAAACTCCGGTAAATCTAAAACCTTTCCACCCATAACATCACCTACTCTCTTCTGGACATTGGCCTGGCCCATTGTCTTCTTATAAGCAACACTATGTGTCAATCTAATGATAGCACTGTAAGATAGCACTGACAAGTTACTCCTTTTCAGCTCTTCATCCAACCTGGCAAAAATGTCGAGATAATCTCCAACAAACTCTTTTAGTGAAGCTTCGTTTTCATTAATACTTGGTAGCTTGTCTTCATAATTAAAAATATAAAAGGGAATCAACATTAATAGTCCCTCTTTGAAAATATCATCAATCGTGTAATCTGAGACTTTCATAATCGGAACATCGTATGTTACCTCTGTATTATCAGGCATTATTATTTCAATACATGCAACGTCTGGCACATTACCAGAATCCTTAAGCAACAACAAGCCCGAATTAGGAAAGTTTAGTTTGACTTTATACAAGTCTTTGTCTGCGCTATCCTTTGCAATTTGAGAACCATACTCAAACATCCTTATCAGGATTGTTCCGTCATATGGTTTGCTTTCACACTCCAGGTGATATTTCTTAGTTACATCATTAAATGTGATTTCAAAGCTTGAATCTGTTATCCGCTTCTCATTAGAACCGTCTTCATGTTCTACAAAATGCTCATTTCTTAGTCTTTTTACAACAGCACTTTTGTCATATTTCTCACCAAACATGTGCCCAACCAATGGAATCAATAAATCATCACATCTGCCTTCCATTGTTCTAAAAGCGTCATCATACGCCGTCTCCGAATAATATGGATCTGCTTTTTTCGAAACAATCTTTTCTTCGTTTTCCTTCAATTGTAACCTCCTATGTATATTCTTGTAACCACAGACATACACAGGTTATAAAAGAGAAAATTTCCTAAAAAGAACTAAAACATCAATAGCAGTTACCGGTTCATAATAATTCAATCATGGGAAAAGTCTGGCGAAATGCCATGAACTCTATGTATGAAAAGATTACTATGAGAGGATAACACATTCAGCTCATGATGTAAAGTATGAAGTTGTCAAGGTGCTTTGACTGTTAACCCTTAGTTATAAGCGAAAATATTTCTCCAGCAAATCCATTTTTCTCAAGCTGTTTTTCCACCTCTCTTGTCCACTTGATGTCAATAAGAACAATTGCATCAGAATCATTTAGGTAATCACTCTCCGGAGAAATTATCGATATGCCATTAAACTTTTCGCCCTGCTTTTTGCTATCATTATCAAGAATCCCCTTGACGACAATATCTTTTTCATTAAGTCTCACGATAATGCTTTCAGTGTACCTATTAAGTCCAAATATATAAACATTCTTCTTTTTAAGCCTGTCAACATTGCCATCAATAAAATCAATAATCCGTTCGCATATAGCTGAGTCAAGGACATCAATAAACTCTTTGCTCTCAATTATGTTAATGTTATCAGGCTTATAATATGCTGCCTTTGCCAGAAAAGCCTTTCCGTCATCGACAGAAAGCCCCAAATCAATTATTCTAACATCGTCATAAATAGCTATTTCTCCAAGAGATTCACAACCATATATATTCTTAATGATAGGAAAAGTAACAGTATTGTTCGACCATATGCATACAGATGAAACAATTGGATTCAATATCATGTCATCAGAATAATGGACAAACATAAGATTATTGATGCAAAATGTTTCTATTTTTACCCTAGACTCAAAATACATTATATAAGTGAAGAATTCATCGATATTCTTTGGGTGAAACCTTCCAGAGAAAAGCCTGCATGGAAGTTCGTATTTTGCATTATCATTCACAATTTTCAACCAATCGACTTCCCCATTAGTATATGTAATTCCAAAAGACCAATGATCACCCCCAGATGCCGCAGCTCTGCTGCGCCACATATCCAAAGAAAACAAATCTATATGATTCTTCTCCGCATACAATTCAACTTCTTTAAGAATATTAGCAGCATTTGGATGATCTGCGCATATCAGAGTATCATCAGCATCTATATTCCAAAATCGTTTGTACCCGTTATCATGAGCATGAATGAACGTAGTAAAATGTGCGTATGCTGCATTTTTCCATCGTTCAACGGCTATGGCGCCAATAAGATCAGTATCTTCTACTCTTTTTATACTTTCAATAAAATTTTCCTCCGCTATATCCTGAGGCATTCTTTTTAAAATGGCATCTTTCAATTGGGGATTATCACAAAGAATGTAATAATCCGCAGAAACCACACCATATTCTTTAAGAATACCAATCCAATGCTTCAAGCTATTAAGTGAATATTCTGATAACCTGTTAACCTTTAAATAAAAAATCATGCTCTTCTCTCCAACATTCTATTAAGAGTAATATCTAGAAAAGTATCAGAATCCTCGCCATTAAAAACAATTTCTATAGCATCATTACATAGTCCCAATGCGTTCAAATTAAAAAACTCAAACTGAGATGCGTTAAAACCACTTTCATAAAAAACTACTTTTTTGCATTTTGCCGTGCTTGCTATATCACACAAACCACTCCGAAGCCCTATAAAGACACCTGCATTTTCCAAAATCGGAACAGTATCACTCAAATCGAAAAATATAGATTTTGTACCAAGTATAGTCTTTTCGTTCTCACTTGAACAATTAGTTACAACTACATAGCCCATCTCAATAAACTTACATGCCAATTTTTCCCAGAATGCCACCGGTATATCCGAAGTAAAAGATCCCGCATATGGTGCAAGAACAACAGTTTTCCCTTTTACAAGTCCATTATCATCAAAGAATTTTTCCACATACTCACTGGTTGTAGCAAAGACAGGGCAATCCCTCTTTGCCTCAATTGGCATATTGTAAACATCATATTTAAACATATCATCAAAGTTTATTTCTTTACAAAACCGTTGTATTACAAAACGTTTTGTTCTCCATCCCCAATATAGCAACGGTTTTAATTTCATTTGTTCACCAAGCAAGTCATACGCTAGCAAAAGTCTTTCACATTGCTTTTTTGAAATAACCATTATATTTTCCATGCCGAACAGTTTCGCAACTTTCGCTCCGGTTTTGCTAACCACCAGTACTTTATATCTATTTATGCCTTCTCTTTTTAGGTATTGGTGGAAATAACCTCCTGCCAAATATACATCTCCAGTCCCTTTGTAAGGACACAAAAACAAAAAATCTGTTCCTTTTATTACTTTGTTATAGAATCGCCAGCCTTTATACGCATGCAAAGTACTATAAAAATCTGCTTTAAAAGACAAGTTGTCCTTTATAATCGGGAATGTATGGAAAACAGCAATCTGGCTGTCTGAATATCCCATACCTTTAACCTGCTTAACCATCTCTTTCCAATAAACATCGTGCCAAATCATAACAATAATATTTTCTTTATGAGGCACTAAATATTTATCTGGAAGATGCACCACAGTACCAAGACATTCCTGACCACATTTTTCACTATTGTTGTCAACTATCGCCGAAATTGACAGATCAAATTCAGCCAAGGCATCTCGCAGCTTTTTGGCCATAGGAACACAACCAAACAACACCAATTCCGTATTATCATTGGCTTGTTTTTTTATATTCTTCTTTACCCACCTTTTTATCCTGTTTTCAAAAGCACCCATTAGCAAAGAATGCTTGCTTTAACAAGCTCTCCCATTGTTATTTTCCCCGACCCAAGCAAGTTCACATCAGTATTTCCATATGGCATCCTTGCAGATGCATAAATAAAATCATCATAAAACCAGTGAAGTTGGTAATACGCCGAAAGCAGCGAGATTTTCTCATCGTCAAGAGCAATTATTGATATCGTTTCAGACCTTTCTCCGGCCAAATAATCATTCTCCGATTCTGGAAGTATAAGACATACTTTGTTAAAGAACTTTCTTTCCATAAACTCCGGCAACTGACTAATTACCTCTTTATTAAAATCACCATCCTTTTCAGGGAGCATAACTACCAATAAATCATCACAATGCCCCCAATTTAACCGGATTTCTTTCCAAAGCCTTTTTCCACGAAATGCACTAATTATTTTCTTACTAAAATAATCAACAGCCATAACAACCTCATTAAGCGCAATAATTCTAGTAATATCCAGACATGACTCTTGAATTGTCCAGACATATAACCTTTATTCAATACTCTCTATCGCGTATTTCAACCTTTTGCCCTTGCCATAAACAAACACATATCGATAGCTATGAAATGTATCCAATATAACTATTTAAATCCGCTATTTCGTTTTCAATTATTAAACCATCACTTTCTGATTCAAGTTCTCTATATATTGCTTCATATAAAGATTTGTCCATATTAATAGCGTACGTACCTATATGTTTTCCATCCAATTGAAATATATCAATTATTGATTCTTTATAGCAAAATAATCTATCCTCATATATCCATCCACCAAAATACAACAACGAAGAATTCTTCTCATCTATGTATAATGGTTCTATTCTCTCGGTATCTGTATTATATTTTAGAATGGTGTCACTATCAAAAGGAATAAAATAAACTGCGCGCCCATGCTGAACAGAACACATATATTCCAGTTTGCCGCTTGCGTTTACAATCTGACCATAATCTTGTTTAGACAACAAGTTCCAACATGTGTCATATCTATAAATACATTTTTCACTCGTTTTCATTAAAACAAATGAATCGTCAATGAATGATATCGTAAAATAGCCTTTTTTCTTTCCTGCAGGTCCCTTTTTCACCAAAGAGCTTCTTCCACTTTTCAAGTCAAGATGAATTACCGCATTATAATACGATGATATTCCATACACACCATGATCGTGTATCGCTATATCCTTTCTAGTAAAAGGAAAAAAATCTGACATTTCTTTTCTAATATGACATATCCATTCATCATAATATGTAATGCTTAGCTTTTCATCAATTCCCACAATTGAAGGATATTTATATGGCATCATACATATCATATTATCAATAAGAGTCGCAGAAACAAAGGCTCCCTTATTATGATACTCGTTCCTATTTTCTCCCTCTTTTGTAAATGGAATTTTTTCACATATGTCAGCCTTTGGATCATAAACAGCAATTTCAGTCGCCCCCATAGGGATAAGATAGAGCCTATCGTTCAGGTACTTTATATCCGAATACAAATGCTTAGCAAATAACCCTTCTCCTGGAATTCTGCACACATATGAAACATCAAATGAATCCAAATTCATTTTACATAATCCATTAATATCAAGCATTGAAAAATACAAATCATTATCAACAACACAAGCCCCTTGTATCGTAGCATTCATTCTTTATGTCCCCTCGATCAATCAGCTTTATTTACATATGACGCCCAATCACAAGCAGAAATACACTTGTACTCTCCCATATTTTGAATTTCATGTTTTATGCTTTCAATAATAGATTCATTATACGAAAAAACAACTATTACAACATTACCCATTTCCAACAATTCAGATGGAGAAATAATTTTTATATCTCCTGATATCATCCTCCCCCATTTGTTCTCGTCTTTATCGCATACATATTTGATCGGATAAAATTCCTTTACAAATCCAATCAAATCATCACAACATTTTCCAGCGCCCCATCCAACCAATTTGCTGTCCATAAGTTTCTCAGAGAGTTTAACTATATCCACGTCACTTATGATCATCTGATTTACAAAAAACTCACTTCTTCTCTTTCTCTCAATTAACCAATACTCAGCATACATCTTTTTTGTAATGGAAAAAAAATCTTTACTTGCTTGGTAAATAGCGCTTGAAAGCATGAGAATTGAATCATCGATATATTTTTTTATATCTATTGTTTCTATTTCTTTTTCTAATGGACATCTAAACAACTCATTTCCACCAAAAAACATTTCTGCAATTTTCCTATTATCTTCTTTATACTTTGCCCAAATAGAGCATCTTTCATCATGTGTCAGCAAAGAGGTCTTCCCGTGGCGCTTGTCCTCGTTTAATCTAGTTCGTAATCCAAGCATAAAATAATCATGTATTCTCTGATCATATTCACTCAATGCCAACGTATTAGTCAGCCTTTTAGCCTCTAGCAATTCCACTCCAATGGATGGGTTCGCCAATCTTTCTTCTCTGACATATTTATCATCGATTTTCAAGTGCATTATCTCAAAGAAATCCGTTATAATATCACGTTTTTCCTGCATTAATTCGTCATAATTCCTGATAAAAATGTTTTCATGATCAAGATTTGCAGAAATGTCAGAAATCCAGTTATAGTAGTTACAGCCACATACTATATCTTCTAGCAGTTCTTTGTCTTGTTTGTTTAGTTTTCCAAAATCTCCAGTAATCAAATAGTGATATGCATCTTCTATACTTGCCGTAAGATATGAACCCTGTACAAACTCCCGATAAAACGATTCAAAATAATCTGCTTGATTCCTTATATATACTATAATAATCAATTGCAAGTCACTGCTTTTATTTTTTAGATTATTTATTATTTGACCCATCTTTTTGTGACAAAAATGAACAAAGGCCTCAGACGAGATAAGTGTCACATCTTCATCCCCCATCAAATTCAGAATTGCATCCGAAATTTCCTCCGGCGTATCCATCCTTGCTATATCAGCTGCATTTCCTGCCTGTGGATATGTTCCTTCATCAAATCTCTCTCCTGAATGTACTGCTTTTGTTGGGTAATAAATCCCATCCTCAGCAAGCATTTCCCTGTTTCTATAGCAAAAGGCTTGTATAGCAGTTGTCCCTGTTTTTAATGTCCCGATATGTAAATATAACTTTTTTTTATTATTTTTCATGAAATCGCCTATCCTATGTACCAGTGGTAAAACCTCAGGTTGCTGCATCTACAAAACTGCAAAAGTTTCTTAAATTCTTTTTAATCTTACTCATAATGATAGAGTTTATGAATATTGGAACTCCAAAGGCTCGATAACACCTGATATTAATATTATACTCACTTTTACGATAACAAGCATTATAAATCTGAAAACATTGTGCAGCTCTTTATTGTACTCGCAATTATTTCTTAATTTTTCATTGCAAATATGGACGCTTCTGATACTACTTCTATAGTTAATAAAAAATAAGGAGCAGTAACAAGTACTGCCCCTTATCATAAAACCATATTATACTAAACTGACATACTGTATTGGCTTGTCATCAATAAACGAATGTATACTCAACTCCACCGATTGTTGCCACTACAGTTGTATTACCTTCTGTGAGGCCAAAGTTCTGTACACTTGCAGCTTTAATTACGAACAATCCGCTAGAAGCATCATAGAAGATATTGCCCGCTGTTATTGCTCCATTCCTAATAGTGTCATTTATTGAGCAAGCTGTTAATGTTCCTTCAACTGCTGGATCAAACGCATATCTTAAGTTTCCAGTAGCTGCCACCAATTCAAGCTGAAGTGCTGCAGGTGTTGCTGCTGCCTCTGATGCTGTCTTCAGGACTGCAAGGAATTCTGCATCGATATCTTCTTCTGCAAGAACTGCCTTAGCTGCTTCGCTGAGTTCGCCAAATGCATCGATTGCTGCTTCAATTGCTGCAAGCTCTTCTTCTGTACCTTCAACTGTATCAGCTGTAAGTGCTATTACTGCTGCGTGATCAGTCTTGAATTCAGCAGCTGCTGCTGTTGCTGCGGCTGCTGCTTCAGCTGCTGCAGTTTCTTCAGCTGTCATAGGCTTATCTGGCTCAGCTGTATCAGCTGGTGCTGTAAGAGTAATAACACTTGCAGTATTTTCAACTGCTGTCTCATCACCGGCTGCAGCTACTGTGTAGACAGGAGTAATATTGATTGCTGAAATGTTAGCTTTTGTCCAATCAGCATTCTCATTCATCATACCCTTGATAGTAAATCCAGT
>JAEEGL017249326.1_pt1 | contig 23814 bp, 17 predicted proteins | sample 9134231 | NCBI WGS metagenome assembly JAEEGL01 (sample SAMN16246548, study PRJNA631951) | gut metagenome | biome: gut microbiome; feature: rumen; material: fiber-attached | host: Bos | place: Iran: Karaj | collected 2018-10 | reverse complement strand
TAGCTCCGCATCTGCAAGAAAAACTCTTTGCGAGCCTCTTCTGTTTTCAATGCATAATATTCGGCTTGAATATATTTTAGAGCCTCAACCAATTTGGCTGGTTGTTCTTTGACTACTGAATAACAGGTCGTTAGATCGCTGTTAATATCATTTATGATAGCCGACTTGATATTTGGGTGATTCTGCAACATATGGAAGAGCATGGCTCCTCCACCTACAAAAGGTTCAATGTAAGTAACATTCTCCCATTGGTCAAAGTCAGCAGGAAGCAGAGCTTCGAGTTGGTCAATGAGTTGCGTTTTGCCGCCAACCCATTTGACGAATGGTTTTGCTTTCATAAATTCTAATTTTTCTCAAAGTTATAAAAACTTTGCGAGCGCACTTTATTCATGAGACGAAAATAGAGCTATATGTATGGAATATTTGAAGCGTGGGTGCTGCGATGCCATATAAAACGAAAAATGGTCAGTCGGAAGGGGGGAGACCGACTGACCATAGTTAGCTACAATCTAAAAATAAACCTATAAAGCAATTTAATACACAACAGTTCTTAGGAACCACTTTTTATTCTCGGCGCTCATGTGCTGATTATCGAGAAGAGTGGGGAGTATCGAATAGCTTTGGCGGAACTTATCTATGCGAGTGTTGAACTCGTTTGGATAGTAGTTGACGGCTTCGCAGACCGACCCCATTTCGCCAAGGCCTTCGAGATAGTTGATATACGAATCGCGGAATTTCATCTCGGTCATCGTATTCTTCACACGACGGAATTGACCAACAAGACCGTCGTTGAGTTTGGGTGCGTTCTCTGGATATGTTATGATAAGAGTGTGTTCGTTGTCCGGATTAGGTTCGCCCATCTCGACGGTAAGCGCCAACTGCGTAGGGTCGTAACTAAATTCAACTGTGCGACCATCTAATTTTACTTCAGACGGAATAGCTACGCCGTATACGCGAGCAGCATAGCTACGTTTTGCTGGCATACCTTCGTAATTTCCTTGGCGTGCACCAAGCGTGATGGTTTGCTTATTGGCTTCGCTCTTAGATGCAAAATGTGTTGTGGCATAATTATTTGCATAGTCGCGGTCGTTGCCATTGTCTTCGTAGAAAAGGCCTTCGCTCTCGGTGGCACCAGGGTAGATGTCGATGCAAATTTTGTCGTCGCACGAAGCAAGATTCTTAACATCGGTGCCTGTGGTAGGTATGATGCTACCAGCTTTTACATACACAGGATATTCATCGATGAGGAAACGACGCTCGTGAACTTGACCGCCTTTGAGCAATGTGCCAGTTGCAGTTTCGAACCATTTGCCTTCGGGCAACCAAACCTTAACTGTGCTTATGCCATCTTGCATTGGAGCAGTAATAGGCGCTACGAGCATTTGCGAACCAAACATATATTCGTTGCGGAAGTCGGCAGCGTATGCCTCTTCGGCTTCAGGATAGTCGTAGTATAACGGACGGCAGATTGAAACGCCCGATTCGTAAGCCTCGCGAGCAGTTGTATATATATATGGAGCCAACTTGTAGCGTTGCTTGATAGTCTTGGTAACAATATGTTGATATTCTGGACCGAGATTCCAAGGCTCTTTCTTCATGCTGGCATTCTTTGTTGAATGGCTACGCATAACAGGCAGATATGTACCAAGTTGCATCCAACGGGTGTAGAGCTCGCGGTCGAGTTTGTTGTCGCCTGCTACAAACATGTGGCCACCAAGGTCGTGGCTCCAATAGCCATAGCCAACGTTGGAAGCCGTAGAGTTGAAGTAAGGTTGGAATGCAAGCGACGACCAAGTAGAGTATGCATCACCAGAGAATCCAATCTGATAGCGATGGTTGCCCAGTCCGCCCCAACGGTGGTAGAGCATAGGACGATGTTCGGGCTGCGTGCGGCGCTGATTGTCGAACACGCAGTAGTTGATCCACCATGTATTGCTCAACGAAGGAATCTTAGAGTCTTGCAACTGCTGCTGCCAATCGAGCCACCAAAAATCTACGCCCTGTTTCTGAAGCGGGAGTAGCATCTTGTCGAGCCAACCACGCATAAACATCGAGTCGGAACCAACGTACGGAATAGTCTCGGTGCTCTTTGGGTCGCGACCAAGAAATTCGGCGAGTTGTGCATACTTATCCTCGTATGCAGGCACCCCATCGGCTGGGTGAAGGTTGAGAGTGATTTTCAGATCGTTATCTTTCAGATATTGAAGAAATTTTTCGGGCGAAGGGAACAGACGATCGTTCCATGTGTAGCCCGTCCAACCGCCTTTGCCCTGCTCAACCCAATGCCAATCCATATCCACTACGAGCACATCGAGCGGAATGTTGTATGCTTTGAAATCTTCAACCACTTTGCGCATTTCGGCATCGGAATAGCTCCAGTAGCGGCTCCACCAATAGCCAAACACAAAACGTGGAGGCATAGGTATGCGACCTGCAAACACGGTGAAGTCGTTGAGTGCCTGTTTGTAGTCGTGGCCGTAAGCCATGAAATACCAGTCTTGCGACTTACCATTCTCATCCGAAGTATTATAATTGTTACGCTCCTTCACCCATGGTAGTCCGGGCTGCGAAGCATCGTTGACATCGCCACCAAAGAGCAAGCCCTCTGAGTCGTCGATAAGCGTCCAACCATCGCGAGCAAGCAAGCCCTTCTCCAAAGGCATATCATTGCCCTGAGTAAACTTACCGTCTACCCAAGAAAAGAATTCGTTGCCATCGTAACAGTCGAGTGTGCGATATGTGCCACCGAGGTTCTCTTTCTGCTCATCGCCTGGGTGCCATACGAAAGTTTTCGAGAGCGTATTGTCGCTTTGTATCGAGAGGTTGTTGGCAGTGAACCGACCTGTACCTTTCTGATAACTCATACACATTTTGGGTGTTGAGATAAGCACAAATTGTTCTGTTTCGTTTACAGAAAAATCACTTTTAGGATATTGACGAACTGAAGCAATGAACGATGGGTTGTCGGTGAATTTGCCATCGGCTGCATATTCCATACGTATTACACCATCGGTAATTACGGTGAAACGCACTTGCTGATCTTGCCAAGCAATGTTTTGGCTAAGCGATGTTGTTTCGTTGCCTTGCTGGGTGCTATTGCCGCCACTACACGCCTCGAGGAGTGCCGTAGCGCCTATGATAGCCCAAGCAAATAGTGTTGATTTAGTATTTCTCATATTTTATAGAATTATATTTTCACGATGCGCATGTAATCAATAAGTGCTTCATTTATAAGTAGATTCATGTTCTCTACATTCTCTGTAAATTCCAGCGTTACAATGTGTTTGCCTTTGGTTAGAGAGATTGTAGTGGCATTGCTCCAACCCCAATTGTTCCACTCGTTGGTGCCACGCTGAGGAAACACACTTACGCCAACCGCGCTTCCATCTACCGAAAGCAGACGTGTGGCACATTTGTTCTCGGTATTTACTGGCCCATTGCCATTTGCGTAGCGCCAATCGATAGCGTATTTGCCATCGGCTTCTACTTCAATTGGTATGGTTATGAGTATGTTGTCGTTGCGAGTAATCATCGAAGCCTGCGTGTTGGCTGAATATGGAAGTGCGTAATGCTCAACTTCATAAGTATTTACATTGCTATAGAAACTGAGCGGTTCGCTCATATACGAGCGCCATTTGTTTTCGCCAACGGCTACAACTGCATATTCACCTTCGCCATCGAGCTTGTAGCTGAGAGCCGACGAAGGGAGCGTTGTCTGTTCTTTGCCATTTTTGAGCACTACGTAGCTTGCCGCACCATCAACAGTATTCCATTTTATTTGCGAATCTTCGATGCGCGCACGCGGCGTAAGTGGTTGATACTGATTTTCTTGCATAACCATCTGCATTGGCGCAGGCTGATTATTTGCCAAAACTATTTCGATGGTATGAGCTCCATTTAGCGAAGCAGAGAAGAATGGCTCAGCCTCAACGCCATCGAGCTTAAACGACTTTATTACATTGCCATATCCCGACACTTTCATATCGAGCACAGCATTTCGGTATTTGAAATTCGACAACCGACGAACCGCCTTGAGAGCCTTAGGCACCATGGGCGCAAAGTGAATGCCATCGAGATGGTACGATATGCCGAAATAGATATTGGGCACTATAGCGGCATCGGCGGCAACGCCCCAAAGTTGACGTGGCGAGTTGATAGGCAGACCCTTTTCGCATCCACTATATATGACCATATTCTCGAGATTGGTGAGCGTAAGAGCTGCCAAACGATAGATAGACGATATAGCATGAAGCACACCCTGTTCGTTGCCCACTTTGGCTTGAGCTTTGAGCCAGTAGCCTTGCGTAAATGGCCACATAGCATCGTTGTGATATGGATACTGATCTTTGAGGTTAGGGTAGAAATCGGGAGTACCAAAAGCCTCGCTCACCATGTGCTGGCTTATTGACTTCTGACGCTCGGCAGAAGCAATATCCCAAAGAATGGCAAATGATTCGCCAAGAATCTCCATTTGCTCATGCTGAACGAGGTTCTGTCGACCATATAGGTAGATGGCATAAAGACCCATATTGTCGTTCCAAAGCCGATTATTCATGCCATCTTTTAGATCATTTGCCCAGCTATCGTATTTAGCTGCCAAAGCAGGCTGATGTTGCAATCGGCAAATCTCAGCCAAAATCTGTGTAGCACGGAAATGAACAGCCGTAGTGTTCATAGCTTCCGATGTATATATATCCTTAGGTTCTGCCCACGTAGGGTACTCTTGTTCGCGCCAATCGAGCCACGACGTCTCACCGCGCATAAGCTTCGTTTCGGGGTCGTAGGCTACTATGCGGTCGTCGTCGATAGTATTTTTTATTACGGGAAAGATGAAATTGAGCCACTCTTGCGAACCTGTGACGAGGTAACATTCCCACGCCGCAAGAACCCACGTAGTGCGGTCGGTAGAGCATGGCCATGCACCGCCAGTGCCCGTGTCTTGAATGATACGATTCTGACTATTGACCTTTGCCCTAAGCGACTTCATCGACACTTCGGGGCAAAGTTGTGCAAGACTATGAAGTATGGAATATGACACATCGCGAGTCCAAACACCGCCCCAATAAACGCCCGTGCGGTAGGTTGAGTCAGGTTCGATGGCAAGTTCACTCTCTTCGAGGCTCATATTGTAGAGCGCATTATCGATAGTGAGCGAAGAACTATAATGAGGCAAATGCGAAATATCGCGCTTGAGCTGCCAATGCTCACGATTGATTCCAGTCTCTATCTGTGGCATGAAATTGGGCGCAGGCGAGTTCCATTCAGCCTCGACATAATTACTAACTATGTCGGTAGCCGATTTGGCTGTTGCCTTGAACTTGCCTTGTATAAATTGGTTGCCTTTCCATTTATACTCGTTGTTTTGATATATGGTTTGCGCCATGGCAGCATGTCCACCCATAACAAACAACGATAGTGCGATGAAAGTCTTCATTTCTGATGCTGTTGAAAAACTACATCGCAAGAGTAGTGCTTATTTCATATCGTACATATATAATGGAGTGTTTTGGGAGTTGCGTTTTGTTGTATATGCCGACAAATCAGATTGTTATAGTGTTAATATATGCAAAAAAAGGAGTGCCCAAAACGAAGGAAAATTGAAGGATGAGGGGAGGAAAAACAGAGCATTTGTTTGCGAATTTCAAAATCGTCCCCCGCTGCCAACGAATTTCAAATTCGCTTGAACCGTCTGAAATTTTCCTGCAACTGCTGCAGCATAGTTTCGCAAGTTGCTCAAGTCCCCTGCAACTGCTGCAGCATAGTTTCCGCGCTGCGGTTAGTCCCATGCAACTGCTGCAACATAGTTTTCGCGCCGCGGTTAGTCCCCTGCAACTGCTGCAGCATAGTTTCCGCGCTGCGGTTAGTCCCCTGCAACTGCTGCAACATAGTTTCCGCGCCGCGGTTAGTCCCATGCAACCGTGGAAACTGATTTCTTACATATAAAAAAATACCGCCACTGAATTATTCGGCGGCGGTGTCTTTGTATGTATCTATTCGAGCATATTATTCTGGCGTAGCTGAAGTTTCAACTTCATTGCCATCATCTTTTTTGCGTTTACGGCCTTGCTGATATTGCGAAGCAACTTTGTTGATGTCTTGCTGTATGTATTGAGCCGTCTGCTCTAAGGCATCGGTTGGGCTGACCACAAGCATCGCATTTATATACTGCATAAGTTGTTGGTAGATAGCCTCGCTTTCGGAGCGAGCGGCCTTCATCTCACCAACTATATAGGCCGATTGGTCCTCGTTGCGCTGCGTCATAAGGTTGGCAATCTCTTGCGTGAGCGTGTTAGCCTTCTGCACGAGCGTTGTGAGACCCATAGCAGCGAGGTCGGCGGATTGTTCAGCTTGGGCAAACACTTGGGCAATATTTTGCCACTTGCTGTTCTGCGCAAGCAAAGCTTCTCTACGTCGGTAATCGAAATCTTTGAATGGTTGGTAAATATGACGACCGCGCAAAGCATCGTCTTCATCGGGCAGTTCCGCCCAATTTTGAGCCACACTCTCGATTACTTGGGTGATTTTGTCGCGAGCAGCGTCTTTTTCAGCGATGGTATCGGTGAGAAACGACTTAGTAGATTGCTTATAAGCGGCAGAATAGCGTTCGCAACTCTGATGAAAGAGTGTAGCCAAGTCGGTGAGTTGTTTTTCGGTGCCTTTATAAGCCGTCATACGTTCGTCGATGGCAGTGATAAGGGAGAAATAAAGCGCGTTATCGTATTTCGATACGCCTAAAAATGAGATCTGTAACATAACGATTACTTTTTATAGATTAAACGTTTATGGATATTGGTTATTCTCAGGGAATTATCTACAAATGCAAATATATGTTAATTGAATATATACAAGCAAATTGGTGGGGAAATTTTGGCGGGGTATTTATCGTAGAGACACCATGCGCCGCCGCGTCTCTACCTATTATGTGCTATGACGTTGTAGATGATTGCTGATATTGTAGCTCCTATAAGACAAAGAAACATATCCGATTGCGTGTCCCAAATGTATCCTTGAGTACCGAGGAAAGCTTCGGTGTCGGTAGGATTGCTTAGCGATGCCAGCCACTCTATTATTTCATACAAAGCCGATACCGCTTCGGCTACGCATACCGAAAGAAAAGTTATCCATCGTTTCGATTGCATCTCTGTGGTGCGGCGAAGCAGTTCTACAGTCAAAAGTGCAGGCGTCACACCTTGCATAAAATGACCTATTTTATCGTAGTTATTACGTTCAAAACCAAACCAATCTTGCATCCAGAAGCCGAGTGGTACTTTGGCATACGAGTAGTGTGCACCTACAAGTAGCACCATCATGTGAAGTAATATAACTACGTATAGCCATGTTGGCAGTGTAAACTTTTTGTAAGTAAATAATAGTAATACGGCACCTACTAATGCTGGTGCGGCCTCCAATATCCACGTGAGATATGTATCTTCTACACCGATTACGGACCAAGTAGCAATGACGGCGAGAGCAATAAGTAACGCTACGTGAGTGTAGTTGATTTTGCTTTGTTTTATAGATATGTTATTCATAATCATTGTAATTCCCCCTCACGCCTCAGTAATGCCGATGCCCATGAGTTGTTCTTCGAGCAGAGCACGGTCGCCAAGGGCTTTGTTGCGAATCTTTGTGCGGTAGTTGTAAATAGTCTTTATGGAGTAGCGCAGGAACGAAGCTATCTCTTCGCTATCGTTGATGCCAAGGCGAATAAGAGCAAATATGCGTAGTTCGGTAGATAGCCGACCACCTTCGGGCTCTGGCAGCCGCTCCTCGGGACGTAGCAAGGCATTGAAGTCCTGCACGAAGGTCGGGAACAAGCCAAGGAATGTTTCGTCGAACGACTGGTAGAACACATCGAGCTCGTTGTCGAGAATCTGGGTGTCTTTTATCGTCTGAACCAATTTGCCGTAGTTGCTCGTGTGAGCCACTTTCTGAATCATCTGCTGATACGACTCAAGTTTTGCAATACCAGTTGAGAACTGCTTCATGTAGTTGGTTATGTACACTTGCTTAATCTGATTGCTCTCTTTGAGGTCGCGGTTGACCTTCTTTACCTCTTGCAGGGCTTGTTCTATGTCGTGCTTGCTTTGGCGAAGGCTCTCGTTATACTCCAAGAGTTGCGAGCGAGCCTCTTTGAGCCGTTTCTGTATTTTATAAATATTATATAGAGCTAAGGCGAGCACCAGCAGAAGTGCAACGAGGAATATTATTGTGTATACCAAGCTTTGCTTCTGGCTGCTTACTTTCTCTTGATAAGCATTCAGAATGACGGGCAAATCTTCGGCCATCTGAATGGTTCGCAAACGAGCTCCGCATGCCTTGGCATCTTCCATACATACATTTATATAATTATATGCACGAGTTACATCGCCTTTGTCGAACAGCTTCACTGCCAATCGGCGGAGCGAAGTGTGCTCCATTACACCTTGCGACACGTCTGAAATGGCACTAAGTGCATAATAATAACATGCCGATTCGTTGTCGCCGAGAGCCTCAAAATTAGATGCTGCCGTGTTGGCTATGAAGCGCAGATTGGGGTTGCTGAACGACATGGTATCGAGCATTGGCAAGACGATGCTATTGGCTGCAGCATGGTCGGTGGCACCTTTGATAATAGCCTCGGTATGTCGACGATGAATTAGTTCGGTTTCGTAGCGAAGTGTAGAATCGCGATACTGTAGAACTTTCGACTCTACTTTTTCATAAGAATTGGGCAGAGTAGAGAACTCGGCTTCCCATATATATACCTGAGTTAGAATGCGGTAGAAGCTAAGTTTGTTGTCGTCGAAGAGCTCGGGCTCTATTTCGTTGAGCATTTTTCGAGCTTGTTCGTAGAGACCATTTATAGCCAAACATTGTGCGAGTTTGATGCGTGCACCTTGTATGCGAGCCTCGCTGCACCACTCCGTTTCTTGTGCAAGCGATAGACATAGCTCGCTATAATGGCGTGCCGAATCGGTGTTGCTGCCCATATAGAGGTCGCTAAGCACATCACACACTTCATAGCGCGCGTTGCGTGGCGAGCGCTGCAACAAGACTTTCATCTCGTTTATCTCGTTCTCTTTCTGCTTGATGTATTGCGCACGATGGGCCACAACATCGTCGAGCTTACGTAGTATTGGGTCAATGTCTTTGGCTTGTATGTTTATAGATACGGTAAGTGTAATAGCAACAATAACAATCTTTAGCAAATTATTTATCATAGAGCAAGGATGTGATTTGTTTATTATACGACTTGCAAAGATTACCCATTTATTCCTAATTAGTGTGGGTTTTGAGCAGAAAAAAGCATCAATAGAGTAAATATATTCTGCATAATCACGCCACTGGTTTCACCGAACTGCGTTTCTGAGCATAGCGAAGAATCTCAATAAAAAGAACACAGATTTCGCAGATTAAACGGATTCAAAAGAGGAAATAATCACAAATCGCGGCTAATCAAGCCACAAATCAAGAATAATATTTATCATAATTAGTGGATTCAATTTGCGACAATTGGTGATTGTCTTGTGTTGAGGATATAATCACAAATCGTGGCTAATCAGGCCACAAATCAAGAATAATATTTATCATAATTAGCGGATTCAATTTGCGCCAATTGGTGATTGACTTGTGTTTAGGCGGGAATTACAAATCCTCTCGATCGAAAAATCGCATATAAATCTGTGTCATCTGGCGGGAATGCCATCGGATTGCCAATCCACTCAAACGGAATCCGTGCGATTGTTCATCATTTCTCTCCAACCCCAAATGCAACAAAAACGCCATTAAACTGTGAAATAATCTAAAAATGGCTACTCCTTTTTTGGTGCTGCTCCGTTTTGTTATGTAGTTGATTCATTGTGTTTTGGTGTTCAAATTCCACTCCCAAACTGCTCCTATTGGATTTTGGTATTTGTTAATTAATCTACTTTGGCGACGTCAAAAATGCTAAGCCATAGGTGGTGGAATTACCGAATGGTTTTGGCAAAAGCATTAGGGAAATAAATAATAATACAACAATCTCATCATGTATGAAAAAAAGTAGTCTATTTATTCTGATGGCTCTTTCTTCACTGGCATCGTGGGCACAGACATCTAACATCAAAGGTACTGTTGTTGACGATTTCGGAGATCCGGTGATAGGAGCCAATGTGTTAATCAAAGGCACAACAAAAGGTACGGTTACTAATGTTGACGGAGTCTTTGAGCTTCCGGGCGAACCAGGAACTACTATAGTAATAAGTAGTTTGGGTATGGAGAGCCAAGAACTGACATTTAATGGTCAGGAGCTGAATGTTATTCTGGAGAGTGATTTGAAATCGCTCATGGAAGTGGTTGTTATCGGTTATGGTACGATGGACAAGAAGGAACTTACATCGGCCATTTCGCACATTTCGGAGAAGGATCTTCTCACCGCAACTGGCGCCGATGTATCTATGATGATTCAGGGCAAAGTGCCAGGTGTATCTATCACCAACACCGGCGTGGGCGACCCTAACCAGCAGGCAAGCATTCAGATTCGTGGTGTAAGTAGCCGTTCGGCTGGTACAGGTCCGCTTATCGTTATCGATGGTATAGCTGGTGGCAACCTCACCAACGTAAACCCTAACGACATAGCAAGCTTCGACATCTTGAAAGATGGTGCGGCTTCGGCTATCTATGGTACTCGTGGTTCTAATGGTGTAATTCTCATCACCACTAAGAAAGGTCAGAAAGATGGTGTTATGCACACCACCTACAACGGCACATTCTCGGTGGACAAGATTATCAAAGAACTCGATATGCTCGATGCCGAAGATTACAGAAGGTATGGTCGTGGCATCGACTTGGGCGGCAACGACAATTGGTTCGACGAAGTTAGTCAATTGGGTCACAGTATGCAGCATACGCTCACCATCAGTGGCGGTAATCAGAAATCGAACTACCGTGCTTCGTTCGACTATCGCGATGCTGAGGGTTTGGACATTCGCTCTTCGCGTCGTGAGTATGGTGCGCGCTTGTCGGTTTCGCATACTACCAATAGCGAGCTCTTCACTTTCATGGGTAATGTAGCTCCGCGTATTGCCAATCGCGAAACTGGTGCGTGGGATGTGTTCCGCAACAGCCTCGACATGAACCCTACTACACCTATTATGGATCCTGAAGATCCTACTATGTACTACAATGTGCAAGGTCAGACGGCAGGCTATAACCCTGTAGAACTTGCAAAACTCGAAAAAGATGGTGGCGAGACGAAACTCATCGATATGGATGCTACCGTAAAACTGAATCTCTTCCCATTGCTCATGCCCGACCAAGATCAGCAGAGCTTCGATACTCAGTTGACCTTTGCCGACCATCAGTACGACAACTTCAACTACTGGTTCCGTCCGTCAAACAGCACTTTGGCTATCAACAGTGGCCGCAGTGGTGAAGCTTCGCGTTCGTACGGCAAATCGAGAAGTCATTCTCTTGAGTGGCTTGCTAACTATGCAAATAGTTTCGGACAGAACAACGTTAAGTTGATGCTTGGTTATAGCTATCAATACAACCAAAACTCTGGTATGTCGGCCGACAATAAAGACTTCCCTAACGACGGTTTGTCATACAACAACCTTGCTACTGGCGAGTATGCCAACGAAGAGGGTAATGTCTGCCTTGGTAGCTACAAAAACGACTCGAAACTCATCGCATTCTTCGGCCGTTTGAGCTACGACTTTGCTGGCAAATATCTCTTCACAGCTTCACTTCGTCACGAAGGTTCGTCGCGTTTCGGCGCTAACAATAAGTGGGGTAACTTCCCTGCAGTATCGGCTGGTTGGCGTATCTCAGAAGAGAACTTCATGAGCGATATTGATTGGATTAACGATTTGAAAATCCGCGGTGACTATGGTGTTACTGGTAACCAAGATTTCGGTAGCTACCTCTCGCTCAATACCTTGTCGGGCTATGGATACTATAACTACGAGGGCAAATACTTCCAAGTGTGGGGTCCATCTAAGAACATAAACCCCGACCTCAAATGGGAAAAAGGTAAGAACTGGAACGTCGGTATCGACTTCGCTATCCTTGGCAACATGATCAGCGGTTCGCTCAACTACTACAACCGCACTCAGCAAGATTTGCTCGGTAACTACAAAGTATCTGTTCCTCCATACCTATTCGAGGAGACATTTGTGAACGTAGGTACGATGAACAACTCTGGTTTTGAGTTCGACCTCAACTTCAACATTATAAATAATAAGAACTTTCAGTATAGCGTAACTGTAGTAGGTGCTACACAGAACAACAAGTTCACCAAGTTTAGCAACTCTGAATATGTAGGCCAAGACTACTTCGATGTATGTGGAACAGAAGACCCATATCCACGCTACAACTTGCAGCGCATCAAGAAAGGCGAGCGCCTTGGTAACTTCTACATGCTCAAATATGCTGGCATCAATGAAGATGGAGAATTTGTAGTGTACGACAAAGATGGCGACCTTATTTTGGCAAGCAATGCCACCATGGACGACTACCAAGTTGTAGGCAACGGTCTGCCTAAGTTCACTGGCTCAATGACCCACAATTTCCGCTACAAGAACTTCGATGCTTCGGTATTCTTGCGTGGTGCGTTTGGCTACGACATCTTCAATATCCACGACTTCTACTACGGCACTCAGTCGTTCACTGGCAATACACTCAAGAAGGCCTACGAGAAGAACAAAGACATAAAGGGCAACCAAGCTTTGTGCGACTACTATCTTGAAAAGGGCGATTACCTCAAACTCGACATGGTTACTCTTGGCTACACCTTCGACATCAATGCTAAGTATATCGATCGTGTTCGCGTCAACGCTACGGGCAAGAACCTTGCAACATTCACTGGCTTTAGTGGCATCGACCCATCGAACTACAATGTCAATGGTCTTGCTCCAGGTGCAAAGGGTTCTCGTACTTACTATCCATCATGCCGCCAGTTCATCTTAGGTATTCAAGTGGATTTCTAACGATGGTTTGATTGGTTAATACTCTAAATAGTAAAAAAATAGATTATGAAACTTAAGCATATATTCTACGGCATTCTCTGCGGTACTACGCTTGCTACAACGTCTACAAGTTGTACCGACCTCGATGAGACTCTCTACGATCAGGTGGATGCCACAAACTACTATAACACTAAAATGGACGTTGTGCGCAGCGTATTCCGTCCTTTTGAGCACGCCTACTGGAGCATCATGCCTCGCCAAGCGCTCAACGAGCTCGCTGCCGACCAAATTATAACTTGCACTCGCGATGGTTGGTGGGAAGATGGTGGTAAATGGCGTAGATTGCACTATCACACTTGGACCGACACCAACGACAACATTCAAACCGAATGGCGAGGCTGCTATCAGGGTATCGGACAATGTAACTACGTAATAGAAGACCTCGAGACTCTTAGCGCAAACCAATTTGGCTTCACCGAGGCCGAATGGAACAACCTAAAAGCACAGAGCCGCACACTTCGCTGCTGGTTCTACCTTCGACTCATCGACGAATTTCGCAATGTGCCTCTCGTAGTTAGCTACTACGACCAGAGCCTCAACACGCTTGAACAAGTTGACCCTAAAGTGTTGTTCAACTTCATCGAGAGCGAACTCAAGGAGTGTGTAGAGCTTCTCGCTGCTAAGCCTAATGCTGATGGTGGCAATGGCAAAATCCAAGGTCAGTGGACAAAAGCTGCTGCGGCTTCGCTCCTCGTGCGCCTCTACCTAAATGCTAAAGTTTACATTGGCGAAGATCGTTATGCCGACTGCGCTCAATATGCTCAAAACATCATCGATGGTAAGTATGGTACGTATACTCTCGCCGAAACTTGGGACGCGCCATTCGACTGGGACAACGAGACTTGCAACGAAGTAATCTTCGGTTTCCCTGGCTCTATGGCATATACATACTGGCACTATGGCTGCGACGTATATTGGTGGTCGGTTCCAGCTCATGTTAAGCACTATTTCAACGATGCTAAGGCAGAAGGTGGCAACCATAACTGTATGTATGCTTGCACTCCAAGCCACGCTCCTAATGGCGAGTTGCTTCCATATCAACTTGGCAACACCGTAAGTAAGTATCAGAAATATCCAAACGACTATCGCCTCAAGCTCTACAGAAACCTTGGCGACAGCCGCCGCGAGGGTATGTTCCTCTTCGGAAAACTCCCTTGCCTCGATGGTACCTCGGGCTACGTTCGCGACCCTAACGGCAAATACGACCTCAACATTCGCGACGCCGTTGGTCAGTTCCAAGGTAGCGAGGGTTGGCTCAGCACTTCTACAAGCACCCTTATGGATGGCGACCACAACTCAGGCTGGCACTTCGCTAAATATCCATTCTATTCCGACAATGATAAAGGTCAGATGGAGTCGGACTACACCGAGATTCGTCTTGCAGAGCTCTACTACTCGTTGGCAGAATGCAAATTCCGCGCTGGCGATGTAGATGCTGCTGCTCGCTTGCTCAACCAAGTGCGCCGCCGCAACTATCCAGAAGAAGATTGGAACGAATATCTCTATGCTCCTGAAGGAAATGCAGTGCTCGATGAGGCTGAATTGCTCGACGAGTGGGGACGCGAATTCTTTGTAGAGGGTGGCCGTCGTCGTACAGACCTTATCCGCTTCGATAAGTTCGCTTCTGGTGCATGGTGGGACAAAAATCCTGATGCCGACAATCATACCAATATCTATTGCTTGACTCAGGATATTCTCAATACTAATGCTGCACTTAAGCAAAACCCAGGCTATTAGTAATTAGCTTCTACATAATTCAACCCGTGTGATGCTCCGCTCTGTACGCAGAGCGGGGCTTTTAGAAACCGAAAACAATAATGACAATGAATAAGCTATTCAACATATTGGCTCTCGTAGGAATATGCCTCTCTATGGCAAGCTGCTCCGACGAGAAGGATGTGATTCTCATTGAAGGTAATCTGCCAATCAAAACCGATCATTTATACATGGTTGGCAATGCAACACCTGTGGGCTGGAACATCGACGAACCATACCTTCTTACGCCTTCGGAAGAAGATCCGCTCATTTTCGTTTATAATGGTCCACTCTATAAGGGCGAATTGAAATGCCCACTCTCCACTGGCAATTGGAATTGCAACTATATTATGCCTATTACTAACCAGATAGAGATCAACAAAGATGGGTGTGCTGAAAAAGGCTTCGATCTCATCAATGGTGGTCAGCCCGATAAGAAATGGAATATTACCGAAGCTGGCATCTACACTCTAACATTCAACCTTCGCGATTGGACTATCGATGTGGTTTACGAATCGAAAATGCCTATCGAAGTGGCTACGTTGTACGCTGTTGGCAATGCCACTCCAGTAGGTTGGAATATCGACGAACCTTTCGAGTTGACCAAGACCGCAGATTATGTATACGTATACGACGGTCCGCTCTACGAAGGCGAATTGAAATGCCCTATAGCTACGGGCAATTGGGGCGGCGACTTCATAATGCCTGTCACCGACCAAATGGAAATTAATAGTAAAGGTTGCGCCGAAAAAGAGTTCGACTTTGTCAAAGGCGGCAACCCCGACAAAAAGTGGAAAATCACCGAAGCTGGCAACTACACCATCACGTTCGACCTCCGCAAGTGGACTATCGATGTTGTATATAAATCGGCACTCTAATTTGTATAACCCTAAAAACTAATAAACAGAAAATGAAAGAATTACTTATGGTTGCAACCTTAGTTGTTGCAATGTCATCGTGCAGTTCGTGCAGTAGCAGCGATGAGGCAGAAACCACCGAAAACGTTCCAACCCACGAGCCGCTTCCTACATATACAAACCCTGTTTGGGCTAAAGATTGGCCAGATCCTACAGTTTGGAAGGGCGAAGATGGTGCTTTCTACAGCATTTCTACCAATTGCGAAACCATCATCAGAAGTACCAACCTCGTAGATTGGGAAGACTTGCACATCTCGCCATTCGACCAGGAGTCGAAAGATAAACTTCAGAAAGAGGGCTGGAATCTTTGGGCTCCCGACGTAACCACCGTAAATGGTCAGCGTCTTTGCTACGTAGCTTGCTACAATGCTGCCAACGATGCTACTATTTGCGTGTTGAAAGAGGTCTCTACAAACCACTTCGAGTTTGTAGGTGTAATTACCAAAGGCAAAGAAACTGGCATACCCGACACCATCGACCCTGAAGTTGTTACCGACCCCGAGACTGGCAAAGTATGGTTCTTCTTCGGAAGTATTGGTGGCGTTCATCGCATAGAACTTACCTCTGACGGTACGGCTATCAAAGAGGGTGCTGAATACATTCGCGTGGCTGGTCTCAACATCGAGGAGGATCAGAGCCGTTTGAAAGTGCTCGAAGGTTCATACCTCCACAAACGTGGCGACTATTGGTATCTCTTTGTTAGCTCTGGTTGGTACTACGACAAGACTTACCAAATGCGTGTAGGTCGTAGCAAGAGCCTCGAAGGCGATTTTGTTGATAAACTTGGCAACTCGCTCAAAACTACGGGTATAGCTTCTCAGATTATCAACTCTACTAATCGCTTCTTCGGCCCTGGCCACAACGGCGAAATATATACCGATAAGTACAACCGCGACTTCATCGTATATCACTGCCACGACGCACAAACCGATGGTGGTACCACTCGCCCAATGTTCCTCCAAGAACTCCATTGGGATAAAGATGGTTGGCCATATTTCGACCCTAAAGTTGTAGTTACCGAAGCAGAAGTTCCTGTGTTCGAATAATGATAGATTGATTCTTATAAACATTCCTTGGATCTCGCATCAGGTCATAGAATGATAGATTATAGACTTCGATGCGAGATTTTTTACATATTTACGGCTATGAAAACTTTTCTACAATTACTCATTTTCATAATAATTACGGCATGCAGCACCACCGACGATGACTTCGTAGACGAAAATGAAAATGCCCACACCGAAGAGAATATTCACAACTATGCTGCCCCACTCTATTGGAGCATATACGAATATTGCTACACACAAAATCAGAAAGGCATATCAGATGCCGATATGGACTTCACTGAGCAACAATGGGACGAGGTGATAGAATGGGTAGCCAAAGAGTTAAAGCCCTATGGCTATGACATGATTTGCACCGACGGCTTCATACCTATGCTTGCAGGCGACGATGATTCGGGCTATATGACGCGCTATGGTTCGGTGAAGCTCGCAACGTTGGTAGAAAAATGCCAAAAACACGGACTGAAATTGGGCGTGTATGACAATCCGCTATGGATTCACTCCGACGATTCTACGCACATACAAGGCACCAATCTGACTTTTGGCGACCTGAAATACCGCAAAGGCGACAAAGTTCAGCATAAAACCGACGACCTTTGGTTCAGCTGGGTTGTGGCTACACACGACGGTGCAAAGGAGTATATAGACGGCTTTTTTCGTCACTATGCCGAAATGGGCGTCAAGTTCATTCGTATGGATTTCCTCTCGTGGTATGAAGATGGCAACGACCGTGGAATGGGCATTGTTGGTCGTGGCTACGGGCGCGAATGCTACGAGCAAGCTCTCAAATACATTGCCGAATCGGCCTCGCGCTATGGCGTGTTTACGTCGCTCGTGATGCCTCACCTCAACGATAAAGCCTCAATTGAAAAGAGGTATGGAAATATGGTGCGTATAGTGGCCGACACTGGAACGGGCGGATGGAAACACTTCTCGGCCGATGGTCGCGGTGCGATATATCCCAACTGGCCAAACTGCAATAACATGTTCGATGGCTTTGTTCATTGGTCGGAAATTTCAGGCGAAGGCAAAGTAATCTTAGACGGAGATTTTACGCGGCTAAATACCTTTTCAACCGATGACGAATGCCAGTCGGTCGTCTCGCTACAAATAATGGCAGGCGGACCAATAGCCGTGAGCGACATGCCGCAGACCATAGGCAATAGAGCTAAATTTTATCAGAATACGGAACTTTTGGCTCTTCATAGAGCTGGATTTGTCGGCAAACCTCTCTCTGCAAACGTAAACGACCAAAACAGCCAAATATGGTATGGTAAACTCAACGACAATACTTGGATTTTAGGCTTATTCAATAGAGAAGACGAGCTGCGCAACAGAACGCTTCAGTTGTCGCAAATTGGACTCCAAGGCGCTTGGGAAATGAGAGACCTCTGGCTTCACGAAGACCTCGGCACCACCGATGGAACTATCAGCTATGACATTCCCGCCCACGGCTGCCGAATAGTAAAAATTACACGAAGAACATCGAAACAATAGTATTAATTATACTTGATTATCATTCGTATAGTACACGATAATCGAATCTTCACTATGATTTGGTAGAGTGCTGATATTACTGATATAGATTTTGAGAGTCCCCAAAAACAAGCATCAGGCTGACGCTTTTTATGTATGTAGCGCCCTATGCACTAAGGCTTAGGGCAGTTGCAAATTTAGGAAAATATATGCGATAATGTATGTTTGGGTTCTTCAATGTGTGTATGTCGGTGAAATACCGCCCTGAAATATTGTTTTGGAGGCTTTTGTGTGTAATGGTTTAATTTTGAACTGTTGTTGCCAATTTTGTTGCATAAGGGTTTAGAATTGAACTATAAGCGTATTTGAAAGTTAGGGTGTACAGCATCTATTATTTGTTGGGGTACGTTGCAGTCGCGAGCTATTGCTGGCCATTGCGATGCAGTTTCGCAAATGTTCTCTATTATGTCGTTGGCGTGTCTTATATTGTTTTAGATGCGAAGGTTAGTAAATCTTGTCGGTTGATATTGTCAAATTTGTTCTGGAGCTCCCAAATTGGGCATTCGTGTGCAATTCAATTTGAAACTTTGAATTGTATATAAATAGCATTCGATTGGGAATATATATGCATAGAAAAGCTCCAAACGAGTAGCTTATTGGGGAATGTAAAAACGCACGAAAGAACCTTTCCGGAATCTTCCGTGCGTTAATTATGAATTGTCAATTGTGAATTGATAATTACTTCTTTGCTTCTACAGCAGCTTTCTCGATAGCCAAGCCAGCTTTGTATGCTTCGATGTACTTATTGAAGCCTTCTACATCGGCTGCAGTAGGTGCAATCTCGGTACCTGTGTTGCCTGCAAATACTTTGGCATCGAGCCAGTCGGCAAGGTTCTGCTTCTTGTCGTTGTTAACTACGAACGAAGCGAGCAGTGCTATACCCCAAGCGCCACCTTCGCCAGCCGTCTCCATAACAGAGATTGGCGAGTTGAGCGCTGCAGCAAGTACACGTTGTCCAACGCCTTTGGTGCGGAATAGTCCACCATGACCAGTGATGCGATCGATTTTGATTTTCTCCTCTTTTAGCAAGATGTCGTTGCCAATCTTGAGCACGCCAATTGAGCCATAGAGGTGCACGCGCATGAAGTTGGCAAGGTTGAACTTGTCGTTGGCTGAGCGCACAAACATCGGACGACCTTCTGCCAAACCTGTAACAGGTTCGCCAGATATGTAGTTGTATGCAAGCAAGCCACCGCAATCGGCATCGCCAGTGAGGGCGTTGTTGTAGAGGCGACCATAAAGTTCGTCCATATCTACCTTTTGACCCATAAGTTCGAGCGACTCCTTGAAGAGGTTAACCCATGCGTTGAGGTCAGAAGTGCAGTTGTTGCAGTGAACCATAGCTACGAGGCTACCATCAGGTGTGGTGACCATATCGATAGCTTCGTAAGGCTTAGAGAGCTCTTTTTCGAGCACAATCATCGAGAATGATGAGGTACCAGCCGAAACGTTACCAGTGCGTTGCTTAACAGCGTTGGTAGCTGCCATGCCAGTGCCAGCATCGCCTTCAGGAGGACAGAAAGGAATACCAGCCTTGAGGTGACCACTTGGGTCGAGTCGTTTAGCACCTTCGGCTGTGAGTGAGCCAGCGTTTTCGCCTGCTACGAGCACACGAGGGAAAATATCTAAGAGTTTCCAGCCAAGTTTCTTAGGAGCGATGAGTTGATCGAATTTCTCAACCATCTTAGCATTGTAAGTTTTGGTCTGAGGATCGACAGGTATCATACCCGAAGCATCGCCTACGCCGAGAACCTTTTCGCCAGTGAGTTGCCAGTGAATATAACCAGCAAGGGTGGTTTGAAACTTGATGTCGCTCACATGCTTGTCGCCATCGAGGATGCACTGATAGAGGTGCGAGATGCTCCAACGCAGTGGAATGTTGTAGTTGAAGAGTTTCGAGAGTTCTGCTGCCGCCTTTCCCGTATTGGTGTTGCGCCAAGTGCGGAAAGGCACAAGAATCTCATTTTTGTCGTTGAAAGCCATATAGCCATGCATCATAGCGCTGATGCCGATAGCTGCAAGGTTCTCAATCTCAACGCCATATTGCTTCTGCACATCTTTACGCAGATCGGCATAGCAATCTTGCAATCCGTTCCAGATAGCGTCGATGCTGTAAGTCCACAACCCATCAACGAGTTGGTTTTCCCAAGCGTGGCTACCTTGAGCAATAGGCTTATTCTCGCCGTCGATAAGTACGGCTTTTATGCGGGTAGAGCCAAATTCGATACCGAGGATGGCTTTGCCGCTTGTGATGGTTTCTTTTGCGTTCATTTATAAATACTTATTCATGGAGTATTGTTGTCATTCTGAGCGTAGCGAAGAATCTCATCGAAACATTCACCACTCAAAATCATCCGCTAAATTTTTCATCTGTGGATTAATACTCCTGATTAATTCTTCTTTCTTTTGTCGAAGAATACCCTTTAGTGATTTCTCGCGTGCTATTGCATCGTTGATGTCTTGATATTCTTCAAAATAAACAAGGTCGTGACAGTTGTACTTCTTGGTAAAACCATCAATGCGACCTTGTTTGTGTTCTATGTATCGTCTATACAAATCGTTTGTAACGCCAATATACAGTACAGTTCTGTATTTATTTGACATTATATAGACCCAATAGCGATGCATTTTGCTTCTAAGAGATTCTTCGCTACGCTCAGAATGACAGAGAGGTAGCGAAGAATCACATTTCTGTGGTTATTCAGTAGACTTATTTAAGTGCCTTGTTCAGCATGTAGTACACCTCGTTGTTGCGGAGTGTCTGCTTGAAGTCGCTGATGTTGGTATTCTTGTTGATCTTAACATATTCGATACCAAGCATCTCGGCGAAGTCTTCCCAGTACTCTTCGGTGATGTCGTATGAGAATGCGCTGTGGTGTGTGCCACCTGCGAGAATCCATGCGCCTGCACCGATTTCAAATGTAGGTTGTGGAACCCAAAGTGCAGAAGCAACAGGAAGGTTAGGCATTGGTTTTGGCTTGATGCACTCAACCTCTTGCGAGATGAGGCGGAAGCGGTTGCCAAGGTCAACAACGGTAGCTTTGATACCACGACCAACCTTTGAAGTGAACACGAGACGAGCGGTCTGCTGTTTGCGGATACCAATGCCGAGGAAGTGAACTTCGAGAGTAGGTTTGTCGACAGCGATGAGCGGACAAACTTCGAGCATGTGGCTTTGGAGGCATGAAGAACGGTCGCCAGCAAAGTTGAGGGTGTAGTCCTCGAGGAATGAACAGCCTGTTGGCAAGCCTTGTGAGATGACCCACAATGTGCGATAGAGGCAAGCGGTCTTCCAGTCACCCTCGGCACCGAAGCCGATACCTTCAGCCATCAAACGCTGAGAAGCGAGACCTGGAATCTGGTCGAAACCAACGAAGTTAGGATCGTTGATGTCGGCGTCGCCAAGGTCGTCGAAGTTGGTGGTGAATGCAGTTGCGTTTTCGTCTTTCAATACGCGGCGCAATGCGATTTCTGCCTTAGCAGCATTCTTAACCTTCTCCCAATATACCTTTTCGCCACTCTCGTCAATCTTGATGGTATAAGCTTTCTTGTACTCTTCAACAAGTGCGTCAGCTTCTGCATCGGTAACCTTCTTGAAGTAGTCCATCAATGAAGACACAGGGTAGTAGTCAACATGGTAACCAAGGCGCTGCTCGAATTCTACGCGGTCGCCATCGGTAACGGCAACGTTGTTCATGTTCATACCGAACATCAAACAACGAACGTTGTGTGCATCAGCAACACCAGCTGCTACGCGAGCCCAAACGGCGATTTGCTTCTGAGCAGCTTCGTCTTTCCAGTAACCGCAAACCACTTTGCGAGCTACACGCATACGAGTGCAGATGTGACCAAACTCGATGTCGCCATGAGCCGATTGGTTGAGGTTCATGAAGTCCATATCCATGGTGTCCCAAGGAATTTCGGCATTGTATTGAGTGTGGAAGTGGAGCAGAGGTTTTTCGAGAGCCTGAAGACCTTTGATCCACATTTTAGCAGGCGAGAAGGTGTGCATCCAAGTGATAATACCAGCACACTTAGCATCGTTGTTGGCAGCCTTCATAACCTCTTCAACCTCTTTTGAAGAGTTTGCTGTACCTTTATAAACAATCTTAACAGGAATGTTGCCGCTTTTATTCAAGCCGTCAACCATTTCCTTTGAGTGAGCATCAACGGCAACAACAGCGTCGCCACCATAAAGAAGTTGGGCACCAGTGACCCACCAGATTTCTAAATTCTCGAAAGCCATTTTTCTAATGTTTTTTATGTTACGTTTTTATTATTCAAGTTTTCTTGTCATTCTGAGCGCAGCGAAGAATCTACTTTTTGCTTGATAGAGATTCTTCGCTACGCTCAGAATGACAACCTAATATTATTTAGTGTTTTTGACCTTTTTGTCCATAATACGCATTTGGACCATGCTTGCGCATATAATGCTTTTCTACGAGTAGCGGGTTCATCGTAGTGTTCGGATTGACCGAGAACGACACGAACGCCATCTTAGCGCACTGCTCCATAACTTTAGCGTTGTACACGGCATTGTCGGGCGAAGTGCCCCACGAGAACGGACCATGATTCTTAACCAAAACGGCAGGAGTATGGTCAGGGTTGATCTTGCGGATATTCAAAATTTCGTCCACAATCACATTACCCGTTTCGAGTTCGTACTGACCCTTCACCTCTTTCTCCGTCATATCGCGAGTGCAAGGAATGTCCTTGTAGAAGTAGTCGGCGTGAGTAGTGCCGATGTTAGGTATGTCGCGACCAGCCTGAGCGAATGCTGTAGCGTAGGTAGAATGCGTATGTACAACGCCTTGAATATTAGGGAATGCCTTATAAAGTACGAGGTGCGTAGGCGTGTCGCTACTTGGGTTGAGGTCGCCCTCCACCACTTTGCCCGTATTAAGGTCGACAACCACCATATCCGAAGCCTTCATCGTGTCGTAGTCGACACCGCTAGGCTTAATAACCACGAGACCCTTTTCGCGGTCGATGCCCGAAACGTTGCCCCATGTAAAAATCACCAAACCTTGCTTTACGAGGTCAAGGTTGGCTTGAAATACTTTTTGCTTTAGATCTTCTAACATTTCTATAATTACGAGTTATGAATTACGAGTTACGAGTTTCTACTTCCAACGAACTCTTTACTGACTTTATTATTGAGGTTAGAATTTTTTGCAATTCAATGCAATCGTCATTCATCGATTGGTATTACTCTACTGATATGTAATCTGTTTTTTGCAGTAGCTCTAACCAGTATAAAGTCTCTTCTTCTTCTTTTCTCGCGATAGATAGTTTATGTACGAAATCACTTTCCGATTCAGCTCGAGATGCTTCTGCAGTATTTGCACCGATAGAAGTGCCCGAGCGAAGAATCTGTTTGCTCATAACGAACTCGTTCTTTTCGCATAAATACTTATATAAGTTAACTATGCGAATAGAAAACTTCAGCGATTTATCCTTTATGATGCTACTTTCTCGCAATGTCTTGGAATTAGGAACTCGTAATTCGTAATTAGATTTTTACCAGAAATAGTAGTAGAAACAAGCGCAAAG
>JAEEGL014185583.1_pt1 | contig 23814 bp, 20 predicted proteins | sample 9134231 | NCBI WGS metagenome assembly JAEEGL01 (sample SAMN16246548, study PRJNA631951) | gut metagenome | biome: gut microbiome; feature: rumen; material: fiber-attached | host: Bos | place: Iran: Karaj | collected 2018-10 | reverse complement strand
CACTTATACTACTCATCTCTCTACCTCCCATGTAAATGTACTTTCATTTTCTTAATGAAAGAATTATAACAAGTTAATAAGAAATCTCAAGCATTACTGTTTTGTGATTCTAGCATAGCCATTGCCACTACGTTGGCCGTTAGACATTGAGCCACCAGAAACACCACCAGTATAACCGGAACCGCCGCCGCCGCCGCAACCACCATTCCAGTTACCGCCGCCGCCACCGCCATAGTAGCCGCCACCACCGCCGCCGCCTTCCCAAGCGCTTTCTGGAGCCCCACCGTATCCGTAGCCACCGCAATAACCAACGCCAGGATAACAACCAGCGGCAGTTTGTGAACCACCAGTACCACCACCACTAGTGGTACCATCTTTATTATAACCAGTACCACCAGTTGAACCACCTCCAGCACCACCAGGACCATTTTTACTACCGCCGCCGCCACCACCAGCAACAATATATAGATTGCCAGACGCCGTATTTCTCAGTAGTGCATTAGTCTTTCCGATATGTGTAGCTCCACCACCACCTGCACCTTCGTCAGAACCACCAGCGCCACCACCATTATAACCTCCAGCGCCCTTCGATACCCCTTGGCCACCGACCACAACATAAACTGTCGTGCCACCAGTAAGTGAAACGGTGCCCGTTGCATATCCGCCAGCTCCGCCAGCCCTAGATTCGTTGGCTCCACCTTGTGCACCCCATACCTCCAATTTATAATTACCGCCACATCCAGTCGGTACAGTCCAAGACTGCACACCACCAGTATAACCAAAGTCTTTAGATGTAAACGTGCATGGATTTGTAGTGAATTTTAGTTGCACGCCTACATTCCCCGCGCCAATAGTGCCAGAAGCGGCTCCACTCGACACTCCGTTATAAGTCTTTCCTGATGCAGCTTTAATATCTGTTATCTGGTAAGTTGAGCCGTATGGATGTTGCGCATAATAATCAGTTACATCGTTAGCCACAAGAGTGCCATTTACATATACATCAGCAGTGCCAAACCCAGAAATATTGCCAGATGCCGTGCCATCCAGAAGTCCATTCAGATCCAAATAATACTTATTAACAGTCCAGTTTGCCGTGTAGCTTCTATTCCCCGTTGAATGTGTTGGCACTGTAACCGAAGTGGAAGCAGCAGATAAGCCTGTGCCAGTCCAGCCAGCAAAAGTATTACCAGTCTTTGTTGGGTTATTCAACGTAAATGCAGCTGTAGAATAGTTATAACTTGTTGGATTCCCAGAAACAGAGCCACCATTTAAATTATAAGAAATAGAATAAGCCGTAAATTTCATATATATATTCATACTAGTACCACCAGTGGTTGGAGTGTAATAATAATAACCAACAGAGTTATAGGTCAAATTTTGCACTCTATCTAGTGACTCATATGAATTCTTTGGTCTAATATTCTTAATATAATATGTAGTTCCGTATGGTTGCACCGTATTTGATTCGTTTGTAACATCTGTATAATTGGAGTTGTTTGTAGAAAGTGCCACTGTGGCACCACCCTGGGTTGTGCTACCTGCATAATAAATATTTAAATCCGTCCAAGCATGAAATCTTCTATACACCACTAAATTATTATTTGCTGGCACCGTACTAGAAGTAGCGCTTTTATATGCATACCCAGAATAATACTTATTCGTGGAGCCGTCAGAACCCCAGTCTGCACCAGATGCAGTTGCTCCGTAATTATATGTTTTTGTACTAGAACCAAGTTTTACTTTTCCGTTATTAGAAGCGTCCACAAACCAATCTTCACAAGTCACCGTATAGGTGTTTATTGTCCAATTCGCAGTATAGCTACGATTCCCCGTAGATCCTATTGCAATCGTTACAGTCTTATTCGTATCACCAGTAAGTCCAGTACCACTCCAGCCCTTAAACGTATAACCAGTTTTAGAAGGATTATTAAGTGTAATTGTATTTGTCTCGATATTATAGGAAGTAGGATTAGTAGCCGAACCGCCATCCAAATTATAAGAAATCGTGTAATTCGTAGGCGTCCAGTTTGCAGTATAAGTCCTATCACTAATACTTCCCTGCGGAATAGTTACTGTAGTTTGTGCTGTACTACCATTACTACCAGTCCAGCCTGTAAAAGTGTATCTATTTTTAGTCGGGTTTGTAAGTGTAATATTATCAGAAACTATATTATAAGAAGTAGGGTTAGTAGCCGAACCGCCATTTAGATTATATGAAATAGAATAAGTAATTGGTATCCACATACTTTTTAAAGCTAAGTCATTGCTATGCAACTTACTAAGCCTTATCGCATCGCCAGGCTGATAAGTAATAGCATCACAAGAATCTACGCCTACAGTCGTAGTGACATTTCCAGAACACCAAGCAACATAATCATATCCAGTTCTCTCAGGGACCTGATCAGAAATATATATCTCGGCCTCAGTAGAAGAGCCCCATTCATCATCCGGTACATTTATAATAGCTTCACTCGCGCCATCATCATAATTAATTGTATAAGATGCTGGATTGCCACTGGCTTCAATCACGAAAGTATTACTATATGTTCCCTCTGGCAAAAGACCATCCACTTTTACACCAAATGCTAAAGTGTAAATATTTGCCTCCTCGTTTGGAGCATCCGTGGTATCTAGAATCGCCCCTTCGCTAGTTGGTGCCGGTTGGTACAAATCATTATCAAGAGAATTGTATTTGCTTGGCAAGATTCCCCAGTTTTGAGATCCAAATTCATCGGCAGTTGAGGCTGCAGAAATAGATTCAATTGCATTCTCACCGCTAACGAGTTTAGTCTCATCCTCACCTTCATTTGCCCTAATTCTTAACGTATAGCCAGTGTAGTTGTTAGTAGTTACCGTAATATCCGCAGTATCGGAAGTTACAAAAGTGCCGGACGGATTCATCATCTCTAGCTCCACCGCCAAATCGCCAGAAGTAAGTATCATCTCGGTTACTGGCTCTATCTCATCTTCAGCCCTAGATACAATATTTACCGCTGGATTGAAAGCAAGAAAAACTAGCGTTATCAAAGAAAACACCGCTGTGTAACATAGCGTCCTAAAAGAAACCCAACGCGAAATATATGCGTTTTTTACACCTACACCAATCATTTTTATTTGTAATGTATGACCTATTTACATAACCATTATAACTCTTTTAAAAACAGGTTGTCAACAGATAAAAATTTAGTTTGTCTGGCACTATTGTCTACTTGTTCCAATAGTGCCAAATTCATTTGGCACTTTGTTTACTTGTTCCAAGTCTGCGTTAGCAGACTTGACAATCGAGTGCTAAAGGACTACAATTAGATTAAATTAGCACTCACTATCAACGAGTGCTAGATAAACTAACGAAAAAGGAGTTAAAATATGTCAAAAATCATTGGTATTGACCTCGGTACTACAAACTCTGCGTTTGCTTACATGGTAGCCGGAAAACCAGAAGTTATCACAAACTCTGAAGGCGACCGCACCACCCCATCTGTTGTTGCTGTTACCAAAAAAGGCGAGCGCCTAGTTGGTAAGGTTGCTCAACGTCAACGTGTCACCAACCCAAAAAACACAATCTATGGCATTAAACGTCTTATCGGCCGTAAATTCGAAGACAAAGAAGTCAAGCACGACCTCGAAATCAGCCCATACAAAATCGTGAAAAAAGGCAATGGCGTAGCCGTAGAAATGGACGGCAAAGAATACACCCCAGAAGAAATCTCTGCAATGGTTCTATCAAAAATCAAAGCCGACGCCGAAGCATTTCTTGGCGAGCCAGTAACGGAAGCTATCATTACTGTCCCTGCTTACTTTGATGATTCTCAACGCCAAGCTACCAAAGATGCTGGTAAAATTGCTGGCCTCGAAGTAAAGCGTATCATCAACGAGCCAACCGCAGCAGCTCTAGCTTACGGTCTCGAATCCAAGAAAGATGAAAAAATCGTAGTATTCGACCTTGGTGGTGGTACATTTGATGTTTCCGTGCTCGAACTCGGCGACGGTGTCTTTGAAGTGATGTCAACGAACGGTGATACTCACCTCGGTGGTGAAGATTTTGATAACATTATCGTTAACTACTTTGTAGACGAATTCAAAAAAGAATCCGGTATCGACATCAAAGGCGATGCTGCCGCTATGCAACGTGTTAAAGACGAAGCCGAAAAGGCCAAGAAAGAACTTTCATCTTCAACTTCTACCGACATCAACCTTCCATTCCTTTCTGCCGATGCCGATGGTCCAAAACACTTTGAAACCACTCTTACTCGTGCCAAACTCGAAGAACTCGTAGCCGACCTCCTTGATCGTCTTGCCGGCCCAGTAGAAAAAGCTTTGAAGGACGCCAAACTTACCACCAAAGATATCGACGAAATCGTAATGGTAGGTGGTATGACTCGTATGCCAGCCGTTGTTGAAAAGGTTAAATCTATCTTTGGCAAAGACCCAATGCAAGGCGTAAACCCAGACGAAGTTGTAGCCGTAGGTGCAGCTATCCAAGGTGGCGTTCTCCAAGGCGACGTCAAGGACGTTCTCCTTCTCGATGTTACCCCACTTACCCTCGGTATCGAAACCATGGGCGGCGTACGTACTCCACTTATTGATCGCAACACCACTATTCCTACCTCAAAGTCTGAGGTCTTCTCTACCGCTTCTGATAATCAGCCGCAAGTAGAAATCCACGTTCTTCAAGGCGAACGCGAATTTGCCGCAGACAACAAATCCCTCGGTCGCTTTATCCTCGATGGCATTGCCCCAGCTCCACGTGGCGTGCCACAGATTGAAGTTACCTTTAACCTTGATGCCAACGGTATCTTGAACGTTACCGCAAAAGACAAAGGCACCGGCAAAGAGCAGTCTATTACCATCCAAAACTCCGGCAACATGAGTAAAGAAGATATTGAAAAAGCTCAAAAAGAAGCCGAAATGCACGCCGAAGAAGACAAGAAGAAAAAGGATTCTGTAGATGCTAAAAACCACCTAGAAAACACTATCTATCAAGCCGAAAAAATGCCTGATGAATACAAAGATAAGATTTCTGATGAAGATAAAGAAACTATCAAAAAGGCCGTCGAAGAAGCCAAGAAAGTTCTAAACGACTCTGATGCAGACAAGGATAAATTCGAAGCCGCAACCAAAGAACTTTCAGACAAAATTATGCCTATCGGCGCAAAAATGTATCAGGCTGAGGCCAATGACAAAAAAGACGAAAAGTCCGAAGACAAAAAATCAGATGACGAACCAGTCGAAGGCGAAGTAGTAGATAAGTAATCTACCTTCCGCTATAAAATATAGCCCTTTACAGGGCTATATTTTTATGGTATAATATATAGATTCGGGGGTGTTCATTTACAGGAGGTGTCTATGAGATTAAAAGAAAGAATACGCGAAGAAACGCTAGGTTCGATCGAATGGTCGGAAATATATGAAAAAAATCGAGATAAAGCCTACAAGGACGGAATGAAAACTAATTATGAGAGAATCGAAAAGCTTTCCAGAAATGAAAAGGAAGCAAAAAGGCATAGTTGTCTTGTGGAGTTAAACAAGACAAAGAACACAATCACTTCGCTCTGGGAAAAGATGGCAGAAAAAACATATCGGACACGAATGATGCAAAGAATAGCTCAAGACATAATGATAGCTATATTTGCCATGCTATTCTCATATGCTTTCAAGAAAGATTGCAATTTCTTCATCTTGACAACAATCGCTCTTGCTGGATTCTTGGCGATTATTTTCCTGCATTTAAATATCACATTTGAAGTTTTTTCAGCTATTACCGGCTTGGCTAGTACAGCAAAAGAACTATCAGATTATTACATAAAATACGGGGACCTTGAATCTATCTTAAAACTATCAGATTACCGCAATCTACATGCAAACGAAGTACGAAAAAACATTACACACTCCGAAATTACAAAAGACTCCTAATGGAGTCTTTTTTCTTTTAGACAAACGCCGAGCATCACTGGCAAAAGATAAATATGAAGAGCATTTGGAAAACCGGAGAAAAAGAACAATGTCACCGCAAACGCTGCCATAAGAACCAAGATAATTTCTGCCCCCGCAGTTTTTAATGCCGCCATCACGGCAAGCACAATTACAAACACAAATAACAACGCACCGATAATTCCCGTTTCAAGCAACGCGCTCGCATATTCATTTTGGACAATTTCTTTTGGTGCAGGAGAAAGATTCTCGTTAAATAGTGCCTGCCCTGCCCCACCAGCGCCAACCCCAATCAAAATATTCTTTGCGTCCTTCTTCCAAATCTGGATAGCAGAGTTTGTTAGTCTCACACGTGTTTCTGTGGATTCCGCCACATATCCATCAAACGCAGGCTCCTTTTTGTCTTCAACGGGTTGCTGCTCTTCTGCTGGCTCTTCGGTTTTTGTGCGAATGTCGATCACGCCAAGCGACAAATGATTTATCACTTTTGCCACGCCGGAATTATAAGTCTCGCCCATCCCCGAAAATGCAGACATCATTCCCTGCGCGTTTAACGATAGTAAAAACGAAAATAGTACCACCGGAATCAAAACAAGGGATGCAGCATTCTTGTCTTTAATAACACGAACTACCATTGTAATAACTAATGCAAGTGAAAATGCATAAATTGCCCCACGCGAAAACGTGAGAAAGATTCCAAAAGCAAACACTATCAAAAGTAGATTTCTTCTGTTTTTCAAAAAATCGTAACAACTAATAACCGCAGGGATCAACAACAGATTTCCCATAAATTGTGGTTCAATCGCAAAGCCGCTCGGATGAGAAAAGCCAAACATTTCCTTGGTGCATCCAGCACAAAGAAGTGAAGCTTCGCGAGGTACACCCACAGTGTCCAAAATACATTGAATTATGCACCACACTACTGCGATAATTCCGGACCCATATATTACCTTTTTTAGAGTTGGCCACGTATCTTTTAGAATCGTTTTTCTAAACACCACCATCGAAAAACCAGCAATATAAATAAGCCATAGAATCGCCGCGGTCAAAATCCCACGCGTAGCATTAAGAGACCACGCCACAGACAAAAGTACAAAAATTGGATAAAGAAGCCACCATTTATATTCCCAAATATATTTCAATTTGTTTTCAGCAATTATTAATATGCCTGCCACAATATCAAAAATCACCAAAAAAATCAGCGGCAAAGACAATTCAAAATTCATTGTTTCGTTGCCACCAAGTGCAATAATTGGAAAATACGAAAAATAAAGCACCGCTGGCCATGCCAAAAACAAATACTTGTAGATTTTACCGAGCTTTTTCATTTACAAAATCCATTAGTTCTTTGTCGAATCTTTTTTCATCGAATTCGTCAGCAGTTTTAGAAATCTTTGCTCTATCAAATTTCATTTTTTCAAATTTCAAAATCGCCTCAGCTAAAGACTTTGCCGATTGTTCTTCAAACAAAATTCCATTTTTACCATTCTTTACATAGTCGCGTGCACCACCCTCTGCAAATGCTACCACCGGACAACCCGCGGCAAGCGCTTCCACTGGTGCAATTCCAAACGGTTCAAGGCTTGGGAAAATATAGCCCTTTGCCTCAGCAAGATAGCCTGCTAACTTATCCTTTTTCATTAGCTTCAAGAATTTAATATGTTTAGACCCTGCCGCAAGTTTTTTTAGTCTTTTGTTTTCCGGCCCTTCACCAATCACCACCAAATATCTTTGCGTCATCATGCAGGCTTTAACCGCAAGATCAATTCTCTTCCAGTTTACTTGCCTAGATGATACAACAAAGAAATCCTTTTTCTCAGAACTACTAGCTTTAAAATCTTTAATCTCAACTGGTGGATGAATCACAACCGCATCACGCCCATAGTATTTTTTGATTTGCTCTTTTGCATATTCACTAATCGTTACATAGTAGTCCGGCTTTTGTGCTGCTTTTAAATCTGCCCGTCTAAGCGGCCGCACGAACAATCTAAAGAAAAATCTAACCAAAGGATTAAAAATCCCAAAACCTGGATTTTTGACATACGCATCATACATACCCCAATAATACTGTGTTGGTACATGACAGTAACAAATATGCTTACCATTTGGCACATTCACAGACTTTGCTTCTGCGCCAGTTACCGAAATCACTAAATCATATTCAGAAAGATCGAGTTTATTAAAGTAACGCTGTCTCATCGGCCCCAGAAACTTACGAAGTTTAGCTGGATACTTTTGCATTTTTCCAGTTCTAACATCCGCATCACGAAACCAATCAATTCCCTTTGGATCATATTGTGAAGTATATATTGGTGCATCCGGAAATAATTGATGCACGCGAAGCAGTACCTTTTCCGCACCACCCACATTAGTTAGCCAATCACAAACAATTGCAACTTTCATTATTTTGCTCCGTCGCGTTTCAAAACCGTAGCGATAGTTTTAAAGAAAATTGAAAGATCAAGTATCAAAGACCAGTTCATCACATAATAAATATCTAGCGAGCGGCGTTCTTCAAACGAAATATCGCGTCTACCAGACACCTGCGCAAAACCGGTCAAGCCAGATTTCACAGCCAAAATCAAAGACCTATCACCATAATCTCTTAGCTCACCCGGCAGCAGCGCTCTCGGACCAATCAAAGAAATATCACCTTTCAAAATATTAAAGAGTTGCGGAAGTTCATCAAGCGATGTGGCACGAATAAAATGCCCAAATTTAGTAATGCGTGGATCGTTTTTCATATAATCACCATTTTTGCGATATGGTTTAATAAGCTCCGGTTTGCCCATTTTGATAAATGCTTCCTCAGCCGTCATACCACTATACTCGGCTTTCATTGAACGAAACTTATAACACTTAAACTTACGGTTATAACGTGTAAGACGCTCGTCTACATAAAAAGCCGAGTGACGAATGTCTAGAATTTTTTGAATAATAAATACGATTAACATTGGAATTGCAGCAATTATAAGTGCAACTAAAGAAAAACAAATATCAAAAGCCCGTTTAATCGCCGCCATGCCGCCAGAAAGTGGAGTTAGTTTTACAAGCACAGCCGGAGTATTTCCAACAAGTTCAAGTTCGCCAAAATGCGACGAAAGCGCAGTTTCGCTTGGCACAAAGTAATAAAGAAGATGTCTTTGAATTGCTTGGCGATAAACGTATTCGGTGGATTTTTCATCAGTCTGAAAGATTACATCTGCACGAACTTTTTTTAGAGCATCTTTTAAGGAAGAATATTGTTTTTCTTTCAAATCCTTTGGAATGTATTTTTTGGATGCTACAACGCCTGCCAGTCTATAACCAGACTCTGGAGTAGACGTAATGTAGTCTGCTAGGTATTCCGTATTCTTGTGGTTGCCGATAATTAGTACTCGCTTGGTGCCATAATCCTTGCGGAAAATCTGCTTTGCCACAAAGCGAACCAAAAATCTTTCCATGACTAAGAATACAAAACAAAGTGCCACCGACGAGAGCGCCATTACTCTAACTGGAAAAAGATTATCACCAGTAAAGAAATCATAAACAATCAGCGCTGACACACTAAGGATTGCAGCGACAAAAAGCCTTCCAATTTCAGAAAGCCTGGATTTACCCATAATAAACGACTTTTTATAAAGCCCGAGCACCGCCAAAATAATCAAAAGCACCGGCAAAACCCAAAGTGTAGTTATTACAAACTCAAGTAGTTGCGATTCAAATACGTAAGGACGCGGATCAATATGTACACGAATTGCATAAGCGGCCGCAAATGACAAAATCAGCATTACTGCATCACCAATAATAAGCGCTAGTCTCAAGATATAATCAGACTTTCTCTGCATAAGTATATTATAGCATATTAAAAAACCCTGAGCATAAAGCTCAGGGTCAGAAGAATTATAAGAGTTTTAAATCGCTGCAGCTAACGACCTATTATATGAATAAGCCTCACAGATCTCCCTCCTGTGTTTTAAAACCGTCTCCATGATTTTATTGTCAGCATTGGTATGAGCAGAAATTAATTTGGTTTTCCACTCTACTTGGCCTGTAGGCAGGATTGATAATGTGCCTTGGACACAACCACCTGATCTTACCTGACAAAGAGGAATGTCCTCATCGCAGAATTCAGCTTTCGGAATCGTAACAATATACGAAGTATACTTGTTTATTCTCACCTCCAGCTCGATTTTTTTCTCTTTCTTCTCTGATGTACCACTCATTTTTTCCACCTCCTTATTATTTTTTTAAAAATGAGTCAAAAACAATGTATCTATTATACAATAAATACAAAAAAGTGTCAATAATAAATACTATTATTTCTTCTTTACGATAAACTTATCAATCGTAACCAAAAGTGCCGGAAGAAGTAGCAAAATAATCAATGTCGCGACCATAGTGCCAACCGAAATAGACTGACAAATCTTTGCCGCAATCGCCGAAGCCATATTACCCACAATTGCCGTCACTAAAATCAGAATGCTCGCAGATGTCAAAATTGAATGCATCGATTTATTGTAGGAAGAAGTTATAGCATCTTTTACACCCAATCCACCATATCCGCGATTTTCTAGATAATAAGACGTATATAAAATTGCATAGTCAATCGTTGCCCCCATCAAAATCGATTGCACAATAATTAATGCAATAAAGTAAATACTCTGCCCCGTCAAAGACAAAAACGCCATATTAATATATACAGCAGATTGAATTACAAGCACAAGAAGAAGTGGAATTAAAATTGATTTAAAAGTAAATGCCACCACCACGAAAATCGAAATCATTGTAAGAATTGTAATAAAGTCCATTTCTGAACTAAACGTCTTAGACATTTCGTATGCCATTGCTGAGTCGCCCACCAAGAAATGTTTGGTTTCCCCAAGCTCATCTTTTATGCCCTTCAAGAAACTAAAAGTCTTCTCCCCTTCCGCCTCAAGCTCAGTTTCAATCAGCACACGCGAATGGCGAGGACCAACTAGCACAGCCTTTGCGTCATCAATTGTTTCTTTTGCATCTACAATTGTTTTTCGCATGTCGTCGTCAAGCCTTCCAGAGAAACGAGAGTCGTCCAAAACTTTTTGATTCAAAAAGTTTACAAATTCTTCAAGGCTTAGTGTCCATTTTTTGTCATAATCATAAATTGATCCATGATAAATATAGGCCAAAAAGATTTGGTTCTTATCCAATTTCTCGCCCAATGGTAAAAGTGCATTGTAAAGGCCATCGTAGTTATATGACACACCCATACGGCTAGACTGCATCAGCCCAGCAACTACTCGCACCTTATTCTTCTGTGCATCATCAAGCCGTGACGAAAATTGTAAGTCCTCAAATACTTCGTCAGTCAAAATGTTTACTACACGCTCAATTGAAAGCATCGGGTCGCGGGTCACATAGCGATAATCATAAAGCGCATACGCAAGTTTTATTTTTTCATAATCAAGACCAAATGCTTTTGATAATTCCCATGCGCTGTATTTTGTATTGCGATTATCCACTATATATTCTGCTTGTTTCAAACGATCCAGTTTAGTTTTCAAATCAATTTGTGGAATAGAAGTTAGTTCAATCCCTAACTCATATTTTTCATTGATTTCTTCAATTTTGTCTTTTGCCTGGTTCAAAATTTGGCTAACTTGTTCTGCAAACGTAATGTATTCTTTGTAACTATACTTCTTTGTGAGTGGCAAAAGTGCCTCAGCAAGTTCTGGGTGCTCCGCAAGGTATGGCTCAGCTTTTGTTTTAAAATCATTAATCGTATTAATCGCGGCCCTGGCTTGCTCACTAGTAATTCCCATCTCACTACCCATTACTTCGTTACTAAGCATAAAGTTTAGAAGCTCTTCTGGGGTTGCGGCGCTTGGAATGCTAGCATCAGAAAGCGCCATCAATTTCTTTAAATCTTCACGCTGAGCCGCCGTCACCATTTTGCTATATTCGGAATTATTTAAAATGTCTTTACTCACAAAATTAGCAAACTGTCCCAGCGTCATCCTTACACCAGTTGGATGCTTTGCAAGATAAAGTGTATATAGCTCGTCCAATTTGCTTTGTCCAACTCCAAGAAGATCAGCGATTTCGGCTTTGCCGCGAGCTTTGGCTGCCTCTTCAGGAATCACAAATTTAGCTAGGCGAATAACATTTGCACGCATTGCCGGAGAAATATCACTATTTACATTCTTGTCATTTAGCACCGTATCGCGCACAAACTTCGCAAAAGTAGGAAGTGTAACAGCGTGGTTGTCACCACGATAATAGAAATAATAAATTGCCTTAACTAAATAATCCTCAGCCTCAACCGTCTCGCCATTCCCTGCAGACTGGCCAGAAACCTTAAGGCCATTTAGCTCATTTGCCTTCGCGATGATTTCATCGTATTTTTCTTGTTCACCAATCGTATTGCTATAGCACAAGATCCTTTTTACATCTTCGTTTTTTTCATACTTTTTACAAACCTCAGCCAGCTTCTTTTCGTCTTCATTTCCATACACAATTGCGGTTTGATTTACAACTGGAAAAACATCCTTAATTTTATTGTTTTCAGAATCAGTAAATAGAATGCTGGTATTACCTTTTAAGAAAAAGGCCGCGCCAAAAACTATCGCAAAAACCGGGAGAGCGATTTTGCGAAAACGATGTTCCTTGTCTCCCAAAAAATTCATCTTAAAATTCAAAGTTTTCTTATGAGTCTTTTCGATCGCCTTATCAAACAAAAGTAGAAGTGCTGGCAAAATCGTAAAAATCGAAACAAGGCTGAGTACCACACCCTTTGACAAAACAAAACCCATATCTCGGCCAATCGTAAAACTCATAAACACCAGTACAATTAAACCTACTACAGTCGTAATCGAACTGGACGAGATCGCACCAAAAGAATATCTAAGAGCTCTATTCATAGCAAGATACTTGCTTGGTCTATCCTTGCTTGCCTTTTCCTGGCGATAGCGAGACGACAACATAATTGCATAATCCATCGAAAGCGCCATTTGAAGCACCATCGAAATACTATCGGTAATATGAGAGACACTAGGAAAAATAATATTAGTTCCCTTATTTAGAACTACGGCAATTAAAATCGCAAAAAGATACAGCCACGGCTCTACAAACGATTCGCTCATAACCGTCAAAATCACCATGGCTGTGCCAACCGCAAATACGGTGATAATAATCGAAACTACAGTTGCATTATTTGAATATACTTCCCCAGTCTGGTAAAACGTATACTTAGGTTTTAGTTCGTTATAAATTATATTGTAGGCTTTATTCGCTTCTTCGGAATCCGCAGAAACATTAAGCACTATTTCAAAACGAACATAGTTGTCTTTTTCGTCTTGCGAAACAGACTCAACATTTTCTACACTTTCGAGATATTCTTTTACTTCGCTCTTTTCGTCATCAGAAAGATCTTCAAACATCATTTGCCAAGTGGATGTTGAGCCATAGTTAAACTCATCTTTCATGGTTTTGAGACCCTGAGAAGTTTCAGAACTCTCTGGCATATATGAGTAAATATCATGATTGATTTTTACCTTAGTAGAAAGAAAGGCCGAAAACGCAGCAAGCACCAAAAAAATGCCAAACACAATAAAACAATACTTCGTAACGAAGTCTGCGATTCTCCTTACCATAATCTATTATTATACCACTTTACAGAGTAAAAGTAAAGAGAGCCACCCCTAAACCACTAGCTAATGCGTTCGATAATAGTAGCACACTTTTTATAAAGCGCTGCGGCGTCAACATCACCAACTCTACCATCCTTCATCACGATCTTACCATTTATCATTGTCATCACCACATTCGTTCCTTTCGCATTATAAACAAGATCCGAAAATACATTCCCTACCGGCTGGCAGACTGAAGAACCTAAATCCACCATTATCATATCGGCGTCTTTTCCTTCTTCGATTGAGCCATTTCTGTCTGCCACGCCTAAAGCTTTTGCACCATTAATGGTGGCCATTTTAAGAACATCATAACTATCCATATTGGCAGCATTCTCAAACTCACCCTTCTGTAAAAGTGCCGCAAATTTCATATTGTCAAACATATCAAGATTAGATCCACTACCCTGCCCGTCCGTACCAAGAGTCACATTAATTCCCTTATCTGCCATCTGCTGAATTTTTGCCACGCCGCAAGCTAGGCGCAAATTTGAAATTGGGCAGTGTGCTACTGCTACGTCGAGCTTAGCGAGTTCGTCTATCTCTGCATCGCTAAGCTTCACCGCATGAGCTAAGATAGTATGTACGTCCTTAAAACATTCTTTCAAGACTTCAACCGGACTATCCACGCCATAATTCTTTTTGATATCAACAACTTCCTGTGAGTTTTCGCAAAAATGTACGTGCACTGGCACATTATATTTTTTCGCAATCGCCACTGCCTTATTCACAGTTTCCTTGCCAGTAGTGTAAAGTCCATGAATCCCCACGTTCGGGTAAAATAGCTCGTCTCCTAAATGATTCTTAATTAATTCCTCCTGCTCGGCGAGCATCTCGTCGGCATTATTTGTAACATCAAAAACTGTTCTGGTAGCCATAAATCTCACCCCAATTTCACGGGCCGCCTTAATCGAACTCTCAGGTGCAAAATATTGGTCATTTGCCATCACGGTACCAGTACTCGCCATTTCTACAAATGATAGAAGCGATGCCGTATAAACATCGTCCGGAGTAAGTTTATCCTCCATCGGCCAAATCTTTTTTTCGAGCCAATCCTGCAAAGTATAGCCATCCAAAGTTTCGCGAAAAATGCACATCGCCACGTGCGTATGGGTATTGATAAAACCAGGCATCACAATTTTGCCATTCGCGTCAATTGTTTCCATTCCATCTATATTTAATGCTTTGCCGATTTTAGAAATCTTCCCATTTTCCACCAAAATATCCATGCCAGGTTCGTACTTTTCACGCCCTTCTGCCATCGATATCAAGTTACAATTTTTAATTAGTAATCCCATATTTTCTCCGTTTTACACTATAATTATAATATAGGATTAATTTTTAAGGAGCAAACATGGACAAATCAGCTGTCATTTATTTCTCTGCATCAGGCATCACAAAACGCATCGCAAATTCACTTGCCAAAAACGTAGGCGCAGATATTTTTGAAATCGAAGCAAAAACAGCTTACACAGACGACGACCTAAACTGGCGCGATATGGGCTGCCGTGCCAACCGCGAACAACAAGACCCATCCGCACGCCCAGAAATCCAAAAAGAAATCGATTTGTCTAGCTACGATACAATTTATCTTGGCTACCCAATTTGGTGGGACACTTTGCCAAAAATCATTAATACATTTGTAGAAACCGGCGCTCTAAATGGCAAAAAAGTATTTGCTTTCTGTACTTCTGGTAGCTCTAGCATAGACACTAGTGTATCAGCCCTTAAAAACTACATTCTTGATGTTGTCGCAAATAAGCGCTTTGCCGCCTCTGCCGCAGATAGCGAAATCAAGTTTTAGTGCTATAATTTACCTATGAAAATATTAGTTCCCGAATATAATAACCCTATTATGAAACAGGCAATGCAAGCCTTTCCAGAAATAGAGTTTATCGAAGCAAATAACCTAACAGAAGCCTCTAAAATGTTAGCCCAAGGGGTCGCCGACTCCATAATCGCAGGTATTGACTACCCTTCTCGTGATGTACTACTCTCATTTAGAGACCAAATTTCTCTAAAGTCTGCATATTTTTCTAGTTGTTTTATTTTTGAAAAAGAAGGCAAACACTTTGCTCTTGCCGATGGCGGCGTAAACAAACTGCCTACCAAAGAACAGCTCTGCACAATCGTTGAAGATACCGCCAAAACCTTCCAAGCCTATTACAATGAAACGCCAGTCATCGCTATGCTTTCCTACTCCACCAATGGCAGTGGAGGGAAAAATCCAGATCTAGAAAAAATTCACTTTGTGATTGATGAAATTCGCAAGAACTATCCAGATTGGAAAATTGACGGCGAAATGCAATTAGACGCCGCGATAAATCCAACTATTTCTGCTAAGAAATTCCCAGATTCTCAGGTGGCTGGGCAAGCTAATATTCTCATTACGCCAGATCTAAACTCCGGCAACATCCTATACAAATCCCTCGAACAATTTGGCGGCTTTGTTTGCGCAGGCCCTATTATTCAAGGGTTCGAAAAACCGCTTGCGGATCTGTCTAGAGGCAGTACTCTAGAAGATGTGATTTTATCAATTAAAGTAATTAGGAGCCAACTATGAAATATTTCGGTACCGATGGTATCCGCCAAAAGGCAGAAGGATTTACTACTAATTTCTTAGCCTCTATCGTTAAAGGTATTATCGACTATAAAGGCAACAATATTAAGGTATTAATTGGCGGCGATACCCGCGAGTCCACCGAACGGATTCTGGCGGACCTTGCCGCAAGTCTAGATTTTTTTGGAATCGACTATGGCAACGTCGGCGTTCTTTCTACGCCGGCCATTAATTATTGTTTTACCAAAATGGGGTTTGATATTGCGATTGACGTTACCGCTTCTCACAACCCATATGTTGACAATGGTATAAAAATTTTTGAACGCGGAGAAAACGGTTCTCAAAAACTTTGCCAAGCAGGTTGCGAATTTGTTGAAAAAGCAATTGAAGAAAACCAAGTTTTTGCTCTCACTACACCAAGTATCATCAAAGACTTACACAAAAAAGCTATAGAAATCTACAAAGAACACTTAAAATCTTACATCGGTGACATAAACCTTTCCGGCCTTCATATTGGTCTAGACTGTGCCAACGGTGCCACAAGCACACTAAACAAAACTGTTTTCGATGAATACGGCGCGAACGTCGAACTAATTAATGCAGACCCGTCGTATGGCACCAAAATCAATTACGAATGCGGCAGCACTCATCTAGAAAAACTAACCGAACTAGTAAAAACTAAAAACCTAAATTTTGGTATAGCATTTGATGGCGATGGCGACCGTGTTCTCATGGTAGACCAAAACGGGCAAGTCGTAGATGGCGATCAAATTATTGCTATCATTGCCAATTATTTAAAACTCGATTCTGTCGCAGTAACCGTCATGGCAAACCAAGGCATCTTCAATTGGGCTAAAGAGCAAAACATTACACTAGAAGTTACACCGGTCGGCGACTCCAACGTTGCAGCTGCCATGCGCGAAAAGAATATTGCTGTTGGTGGAGAACAATCTGGCCATATCATATTGCCAAACGAAGCTACTGGTGATGGCATGCTCGTTGCCCTTTTAGTTTGCAAAATAGTCACTACTACTAAAAGTAGTTTATCCGAACTAGCAAGCATTATCACTAAATTCCCACAAGTTATTCTTGCGCTCGATGCAACCCCATCACAAAAACAACGTCTAGAAATCCCAGAAGTAAAAGCTCTACTTAGCGAATACGAGCAAAGATTACAATCTACTTCCGGTCGTTTACTCGTACGTCCATCCGGCACCGAAAACTTAATCCGCATCACTATGTGGGGCGAAGACGAAAACGAGATTTCACTGCTCGCAAATGAATTAAAAACTAAATTAGGAGAAATATTATGAACGTTTCAAAACTAGAAAAATACACGCCAGAAATCGCCGACCAAGTTCGTCAGCTTTTGATCCAACTTTCCCGCAGCGGCAAAGACCGCGGCGAAATTCCAAAGGAATGGTTTGAAGAGCTAATTGCTTCTCCATATCACGATATGCTCGTTGCCACGGAAGACAACAAGGTAATCGGCATCGCAACCCTTTCTATTCACATGGGGCCTATTATCCGCAAAAATGCCTACCTAGAAGATTTTGTTACTGACCAAAATGTCCGCGGAAAAGGTGTTGGCTCTGCACTCTGGCAAGCAATCACAAATTGGGCCGCCGAAAAAGGGTGCAAAAATCTAGAGTTCACTTGCGGTAACGGCCGTGAAGTTGCACAGCAATTCTACAAAAACCACGGTGCATCGATTTACGATACCAACTTTTTCCGCATGGAAATTAAGTAATTATTCAACAGTAACAGATTTAGCAAGATTGCGAGGTTGGTCTACATTGTAACCCTTTGCAATCGTCATATAGTAGGCAAATAATTGCATTACTAGATTCATCAGAATTGGTGCGAATAGCTCTATATCTGTTGTAATTTTTACAACACTATCTACTGGCATGTCAAAGTCTGCCACATTTGTAACTGCAATCACATGGCCGCCACGTGCCAAAACTTCTTGCACGTTAGAGATTGCTTTTTCATATAGTGAACCCTTTGGAAGAAGTGCCATTTCAAAAAATCTGTCATCCACGAGTGCAAGTGGGCCATGTTTTAATTCGCCAAATGCATATGCATTTGCATCTACATAGGAAATTTCTTTAAGCTTCAAAGCACCTTCCATAGCTGCAGGATATGCAATGTCACGTCCCAAATAAATTGCATGATCATACTCTGCGTATTTCTTTGCAATTTCTTCTGCTTTTGGTTGCACGTCTTTTAAGATTTTATTAATTTCGTCCGGCAACTTTGCAATTTCTTCTACGTATGGTCTCAAAATATCTTGTCTTACACCTTTTGCTTGTGCGATAGTAAGACCAAACATTATCATTGCGACAGCTTGTGAAGTAAAGGCTTTAGTAGAAGCCACAGAAATCTCTGGACCTACGTGGACATACGTTCCACCATCTACTTCGCGCGCGATGGTAGAGCCAATCGCATTCACAATACCAATTGTCTTAGTTCCTTGTTTTTTGATCTCGCGCAAGCATGCCAACGTATCTGCCGTTTCGCCAGATTGTGAGACAATCAATGCAACTGAATTATCCGGAATATGTGCTGAACGATAACGATATTCACTTGCTATCACCGTCTCGATTGTGATATCCGGTGCAAAACGTTCAATGTAATAGCTGGCTAAAAGCCCCGCGTGATACGCCGTACCACAACCTACGATGATTAAATGCTTAATTTTTCTAAGCTCTGCTTCAGTTAGACCTGGGCCGCCCAAACGCACAGTACCATCTTCAACATTTACACGGCCACGCAAAGTTTCTGTCAAGGAATCTGGCTGTTCCATGATTTCTTTTAGCAAAAAGTGTTCGTATCCGCCCTTTTGAATCGCCGACAGATTTGTTTCAATTTCTTCAACTTTTGCTGAAACCGGCTCAGAATTCAGAGTTCTAATTTCTATATTGTTATTATAAAGTCTTGCTACTTCCCCATCGTTTAGATAAATTGCCTGTTTAGTGTGCCCTACTAGCGCCGAAGCATCACTCGCAATAAAAGTTTCTTCATTTCCAACTCCAATTACAAGCGGAGAACCACTTCTTGCCACGACGATTTCTTTTGGATTCTTAGTAGACACAACTGCAATACCATATGTACCATGGACCAATTTTAGAGCTTGAACCACAGCGTTCATTAAAGGATATTCACCATCCTGGTAGAAAGAGTTAATAAGCGCCGCCAATACTTCTGAATCTGTTTCGGATTCAAATTCATGCTCGGTCAAAGTCTTTTTTAGCTCTTTGTAGTTTTCGATAATTCCGTTATGTACTAAATAAATACTACCAGCTCTGTGTGGATGAGCATTCTTTTCACTTGGCTCGCCATGTGTAGCCCAACGAGTATGGCCAATACCGATTTTGTCATTACGGCGGTTCTTAGATAACTTTTCTTCTAGATTTGAAATCTTTCCCTTAGCACGAATAAGAGTAGCTTCCCCATCATCCGCAATTGTTACAATACCAGCAGAATCATACCCGCGATATTCCAAACGTTTTAGTCCAGATAGCAAAAAACCCTGTGCTTCCCCCTTACCAACATATCCCACAATTCCACACATTGTGTTTATCTCCGATTAAATATAAAAGCATTATAACACGTTTTAGGGCCTTGCGACGCTCCAACTAAAAGGTATTTAAAGAAATACAATGTCAATGAAACAAAAAGCCGACCACACTAAGTAGCCGGCTTTATTGTTTACTTTACCTGAGTGCCATTCACGTAAAGTTTATAACCTTTTGTATGGATATTGCTGTTTGTCGCATCGGCATTTGTGAGCGATTTAACATAAGTATCGCCCGTTAAAGTTATCGAGCTAGAACTATCTAAGGTAAGCTCAACTTCGCCCGTATTGTCATTATTAATAGCGCCACTAAATGATGAACCGTTAGCAAGATTCATTGTTAGCTTCGAGATAGAATCTACGACAATATTACCGGTAGCATTTTGATTAGTCATATTAAGCGTAACCGTACCGCCATTGCTACCAGAATTACCCCAAGAGTCTTTCTGAATCCTTAAGAAGTTCCCAGTATCATCGTTGTTTACGATCGTGTTATTCTCAAGGTTAATCTCCGCAGTGGTGTTCGTTACGTAGAAGCTATCACCCTTATTAGTCGTGATAGTTGAGTTTTTGGCAGTAAAGACAGCTTTACCAGTTGCCGCGTCTCCGCTCATAGATTGATAAAGGAAGATATTCTTATAAGTAGTAGATTGACCATTGAGCGAGCTATTGGTGTCAGTCAAAGTTACATTTTCAAGCGTAATGCTATTCTTGCCCTCGATAATTGCACCCTCGGAAGCGGTAGCGATTAGTGTGGCGTTCTTTACGGTAATATCTGCCGTAGAATAGATAGCCGGAGAGCCTTTGCCAGTCGTCTTATAAGTACCTTTGTTTACCGTAACGGTTCCACCGCCACGATCAGAACGAATCGCCGCGCTGGAAGTACCTGCTGTAGTAATAGTAAGATTCTCGGCATTCATTATGCCACCACCGGTAGTCATAATACCGCCAGAGTTGTCTTTGCTTGTGGTGATGGTGGAATCGGAAATACTAATTGTAGTGCCATCAGATGATGAGTTGTTGGTTGTAGCTGAACCGCCATAACTAAACACACCGTTGGCGCCAGTCGCATTAGTTGTAATATTGGCATTTTTAATGGTTAAATTCACACCGCCTTTAGCGATAATCGCTGAGTTGGTACCATAAAAGCTAGTATTGTCTCCGCCGTCTGAATCGCCAGTTTTAGTGACTGTAATTCCAGATAAAGTAGCTGTAATATCTCCGGATACGGAAATGGCGTTCTCGTCGGCGTTAGATGATGAGAATTCACCACTTGTGATATCCTCGTCCGACGTAATCTCTTTAACTGCCGAGTAGGACGCGGATGATGAACCGCCACCACCATTCATTACTGGCGCACTACCCCCACTAGTAGTATAGTTAGAGTTTACCGTATCTATAATCAAGAACCACAATACACCTAGAATTACAACCAAGGCGGCGATTATAGCGGCATATGTGATTTTATCTTTCTTGTTCACTATAATCTCCTTCCTTTTCTTCAGCTATTACTCTCAGAATTATTTTCGTCGCTTGGTTTTTCTGGCGGAGTGCCACCTTGGCCGTTTGAGCCATTTTCACCACTTGGCATTTCTGGTGGAGTACCGCCACCGCCTGGCATTTGCTGTGATGATGAACTGCTGGTTGCGTTACCAGCTCCTAAGGTCTTCGTATAAACAAAGAAAGCCGCAGTAGAAATCACCGCTCCTATAAGTACGCCAATTGCAAAAAGAATTATTTTTTCTTTCGTAACGTCTTTCTTTTTAAGATTTTCGTTTTCCATAAGCTTGTTCTCCTTTTAATTATTATACAATACCATTATCAACCGCTTTCCTGAAATAGAACTTAAAAGTTAACAAAGGGATAATTTCAGTTTCGTTTGAGGTTAAAAGAGCAGAATTATATTATAATTAAATAAGGAGAATACTATGAGAGTGCTCTATGTAGAAGACGCAACCTTTCTAGCCGAAGCTGTTAAACATAATTTGGAAAAACAAGGAATTTCAGTTGATCTTGTAAATAACGGTGAAGATGGTCTAGAAAATGCTATGAGCGACATTTACGATTGTATTGTTCTTGATATTATGTTACCAAAGCTATCTGGAACCGATATTTTAAAACGTATGCGCGAAAAAAATGTTCAGACACCAGTGATTATGCTGTCTGCATTGTCAGAAGTTGAAACAAAGATTAGCCACTTAGACCATGGCGCAGATGATTATCTTGCCAAACCATTCAAGACTGCCGAACTCGTAGCTAGAATTAAGGCCTTAGTGCGTCGCCCAAAAAATATTGATATTTCAGATATTGCTTATGGCGATTTAGTATTAGACAAAACCAATGCAACATTAAACGGCGAACAACTTACTGCTAAGGAAATTGGGATTATTACTGAGTTTATGAAATCGCCAGAAACATTAATTAGTAAAGAGCATTTACTTGCAAAAGTTTGGGGAGAGGTAGGACTTGGCGAAGATAATTATATAGAATCCTACATGTCTAGAATTCGCAAATTACTAAAGAAAATTCATAGCAAAGCCAGAATAATAACTATTCGTGGTTTAGGATATAAAATAACGAGTAAATAAAATGTTTAAAAAATTAAGAAACCGAATCATTATTATCACAATGGCCATTACGACCGTTGTCCTAGTTTTGTCTGGCGTGCTAATTATGGTTTTTTCATCAACCATGCGACCAGAACCAAGACCACATCCTGAACCAAATTATAGTATGGAAACGCCAATTTCCTATAACGACCAAGAATTAAAAGAATTCATCAAGAACGATCGCAAAGAAGGCAACGAACGTCTTCTCGTCACTCTTTTATGTGTTGGGGCAATTATTGAAGTTGCTACTTTTCTAATTGTTTACTTTACCTCACAAAAAATAGTTGAGCCAGTTAAAGACTCATATGATAAACAGAAGCTATTTATTGCTAATGCTTCTCATGAGTTAAAAACTCCACTTGCAATCATCCAGGCCAATATGGAGGCCTTGGATGTTAATAAAGAAAACGAAAAATGGAAATCTAACATTGAAGACGAAATAAATCATGCCAACAAACTAGTGCTAGATTTATTGCAACTCGCCAAAATGGATGCAGGTAATATAGAAAAAGGCGCCATCGAGGACATTAATTTAAAAGCAGAAATAGAAAAACGTATAGAAATGTTTAAACTAAAATTTACTGGCAGTATTTCTCTTAAAGATTCTTCCGATAATAAAACCATAAAACTTCCGAAACAAGACTTACTCCAAGTTTTAGATATTTTATTAGATAACGCCACAAAATACGGTGACAAAAAAATATCTATCCTTTTAGATAAAAACGGTTTTGCGGTTACAAATGATGGCACGACGATATCTAAAGAAGATCAAGAAAAAATCTTTGATCGCTTCTATCAAACCGATAAAACCAAAGATGGTTCCGGGCTCGGTCTTGCTATTGCCAAAGCACTTTGCGAGCAAAATGACTGGCAGATAACTTGCGAGAGTAATAAAAATTTGACTAAATTTATCGTAACCTTTCCCCACCATTAATGACAAAATTTCATTTTTGTTTAAGCTTTGGCCGATAAAATGAAAACACAATAGTTAAAGAAAGGATTACATGAAAGATAAGAATCGTAGAAAAAAAGTTGTTGCATCCGCGCTCGTGATTGGCGCTATGGCTAGCGGAGCCGCAATGGCGTCCAACCAAATGGTTAATGCCACTAGTAACGACAATAGACAATCCGAATCTAGTGAAACTCATAAAAAGCTAGAGTTGAGCGAGGAAAAGAAAGCCGAAATCAAAGCTAAGCTCGATGCCATGACTGAAGAAGAAAAGAAGGAATGGTTAGAAAGCCACAAACCAGAGGATGGTGAAAAACCAGAACACGGCAAAAACCGAGGAAAACCGGCCGATTTAACAGATGAAGAGTGGGAGCAGAAAAAAAGCTGAACTTAAAGAAAAGCTAGATGCTATGACCGAAGAAGAAAAGAAGGAGTGGCTAGAAAATCACAAGCATAAGAAAGGCAATCGAGCAGAAGACTTACAAGCAGAGCTTCCCGCAGAAGAATAATGCAGAAATAACCGCCCTTGGGGCGGTTAT
>JAEEGL013219113.1_pt1 | contig 23814 bp, 20 predicted proteins | sample 9134231 | NCBI WGS metagenome assembly JAEEGL01 (sample SAMN16246548, study PRJNA631951) | gut metagenome | biome: gut microbiome; feature: rumen; material: fiber-attached | host: Bos | place: Iran: Karaj | collected 2018-10 | reverse complement strand
GCGATATAGTCAAAGTCGCCGACGGTTATCGTCGCAATTATATGATTCCGCAGGGTCTTGCTGAACTCGCCACCGAGGACAAGGCCCAGGCATTTGCGCACCAGAAAGCCATGATCGAGCACAAGAAGGCCAAGCTTCATAAGGAAGCGCTTGATCAGCAGGCCAAATTGAATGGTATCTCGGTAACGATTACCCGTGCAGCCGTGAAGAACGACAAAGCTGCCGATGCGAAAGCCGACGAAAACCGCATTCATGGTTCTGTCACGAACCGTGACATTGCCGATGCCATCGCCGCCCTCAATCTGGGTGTCGAAGTCGATCGCCGCAAAATCGATCTGCCGCAGCCCATTCGTGAACTCGGCGAATTTGATGTCGAAATCAAGCTCGTCCACGATGTCATTGCGACTGTCAAAGTTATCGTTGCTGCAGCCGAATAATTTTTTGGCTTTGCAAAGACTTTGAAAAGACGCCCATTTGGGCGTCTTTTTTTTTGGCTATGTACGGCGACCGTGTTGATCTCATCAGATTCTGGCCGTTAGTGGGTTTGTCCGTGGGTTTTACCCACGGTTAAAATTAAATGAAATTGCCAGACGATTATTGGTGATTATAGTGTCAGATCGTTGTTAAATCGTGTTTTGCCGTGGTCTGCGGCAGCACACGGTCAAATCGGTTGACGGTGATTATGCAGGGATTTCATCTATTTACATTCAAGGACATACCGGTTTCGGTGCAGCCGATGTTCTTTCTGCTGCTGCTGATTCTGACGTTCAACATGGGCGACATCGGGGAGATGATCGTGTTCGCCCTGTGCGCGTTTATCGGCATTCTGTTTCACGAATTCGGTCATGCGCTCGTCGCTCGCCATTATGGTCTGAAACCCGCGATTATGCTGAATGGTTTTGGTGGAGTGACGACGCGTGCGCGTTCAGCCCGGCCCAGTCAGGATTTCCGCATCACCTTTATGGGGCCGCTCACCAACCTGATTCTGGCTGCTGTCTTTTTCGGCATTCGCAGGCTGTGCTATTATCTGCTCGCGATGGGGTACGGTTTTACAATCCTGCAGATTCCCTATGTCGATGCATTCCTTTTCTACATGATAATGGTCAATCTGGTTTGGGGCGTTTTCAATCTGCTCCCGGTGCGTCCGATGGACGGCGGCAAGGTGACACAGCATTTGCTGCGCAAGTTCTTCAGCGACCGCGTTGCCGAAACGATTTCCATCATCGTCAGCTTCATCTTTGCTGTTGCGATTCTGGTGCTGTCCATCCTCAACAAGAATCTCTTTATGATCATGATTGGCGGCTATTTCGTGCTCATCAACTGCGGTTATGTGCGTGAACTCTGGCAGATGCTGCGGAATGGCTCATCGCAGCCAAAGCTTAAAATGCTTGGCATTCAGGCCGAAGGCATCTATGAACGCGGTCTGGTGGCCGCCCGCAATCACGACTGGAAAAATCTCGAAGTGCTCGGCCACCAGATGAAAAAAGCTGCCAGCAGCCCGGAACAGCAGGAACGCGCCTACGAATTCCTCGTCCTCGCCTGCACCAACCTCGCCAAATACGACGAGGCCCTGTCGTATGTCCCGCATGCCCGTCAGTCTGACGCTGTGAAACAGGCTGCTGTGCGATGTCAGAATATGATAAAATAAAAATAATCGACACGCCCCAACGGGGCGTTACCACCTGCGCCCCAGCGGGGCGCTATATGCGGAACTGCTATGAAAACAAACCGTCACATCCTGCGAACGCTTGCGGTGATGCTGTTCGCCGCATTTTTGCTGACGATCACGGCATGCAATCGTGCCCCGAAATCTCTTGAATTTGAGCCGATGGATGGTCAGATCGCCTTGCTGGAACGCGTTTATCCCGTCTGGTTCGGGGCGCGAATCGATATCTCAGCCCAGGAAGCCGGAATGCTCACGCTGTGTGACTGGCTCGAATACAAGTCGCTTGTTGCCCATCAGACAGAGGGATGGGAAGAAAGCCAGCAGGTGTTTCTCGACAACGAAATGACGCTCGTCACCCGCACCAATATTCATGCGGATTATTGGGCGAGTGTGGTCGCATTCGAATGGCTTGAGTCTTTGTATGATGGGGATACAAATGTTCAGGATGACATCATTGCCAGATGCTCGCCCTATACGCCCGCGCTCAAAGACCATCTTGCCGACGAAGTCGAGTTGTTTCGCGGCATTGCGCAAAAAGAAGGCTGGCTCGACAACAGCGGCAAAATCGCCGCATCCAAACGTGATTTTGTCCGTCTCATGCATCGCTATCAGTGGGTTATGGTCACATCCAATCATTTCCCATACGACCGCATTTGCCCGCCAGAAGAGATGATCGCCATATTCCGCTATCTGGTCGAGGTCTCCGATATGGCATTGGATAAAAAGTTAGCCCATATCGACGAAATGCGCCGCGAACTCCCCGAATCGTACGACTACGATTTTGCCGAGGCTGTTCTGTACAGCAAATCCGGCGACAGGGCGAGCGCTTGTGCGATTCTCAAAAATGCATTGACCAATATGCATGACGAATCGCAAAAAAAGAAGTATCATCAGGCCATAAATACGCTTTCACAGGCAGATTCAGCGGCCTGTCGTTAATCATCGTTGCATTGCGCAGCACAACAAAGGAGACAAAAAATGGCAGAAGAAAAATCGATGACAGATACATTTAAAGAAAAAGCATCATCGCTGCTTTCGAGCATTCGCGAGTTCGGCAATTCGGCCAAAGAAACCATCTCAGACAAGGCCGAAAAAGGCAAAGAAGCCGTTGAAGAAATGATGCGCGAGCGCGAAGCCAACGAGATTTATCGCCAGCTCGGCAAGAAAATCTACAGAATCTACAAGCGCAAAGAAATCACGCTGCCCGACTCGTGCGAAAAATACGTTGAAAAGCTCGACGATTTGTATGGCGACAACGAGCCCGACGAAAGCGTCGAAATGAGCGCCTGCTGCGAGAATAAAGACAGCTGCGACGGCAAAGGTTGCTGCTGCGAGGAAAAAGCAGACGACGACAAAAAAGACGCCTAGCAGAGCGGTTTAGCCATTCAAGCGCACGGTTTCGGCCGTGCGTTTTTTTTATGTGCGCGCCGCTATCTCACTGCGTTCGATACGCTTGCGCCGGCATGCTTTTTCGCGATGCGAAATACGCATGCCGTTTTTTGTTTGGCTGCGCCCATCCCCAAATGCTGCGGGCCGGCGCAACTCAAAAATGGTATGATTCTTTCATAATCGACGCAGGACGAAAAAATGCTGTCGGGGTGACAGCATATCGAACTCCAAAAGAGGTGCCCTATGAAAAAACTCTCCATCATCATTTCGATTTTCGTGACCGCTTTTGTGCTGATGGGCTGCGGCTCGACGATTAAGATGACTATGAAGGATTATGTGGCAAAGTCGCAGAACTACTGGAGCAAAACGTCGACGAATGCCTATGCATCGGTCACCATTGATGGTGATACCGGACTCAAAAGCAATACAGGTGTCTATGGTGCCATTGCGACGACCGTGAACATCGCCAATTCAGTGGCGGCTTCGGCGATCGAGCAGGATCAGGGCGACAGACTTCACCGCATCATCAATCCGTTGGATGTCGCAGATATGGTCACTGCAGGTTTTGATGAGAACTTCGTTGGCAACACGCATCTGCAGGTGACTTCCGACAACCAGACGCCCGACCTGAGAATATTCCTGGATGTTGTGGATTATGGGCTGTATGCCCGTTCGGCGATGGATGCCATGCAGTTCTATGTCGCAGCCAATATCCGTGTGGTTTATGCGCCCGAGCTTACGACGATCTATAATCACAGCATTACCGCCAGCCGTACGGCATCCGATCTCGCTGCAGATATCGTGAACACGGCTCAGATGACCGTCGAATCGGTTACCAATGTTCCGGAATTCATGGTCAGGATTTACGGACTCAGAGAAAAGCTCAATGCGCTCAGCGACGTGGTGAGCATTGCGTCCGGAATTGCCAGTATGAGCGCATTTTTCCAGCTCACCGACGAAGATATTGTCACGATGTTCCAGTATATGTCGTATGATGCCGGCCATGCCATTGCCGCAGATCTCGTTCGTGCGATATACGACTAAATCGTTCATTCATGCTCTTGCAGGCATCCGCATTTTTTTTCTGATGCCTGCGAGGCTTGCGGGGGTTGCTGTAACATATAAATATTGCAAGAAAACAAATGTAGGATTAAATAGTACACTGGATGTCTGTGTTCTGAGATGTCAAAAAAGGTGTATCAGTGATTAATCCACAAATATTCGGCAAATTCATCCTTCTTGAACGCGTGAGTGTCGGCGGAATGGCCGAGGTTTATCGTGCCAAGATGCTGGATGCTCCAAATTTTGAGCGATATTTTGCGATAAAGCGCATTTTGCCCAATCTGGCCGAAGACACGGAATTTGTGTCGATGTTCATCAACGAAGCCAAGGTCGCCGTTGAACTTGAGCATCCCAATGTTTGCCAGATTTATGAGCTTGGACGTCTGGGCCAGTCACATTACATTGCAATGGAATACATTGCTGGCCGTGATGTTCACGCCATTCAGAATTATTATCGTCAGCAGCGCAAGATCATGAGCATCAGCCAGGCCTGTTTTATTATGGCGCAGGCTGCCCAGGGGCTCGATTATGCGCATCGTGCCGTGGATCCCAATGGCAAGCCGCTGGGACTGATTCATCGCGATGTGAGCCCGCAGAATCTGCTCGTGACTTACGATGGCATCGTCAAACTCATCGATTTTGGTATTGCCAAGGCTTCGAGAAGTATTTCGCATTCAAAGAGCGGTGTCGTTAAGGGCAAATTCAGCTACATGAGTCCCGAGCAGGCCACCAACGGGAATATCGATCACCGGTCTGATATCTTTGCTTTGGGCGTTATTTTCTGGGAATTGCTCACCGGACGCCGGCTTTTCCAGTCCGAAAGCGAATTCGCTATCATGGAAATGATTTCCGAATGCAATATCAAAAAGCCGTCGCACTACAACAAGATGATTCCCGAGGCCGTTGAACGCATCTGCATGAAGGCGCTCGAGAAAGATCCCAACAACCGTTATACCTGGGCCAGTGAGATGGTCATTGACCTGTTCGATTTCATCAACGGTTGTAAAACGCCGTTCACCCAGTGGCATCTGCAGAACTGGATGTGCGAGGCGTTTAAAAAAGAGCTCCAGGAAGAATGGGATAAACTCCCCATATTCAATTCGATCAACACGGCCGAGGATGTTGCTAAATACAATGCGGAGCATGCGGCTTCGAATCCCGAGCTCAATGCGGCCGGCGACAGCGTGTCAGGCTCGAGAAATATGGGAGAGCTTGAAACGATGGATTCGGCGGTGATCAATCCCGGCGATTCGATCGACAAACCCTTGCTGCCGCCGGTTCCGGGCCGTCCCATTCCCAAAACCGACGATATCAGCAAGCCCATACCGCGCTCATTTCCCGGCGAAAAACCTGTACCTCGCTCAAAACCCGGTGAGATCAGCAAGCCAATGCCGCGCACATTGCCCGGTGAATCGAGCAAGCCGATGCCGCGCTCAAAACCCGGCGAAATCAGCAAGCCGATGCCGCGTTCAAAACCCGGCGAAATCAGCAAGCCCATGCCGCGCACCAAACCCGGCGAAATCAGCAAGCCCATGCCGCTGTCGAATCCTGGTGAGGTGAGCAAGCCGATTCCCGGTGTGCTCCCGGTTTCCATGCCGTCTGCTGCGCCCGATGCTAAATCGGATGATGATAAGAACGCCAGACTCGCGGTCGATTCGCCAGCTTCTGTCGATGAAGAAGATATCGAGCTCACGCCCGAAGGCATCGGTCCCGAAGTTTCCGATCCGCAAATCCTGGCCATCAAACGGGCAGAACGAAAAGCCAAAACCAGAAAAGGTTTGGTCGGATTCATCGTCGCGCTCTGCTCTGTTTTTATTCTCAGTCCGATCCTGTTGGCCAGCGATATCATCAAGTTGCCAAAACCAACGCCCGATCTGCCCACTTCCGCCAAATTGCTGCTCAATGTCGTTCCAAAATCCGACAAGGCGCAGGTATCTTTGTTCGCTTTCCCAAAGCAGGATGACAGCGCAAAGATTTTCTCCGGCAATGGTTCTGTGCACGAAATCGATAGCCTTCAGGCCGGTGCGTACCTCGTTGAAGTCGCAATCCCCGGCTACGAAACCGAGCAGTTCTCGCTTACCCTCGAAAACGGCACATCGGATTCAAGAGTTGAACTCACGCACCCCCTGCCCGTGATCACGAACTATCGCGTCCGTGTGACGCCCGAGAATGCGCATCTGTACATCAACGGAAAACTCGAGCCGGGAACCGGATCCGAACGCATTATCAAAGGCGTGGTCGGAACGACAAACGTTATCCGCGCATTCCGTCCGGGATTCGAGTCACAGACGCAAACCGTCACGCTTGACGAAAACACGTCTCTGACGTTTGCGTTGCTGCCCGATTCGCCGGTCACCGTGTCCATCCAATCCGATCCCGCGCGATGCAGCGTCTATACCGTCGATGAGACAGGCAAATCCACCAAACGCGGTGAAACACCGCTCAAGCTTGAAAACATTGATGTCGATGCGCCGCTGAATATCGAGGTCAAATACGGCCGGACGTACTGGAGACGGCAGATCGATTTCGAACAGGTTGACACCAGCGATATCCGCATCTTTGCCGATTTCAACGCACCAAATTCATAACTGAGGCGCAAATTTCCTTTGACATCAATTGTCAAAAAAATGATAATCATTCCGCCTTATTCTGTCGCACATTTTGCGATGTGCGGCTTTTCGTTTCTTTTTCCCTCTTTTTCGAGAGCTTTTGTCTATGTCAACTTCCAACGTGATTGTGAATGCCGGTAATTTCTTCGCCTCTGATGCTGCTGATCGTTTGGCTGCTTCCGATCTCTTCTCCGCTGCAGAAATCAGCGAGAAATTTGAACAGATTTGCGAGCATTTTGAACGTCATCATGCACATCTCAATGACGATGCTACGGCAGCTCAAGTCGGTTTCTTCCTCGTCAATCGTGCGCTCCATATCCTTGGTTACACCCACAGCCACAATGAGCCGCTCGGCGAAGATCTCCGCATCGAATACACCCTGTTTAACAGCGCTGACGCTTTCCTCGCTCATGTCGGAAGCCGCGGTTCAAACGGGTTCTTCAATGGTGCTGTAGGTATCGCAAAGGTTGCTGCCTGGGCCGCAAATCTCGACGAAAACGTGAAAAATGAAGATGGTTCCGCCGGTGATCCTCCCGCATACGAACTCGACGAGCAGATGAAAGCTACCAATATCCAGTTCGCTATCCTCACAAATGGTCGCATCTGGAGACTCTTCCACAAGAATACCGTCGCTATGCTCAATACGTTCTTCGAGATCGATCTCCTCAAGATCCTCGAATCCCGCGACACCGATACTTTCAAAGTCTTCGTGAATGCTTTCTCCGCAAAAGCGATTTCTTTCGATAAGTCCGGTTCATGCCCCAACAAAAAATTGTTGGCGTAATTGGATTTCGTTCCCAGCTTTTAAGGGCCTCTGCTATACAGAGGCCTTTTTTTTGCTGGCTGTGGTGAGACCTCGCGGCTATTCTTTTTCACCAAACTGCCAAGCTGTGATGGCTTAAAGCTTATGGTGTACAGCTTGCAGTCAAAATCTGAAGACTCTGATTATCTCCACAAGCTCCAAGCTCCAAGCTCCAAGCTCCAAGCTCCAAGCTCCAAGCTCCAAGCTCCAAGCTCTAACACAACCGAGCCTTTTTCAATCATTATATGTCCGACAATATTCAGAAAATTCAGGCGAGCCTTGAAGAAGCCATTAATTATCGTCTGTTTACCTGTGCACAGATGACTATCGCCGATGCGGATTCTGTGATTGCATCGCTGGCTGTAGGCAATACAAGAGTTAGCCAAAAAAACAGCTTTGTTCCTTCACTTCCTGTGACGACGGATACGCTGTTCGATGTTGCGAGCATCACGAAACCAATCGTGACTGCTGCGCTCGTGATGAAGGCTGTAGAAGAGGATTTGCTTTCGTTTGATCAAAAGCTCATTTCTATTCCGCAGTTCGTGTTTCCCTCATGGCTGCTCGGGGATTCTATCGCTCAGCTGCTTAGCCATCAGACGCTGCTGCCTGCCTGGATCGATTTTCACGGTGCAACGCCCCGAATCGAGAATCACGAGCAGGCCCGCGATCATATTCTGTCCACGATTGCCAGACTTAATCCGCGCGATGATGGGACGACCTGGTGCTATTCCGATCTTGGCTATATGGTGCTTGGGTTTATTCTGGAACTGGTTTATGGCAAAAGCCTCGATGATATTTTCAGGGAAAAAATCGCAGCTCCGCTTGGACTTGAGCATGAGATGGTCTTTACGCCGCTGCGCTACATCATGAAAAAAGAAATTCCCGCCACTTGTCCGATGGGAAATGATTTCATTCAGGGACATCCGGATGACGCCAATGCGCGTGCGCTTTCCCATATCGCCGGTCATGCGGGGCTCTTTGCTTCTGCAAATGCCATTACAACATATATTCAAAAGCTGCTCGCATTTGATTTCCCTGTGTCGCAGGCGATAATTCAGCATTGTCTGAACTATCGTTCCGAGCTTACGCCATTTGCTTTGGGATGGGACAGACCGACATCGGCAGATTCACTGTCTGGGCGCATGCCCACCGATCCCGTGTTGGGGCATCTCGGATTTACTGGCTGTTCGGTGTGGTTTGATTTGGATACCAGGCGAATCGTGACTTTGCTCACCAATCGCACGCATACCAATACCGATCCCAAATCCATTTCGGGGCTCAGACGCAGTATCTATAAGCTGGCGTGGTCACTGTAAGATGAAATTGCCAAAAAAGTATCTCGCCCTTGATATCGGTACGGTCAGAATTGGTATAGCTATATCGGATCCCACGACCAATATTGCACTTCCGCTTTCGACAGTTCATGTGGCGCAATCCGATAATCCCTATGCCGATATCAAAAAGATTATCGATGAGAACCAGATTCAGACGGTCGTCGTTGGATGGCCGCTTGAGCTCGATGGTTCCGAAGGCCCGGCAATTCGAAGAACAAAGCAGTTTCTGGTTTCACTCAAAAAGCTTTGTCCCGGAATCAGGATAGTTCCGCAGGATGAAAGGCTCTCTTCTTCGGCTGCCGAGAATTCGCTTCAAATGCTTGAGACAAAAGGGTCGAACAAAAAGAATCTCGTCGATGCCATGGCTGCTGCCATCATTCTTCAGGCTTACCTCGATTCGAAAAAAACTTGATTTTGGATGCGCTTTTCAAGATTTATTGCATGGGCTATGGAGGGCCTTCTTGAACGAACTACAGGAGGGAGGCAATGCGTATCTATCTCGTCGATGATCGCGGCATTAATGGTGAATATGCCGCTTTTTGGCATACCTATAAAGACCGGTTTCCGGTGTTTACGCTCGACGTTTTTACGCACTGGGCATCCCTGTATCAGGCCATTCAGGATGCATTGCCCGATCTCATCATTGCAGACATGCGTTTTGATGAGATCCATCGCGATCAGCTTTATGGAGATATTGAGGCACTCGCCAATTCCGAGCGTTTCTGCGGTAATCGTGAACGCGCAGAAACCCAGATTCGGGGCATGCAGGGGCTGTTGATTTGCCGCGCCTTGCGAGAACATCAGATCCATACCCCCATCATTCTCTTTGCGACGCTGCAGCCCCAAATCGTTGCCAATATCGTTCAAACACTCGCTCCCATACGTATTATCAAAGGCCTTATTCTCGACCAGATTCTTGCTGCATATAACGATATCCTGCCAAATCAGACACTCTGAGACAATCGAAACAAAATTCGTCTTGACTTGGCGTGTACCGTTCGGTATATCGAATGTACCGAACGGTAGGTATTGTTCGGTCGCACGCAAAGACGAATAAGGAGAACAGCAGATGCTTTCATATGCATATCAGCAGGAGAATCGATTGGAATGCCGCAACTGGTTTAACCGTGCAGTGGTTTACCACATATATCCGCTTGGAATGCTGGGCTGCGAGCAATACAACGACAATGGGGCAGTAAGACACAGAATCGGCGCAATCGCCGAACTGATTCCGCATCTTAAGACGCTGGGCGTGGATGCCATTTATTTTGGTCCGTTGTTCGAATCGACAAAACATGGTTACGATACCAAAGATTATTATCATATCGATCGCCGGCTTGGTTCTGACGACGATTTCGCGGCGCTGGTGCAATCGCTGCATCAGGCGGATATCCGCGTGATCGTGGATGCGGTGTTTAATCATACCGGCCGTGAGTTTTGGGCGTTTAAAGAAGTGCAGGAATTCGGGGAGCTGGCGAGGACCAGGCATTGGTTCAGGAATCTCAGATTCGGAAGGAATAACAAGCTGCATTATGATACCTGGGAAGGACATGAGGAACTCGTCAAACTCGATTTGAACCATCCCGAAGTGCGGCAGCACTTATTTGAAGCGGTATCGTGGTGGATACAGCAGTTCGATATCGACGGGCTCAGACTGGATGCCGCAGACTGCCTTGAACCCGATTTCATTCGGGCGCTCCGAAACTATACATCTTCGATTCGAAACGATTTTGTACTCGTGGGTGAAGTGATTCATGGCGATTACCGACAGTGGGCCGGTCCGGATATGATGCATGGCACGACCAATTACGAAGCATACAAAGGGCTTTGGTCTTCTCATAACGATGGCAATTTTCACGAAATTGCCTACACGCTGAACCGCCAGTTCGGGCCCAATGGTATATACAAAGATTTGGCAATGTATTCATTTGCCGATAACCACGATGTCGATCGCGTCGCCTCCAAACTTAAATCCCCGCTTTCTCTCTACTCACTCTATGCACTGATGTTTTTAATGCCTGGCACACCATCGGTTTATTATGGCAGCGAATGGGGAATCACGGGCAAACGCACGCATGGCTACGATGCAGATCTCGCCATTCGTCCTTTCATTTCTACGTCTGATCTCAGCTGCGGTCACGTCGACAAAACAATAGAAAGCGCTTCGCTTTGCCACGATATTGCCAGGCTTTCCGCAATCCGTCATGGTTCCAGTGCATTATGCTGCGGCCGTTACAGACAGATTAAGGTCGAAGCACAAACGATTGTTTTTGAGCGGTATACAGACGATGAATCCGTCATTTGCATTGTATCCGATCATCCGCTCTCTCATCCCATCGATATCGAAATCCCAAACGGCAATTATACAGATATGCTCAATGGCGGATCGTTTACGGTTCAAAACGGCCATCTCGATATCGAGGTCTATCCGCATTGGGCCAGAGTGCTTGCCAGAGTATAATGATGGCTGTGTTGAACCATCGTGGATACAGCTTTCTGCCAGCTTGGAGCTTATAGCTTATAGCTTAGAACTTAGATCCTGAAAACCATGGCACTCTGGATCTCCACCATAAGCCATAAGCCATAAGCCATAAGCCATAAGCCATAAGCCATAAGCCATAAGCCATAAGCCATAAGCCATAAGCTATAAGCCATAAGCCAAAAAACTATTTGTATCCATGCCTGTACAACAGCGCATTATTTATCATTTCCGCCGAGTTTGTTCGCCCAGTTTTCGGGAAAATACCGATAGTATGAATCACTGATTCTGGGTGAAAACCTCGACGCAATATTGATGCATACAGACGGCAGACCAACGATCAACAGATACAAAGGTCCCAGCATCATCGACTGCCGTCTGTGCCCCAGTTCGTGGCGACGTGAGAAATCACAATCCTGGTTTGATTTGAGTATGATGATATCCCCAAGGCATACGCCGCCGGAGCAAAACTGATGGGACAGAAAAATGCCATTGCCGGCCGGATGAACCTTGCGATACCGCAGATAGTAATACAGCAGCACCCCAAGTCCCAGCAGGTTCTGGGGCAGCTGCCATATAAACAACACAAATCGAATCAGGTATCGGATCATGGTTACCACAGATTCAATCCCATCAGGAATGGAATGAGCATGGGCATGACGCCCCACAGGCACAGCAGCAATCCGCAAAGCAGTCCGGTGACCATTGGGGCATGTTCGGTTTTAATCTTGAGGTATGGCAATATGCCGGCGCCCAGAACGACGAAAGCCCAGGGCATCGACAGCAAATCACAAATCGTCGACAGATAGGGCACCGGAATGATGCTGATGATGCCGACAAACAGCGTTGGGGTCATCACATAGCCAGAGAATCGCAGCCCTTTGTCGTAATGAAATCCGCCGCCGCCAAGTGCAGCTACACCGGCAACTACCAATCCAAAAGCCCAAATCGAAACCAGAATCAGCAGCCCCTGGGCAATCGACTGCAGCAAAACCTGTGATGCATTGGCGCCGGGAAGCAGCACGCCGCCAATGAATACGGCAATCATGCGCAGCAAAATGAGGACGGTCAGATGCGGAAAATGCATCTGGCCAATCGTGGCGGCGTGTGTCGTTTGTCCGCGCCAGAATGCCAATGGATGCAGCAGCACACAGATGAGATCGATAAAGAATCGCCTGAACGGCGTTTGCGATGCATAAGCCAGATTGTTCTGAATCTCTTTTGAATAGGAAGCATCTTCTGCTCTGGTTTTGTCGTAGTTCGCATAGTGCTTCACATTTACTTCGTAATGCGCCGATTCCCCATCGCTGTGTTCTGCAGCTGGCTTGGTTTCGGGTTCGAACAGCGATTCATCCGGTGATTTGGGCGTCTGATTCGTATCTTCAGGTCGTTTATCCATAACTGCGATACCTTATCTATAGACCTGGCAATCTGGGCGTTTTGTCCGGGGTTTCTGTTCGCTCCTGCGGCAACGCTTTGGTTTCTGCATTTGAAGAATGATTGTCGGAAAACCCTGGTAAAAACTGCTGATTGTTGTGCTTTGGTGAATGCGCCGCTCGTTTTTGCTGCTGGCGGGATGTATTGTCAAACAGCGCTTTTTGCCCGGTATCTTTTGGGGGTAAATCGGTTGTATCTTTTTTATTGTTGGTACGGCGATTTGGACGATGTTTGGGCACCTTCGGCTCTGCTGCGTTTAATGAATCTCCCGAAGATGATGATGCTTTGGCTGATGGTTTGCCGGATTTTCTGTGGCCTTTTTTGTATGGTTTGGATTCAGACGCTCTGTTGTCTGTGTGGTTTGAAGACCTGGGCGCCTGCGCGCTGTATACTGGCGTATCATTGGAATATTCAGCAGCATCGCCGGTTTCGGTGGTTTCTTTATATATTGGAAAATACATGTCTTTTGTATTTTCGATGTCGGATACAGGAGACAGCTGCAGAATTCTCGACAGTCTGAATACGCGTTCTTCCTGACGGCTGTGGCAGTAGGCGATTAGATACTTTTCAGCGCTGATCGCGATTGGCGTGATGATGCGTTCCGAAAACTCGCCTCTTGACCCGGTGTAATAACGCATTTTCAGATCGATCTTTTCCCGGATGGAACGCTCAAGAATGCGGTTTAATAGATCTTCCGATGCAGATGCCTTAACGATTTCGGAATGTCGGGCTGCGTTTTCCTGCCACTGCGGATCGATTGCTGCCGCGAACCAGTTGAGCAATTCGTAGGCTTCGATGTCGAGACGGACGGCGTCCCGTCCTTCGATGCTGCGCAGGGCTTCGTCGCGGGCATCGTTGATGGCCCGCGTGCCAATGCCGGTGCCTGCAAATCTGGCCAGATGGCTTGTGAGAATGAGGGACAGCGCGATTGCTGCACGTTTTTGTGCATCGTCTATCACCCAGGGATCGGTGCGTTTTCCCGACAGATCAATCGATTCAAACTGCCGGCGTCCATCCTGATTTCCCAGATAATCTGCCAGTTTTCCGCGAAGCACGGGATCCGGACGGCGCGCACTTGCCGAGGTTTCGGGACCGCCTGTTTTCAGATTGATTTCTCCCGATTTGGTGCGCGCTTTTTCGGTTTCCAAATAGGATTTCAGGCGATCTTCTGTGCCGGCAGTGGTTTCGGATCGTTCGCTGCCTGCGCTGTCTTTGCGGTGCGCAAGCAGTTTGTCCCACAGTTCTGTAGTTTCGTTGCTCATATTGGTTTTCTCCGCGTTCGCCTCCAAAATCGATGATATACGCAAAGAATGTTTGGTAAGCCGGGAACCGGGGCGTTGCGGGGGAACCCCGCATGGGGGGGCGGCGCGTATTTGCGCAGCAAATAGCGCCGTTGGGGGGGCATCCCCCCTCATCGTCAATAATATTATACAACAACGGCTAAATCGTTGCAGTTATACCCATTCAAAGGGTTCGCCTGCGCCGACTTCAAAGTGGTATTTGACAATGCCCAGATCGACCTTTGTATAGAACCCGATGCCTTTGGTATAACAGCTTACTTTGTGATCGCCGGCGAGTTCAAACATGAATTTCTGCTGATTGACGGCGGTCGGGGCGAGCAGGGCAGATTCGACGCCTTTTTTGAACCATTCGGGCATTTCGCCGGTGACTTTCGTGACTTTGGCGATATCTTTCGATTTGTGCGGCGTGCCTTTGTCGACGCCGTGACCGAGGGCGATCAGGCAGACCAGTTTTTCGTCGTCGCGCAGTTCAAAGACGGCTTTGCCGCGGCTGTAGCTCATGCCGACCCAGCAGCTGTCGACGCCGAGCTGCTTCGCTTTCAGCACCAGGCGCTCGCCATAGTATCCGATGTTTTCGTCGAGCGTTTTTTTGTTCGGGCCGATCATGCAGAGATAGTTCTTTACATTTTCGAAATGTCCGTAATGCGCCAGAAAACAATTGAATGCCCTGGGCTCGTTGATTTGGAGCTGGATGTTGAGACCGCTTTCGTCGTTGCATTGAAACATTTCATTGCGAATCTGTGCAAAGATGCCCGGCTCTATATCGACGTTTTTAAATTTTCGCACGCTGTGACGGCTGCGAATCGCCTCCATGATTTCCATATTTTTTGCGCTTCCTTTGAGTTTTGATGCGATTTAACCATTTCGCCATTCCGTATACAAAACGATGTATACGAAATGATGACAAACAAACAGTCTCTATAGCCGTTGACGCGGTAAATCTCAAAGTTTTTATTTGCAGAATGCTGATTACCTGCATCTCCAACCTTTGCCTTTTTTTGCGATTTCGGGTATTTGCATGAGCGCACCAGGCTGGTGCATCGACTGGATACATGGAGTAGCTGCTGTGGCCAAATCATCAGGAAACAAGGAAAAATCGGGAGACCGCGGAAACGGTACGTCTGCGAAATCGGCCAGATCCGGAAAATCCCGCAAGTCCACATCCAAAAAGTCGTCCAAACGGTCGTTGCTGGGCAGGATCATCAAGTTCTGTGTGATCGTGGGGTTATTGATTGGTCTGATTGGATGCGGCGTCGTGGCCTTTGTATTTTGGTATTATTCGCGCACGATTCCCGGCATTTTTTCGTATGAGGATTATCAGCCGCGCCAGATGACGGTGATTACCGATCGCAACGATGTTCCCATTCTGGAATTGTATGAAGAGCGCAGAACGGTGATTCCCTATGCCGATATTCCGGAGCACATGCGCAAGGCAATGATTGCGGCCGAAGATGCGGCTTTCTATTCCCACAAGGGACTGGATTATTTCGGCATTGTCCGTGCGGTTTTCATCAATATCAAGCGCGGCAGCTTCAGCCAGGGGTCGTCGACGATTACGCAGCAGGTCGTGAAGAATTTGCTGCTCACGCCCGAGAAGCATTTGTCCAGAAAGTTCCAGGAAGTGCTTCTGGCCCGGCAGCTTGAGCAGGCGCTCACCAAAGATGAAATTCTCACGATTTATCTGAATCATGTCTACTTCGGGCACCGGAATTATGGCATTGAGCAGGCTGCGCTGTATTATTTTGGAGTTCATGCCAAAGAACTCAACCTGAATCAGGCTGCGACGCTGGCAGGACTCGTTCAGTCGCCCGAAAAGCTGTCGCCCAAAAAACATCCCGACCGAGCGCTCGAAAGACGCAATTATGTGCTGAGGCAGATGCTCGAAAAGGGCTTCATCCAGCAGGATGTCTATCAGGAAGCATTTGATCAGCCAATCGAACTCAAGCCGGAGGGTGACAGCATGATTGGGGCTGCGCCCTATTTTACAGAGCATGTGCGCCAGATGCTGATTGCTGAATACGGCAAGGACTATGTCTACAGCGCCGGCATGCGCGTTGTGACGACCATCGATCTCGATGCCCAGAAACTCGCCGAAAGCGCCATGACAAAGGGGCTCATCGATTTCGACGAGCGCCATTATATGAATCGTCCGCTCAAAAATCCGAGCAAAAAGAAACCAACAAAATTTGAGAAAGACAAGAACTACGAAGCCGAAATCACCAAAATAGAAGGCGATACAGTCTATTTCGATCTGGGAGGCCACTCGCTTCCGTACACGCCGACGATGCGTCAGCGCCGCGAAAAGCCGCTTGAAGAAACGTTCAAAACGGGGCAGACCTGGTTTGTACAGATCGAATCGTTCGACGATTCCGGCAAGCCCGAAAAAATATATATTCCAACCGGTGCCAATGGCGCTTTGATCGCCATCGAGCCCAAAACTCACGAAGTGCGGGCGCTTGTCGGCGGATATAATTATAAGGATTCGGTATTCAACCGCGCCACACAGGCCAAACGTCAGACCGGGTCTTCGTTCAAGACCTTTGTGTATGGTGCGGCGCTCGAAGCTCATGTGATTACGCCGGCGACCATCATCGACGATGCACCAAAGGTTTTCCACATTCCCGGAAAAAAACAGCCGTGGTCTGCCAAGAATTCCGACAATAAATACAAAGGCCCCATGACGGTGAGAGCTGCGCTGGCGCAGTCGCGCAACACGATTGCCGTCGATGTGCTCGAAAGAACGGGAATCGACCGCACGATTCAGTTCGTGCGCAAATTCGGCATCGATACCGATCTCGTCGATAACTACACGCTCGCCCTGGGTAGCTCGAGCATGACTGATCTCGATGTGACCAATGCCTATGCGACGATCGCCTCTGGCGGCGAATACAAATCTCCGAAATTTATCCTCAGCATCACGCGAAACGGCAAGCCGGTAGAGCTTAAACCGCAGCAGAAGCACACGGCGATTTCACCAGATGTGGCTTATGTGCTCAGTTCGATGCTCAAATCGGTCGCAACCGAGGGCACGGCCAGAAAATACCTGGCCAAATGGAAACGCGACGTCGCCGGCAAGACGGGCACCACGAATTCGACAAAAGACGCGTGGTTCGTCGGGTTTACGAACGAAATGGCCTGCGGCATTTATGTCGGTTATGACGATCCCAAAACCCTTGGCAAGGGCGAGGGTGGATCGACAACTGCATTGCCGATATTCGCCGATTTCATGTCGAATTACCTAAAAGATATGCCAGAGACAGGTTTTAATAAGCCCGATTCTGTGCTAGAACTTCAGGTGGATGCACAGACAGGACTACTGCCGGGTGCAGGCGGTTCTACGCGCACAGAGGTCTTTATCAGCGGCACACAGCCGGTCGAGACCGCGCCGGAACCTGATGACAACAACGCGCAAAACTGGATGATCCGGCAGATGGAAGCCGAATCGAATAACGAGGTCACCGAGGATATCGGTTCCGAAGACGAATTTTAATCATGAGAAATCAAGGGCTGCTTCAAATCCTGTGGACGTGTGCTGCGATTGCAGCAATGCCACGGATCTGTGCGGCTCAGGATGAAGCCGCTGCGAATCCGCCCGAACAGGCACAGCCTGCGAATCCGACCGCGCAGACAAAGTCGGATCCTGCGCCCATCGTGGCAAAGCCGAATGATGTCGATAACGTTGCAAGACCATCCGATCCCGAACGATGCGATGCGGCCTTTACCTATGCGAATGCGCTGATGCGCGCCGAAAATGCATACGTCCGCCGCAAATACACCACGGTCATTGAGATCCTCAGACCTGTCTATGCGAATATCGATTGTCTGGACGATCCCAATGCTGTGCTCGAAATCGATCTCCTGCTCGGCGTCGCCTATTTCGAGCAGAATCAGCCGAACATCGCCGACCCTTTCTTTATGAATGTGCTGCGCACCGAACCCGATCACATCGTCGGTTCGGTTATCACGCTGCCCGAATCCAGCGCCCACCGCATCGAGACGCTGCGCACCGAACACGCCGAGGAGCTCAACAAAATCCGCAGCGAGCTCTCTCCCAATACCGTCATCGAATCCCTGTATGTGCTCGCCGAAAAAGAGGAGCACCAGTATTGGCTTAACTTTGTGCCGTTTGGCACCGGTCTTTTCCAGATGCACAAGACGGGGTGGGGCATTGCCTACGCGTCCATTCAGGCCTCGGGCATCATTCTGTCGATTGTGGGCGGCGGCATGGTCGAGTATTATCGCGGCGATAATTTCACCTATACATCCCAGAATTATGTGCATGCCAAAAACTGGCAGAATGCGCAAATCGTTGGCCTTTCTATACTTGCAGCCGGATATATAGCCAATGTGATTCATGCGCTCGTCGTCTATGAAGACAGCACTATGATTATACATTCGCCGTCGACAACACAGCCGGATATCGCGCAGGTCGCGGCGCCGTTTGTCTTGCCTGATGGCGGCGGTATCTTTTACCGCGCTACTTTCTAGATGCTCTGAATTTGTATATATTCCGGTGGAGATTCTATGAAATTGCGAGCGCTTCTTCTCATTCTGACGATATTGATGTTTTCTTCAGTCTCGTGCAAACAAGCCGAAAACAGCGATTCTGGCCAGGTGATGACCCGTGAATACACTGCCGAAGAAATGCAGCCGTTCGATTCAATCGATCTCGAGGCCAATGCCATTATATATTACAAACAGGGTGAGCCGCAGTCGGTTAAACTTGAATATATCGACAGCCTCAGATCCTACTTTCGCGCAGATTTCAGAAACGGAAAAGTACGGTTTGTACAAAAACGTGTATTCGCCAAAAACGATCCCGATACGATTAAAATCTATATTACAAATCCCTCGCTGAAATCGGTCGAAACGAATGCCCGCGGTGAGTTCCACGCTGAGAACCTCAAAGTATCGGATAAGATTTCCTTCGAAGCGGATGATAAATCAAAAATCGTTATTCAAAATATCGATGCCAGAAAGATTAAAATGCGTTCGGACGGACTGGGTTCTATCGATGCAAAGAATATTAAATGTGATAAACTCGGCATAGAATCTGAAGAATTCTCTTCTGTTTCTGTCGAAAATCTTAAGGCCGATATCAAGCTGCTCGTTTCGGACGAAGCAAAGATTTCTATTGAAAATCTAGACGCAGACGCGGTTTCTGTGTTGCTTTTGGATAAATCATCTGTATCTTTGAGCGGTAAAACACATACAGCCGATATCCATCAGGAAGATGATTCGTCTCTTAACCGCGATAAACTGTCGGTATCCGAAACGCCGTAGCGTCGAATCGTTTTGAATGTTTCAATGAGGGGAATTGGATGATCATCAGATATTGCCGCGAGAGTATTTGTATGGGCGATGATGCCGATCGTGGCTTCTACATGCTCGATGTGCCGGAAGCGACAACAGTTCAGGAACTCGTCGAAATCATGCATTCCGGCGGTTATGGCAATACCTGGCCGATTCCTGTTTACGAAGATTGCTGCTGGGTGGTTTTGAGCAATATCGGCGCAATTGCAACGCTCATCCGCGATCACGAACAAAAGCTGCATATCGAGTACGCGGGATTCGATAAAGATGATTCTGTGAAGCATCTGGGCATTCTGGCGGTTTATGCCTGCAGGCCCATCAAATATGACTGGAAAGAAATCGATGAGAATAATTACCAGTCTCTCGTGCAAAGACTGCTGGACAGCGCTGAGAAAAGTGCGGGCGATTACAGCTATTGGGTGCGTTAAAAGCATCTCTCGCAGGGATTGTTTGTGGTTGGTTGAATTTTTTCAATTTTTAATTGCGCATACTGATCTGAAAGATTATTCTGCTAACCGGGTTGTGTGGGTGTGTTGACAGAATTTTATTTGATGATGCATCTCGTATCAATGTTTATTGCTTTTCTTCATTGGTGCGAATGTGGGCGTGTTCTTGTTGACATGCTCTGAATAGCTCGCGTTGGGTTCGGTTGCTATTTTGTTTAGAGGTGGATTATGCAAAAAGGATTGTTTCTTCTGGTAGTTTCTGCGCTTTTGGTGTCGTGTAATGAATCAGAGCAATACGATGGCAGTGCAAATGGTGACAAATCGCTGTCACAGACGCAGTCGGCGCAAACCTGTCTCAGCTTTTCGGACCGTGCGATCGGCGATTATGCTGCATCCAATTGGGATGTGAATCGTGATGGTTGCGTGAGCACAGACGAAGCAGCTGCGGTGACTTCGATTCCGGCCAATGCATTTGCCGGGAACACCAGTATTGCTTCTCTTGATGATCTCAAACAGTTTTCCAACCTGACTTCGATTGGTGATGGTGCTTTTGCCGGTTGCACCAATCTGAAAAGCGCCAATCTGAGTTCAGTGACTTCGGTCGGTGATTCGGCGTTTAAAGATTGCACCAATCTGACCGAAGCGAATATGCCAAACGCGAGCAATGTCGCATCAAATGCATTCGACGGCTGCACAAAGCTGAATCAGTCTGTGGTTTGCCCGTCATCGTGCCCCAACGATTGTGATGCGAATGGCGTCTGCAATCTGCATGTGGTTTGCCCGGCAGAATGCCCGGATGATTGTGATGCAGATGGCGTCTGCAACCAGCATGTTGTCTGCCCGGCGGGTTGCGCAAATGGCTGTGATGCAGATGGAAACTGCAATCCGGTGGATATCTGCCCGTCATCGTGTCCCAACGATTGTGATGCGAATGGCGTCTGTAATCTGCATGTGGTTTGCCCGGCAGAATGCCCGGATGACTGTGATGCAGATGGCGTCTGCAACCAGCATGTGGTTTGCCCGCCGGGTTGTGCGAATGGCTGTGATGCAGATGGAAACTGCAATCCGGTAGATATCTGCCCGTCATCGTGTCCCAACGACTGCGACGCAAACGGCGTCTGTAACAATCATCAGGTTACTTGCCCGACCGAGTGCCCACACGACTGCGACTCCAATGGCGTTTGTCTCGAATGTCCGTTCGGATATGAAGACGGATATTGTTTAAACAAAGGAGTTCACAGTGATTTCTCATGTAACATCTGGGTAAACGGCGTATATAATGAATCAGGAACATGCACTGCTCCTTGCTCTGCCGAAGATGAAGGTCGAATAGTCGTAACGTGTGATGACAGTCAGAGCACCGCGCAGAGCGGTCACGGTTGGGTCCACAAATTCGTTTGCAAAAAGCAGGCAGATAATTCCTATCAATATGAACTGGTAGATTTTGAGTCTTGCCCCGTTGATCGTCTCTATAACAGTTCCTACGGTGTTTATATCAAAGGCCTGTGCGATTATTATATGGACACCAGCGATCCGGAATATCCCGATGCATATTATTCCGGAAGTTGTAAACCAGTGGCTGGAAATATCCTTTGCCAATGGGATAGCTATATCTCCGGAGGCGATTCAGACACGAGCAGTTTATATACTGGTGACAGCAATGGTAACTATACATTGTATCAGTCTTGTGATTATGGTTGTACAAACTCTCCGAAACCACAGTGCAGACAGAAAGAATGTCCGTCCGAATGCTTAAACAGCTGTGATGCAGACGGCAAATGCCCTGGCGTATGCTCAGCAAACGAAGCGCTCGTCTTTGGAAACTGCGTTAAAATCGGCGACATCGTGAAATTCGGTCGTTATCGCCAGTCTGATACCAGCGACACGCCTGAAGATTTAGAGTGGATCGTACTGAATATCAAGAATGATGCCGCTCTGCTCATTACAAAATACGTCATCGATTACAAGAAGTATGAGCCTTATTATACAAACCATAGCGGACTTTGCGCATACGCATATCCCGGTACGCCCACATCACCGGATTGTCAGCCTAACTGGCGCGACAGCCTGATTCGTTCATGGCTCAATGCTCTGGGAGCGAACAGCAATAAAGACAAGGAGAATTTCGAAAGCACCGGGTTTATTAAAACCGCATTCACAGATGCAGAACGCGCAAAGATCCAGACAGTCAGACTGAATACCCCATTTGCTGTAGAAACCGTGGTCGGTATTGATGATGCACAGCATTCTGAATGGTCTACAATTGACCTCGACACAGAGGATAAGGTGTTTTTGCTGAGCACAGCTCTCTATCAAAGCTCCGACTCGAATCCGTATGGTTACTCTATCAATTCCTATACACTTCCGGGTGATATGGACTTAATCCATGCTTATTCTACGCCTTATGCCTATTCTCAGGTCAAATCGGACGACATTTATAAGGGTGTCGGTCTTCCGGAAGAAAATATCTACTACAAGCTCGTCGATTCAACTAATTGTTTAAATAATTCTCATTATTGTATTATGGCATGGTGGCTTCGCGATGTCCTTGAAGTAGATAAAGCTGGTTTGGTTGATCTCGAAGGTCATTATGTTGATTATCCACGCCCGGCAATAGATATCGCCTTTAATGCGGGTGTTCGTCCGGTATTGTGGCTTAAGGCAGACAACAATAATAATAACTCATGTAAGTGTGAAGGCTATTATGGGGGCATCTGCCTGAGCTGCGATTGCAGCGTCATTGATGAAAAAGGCTATGGCATCTGCGAAATAGATTCTCTGGATTGTAATTGCCAGACAATGGCTGGTACTGTACAATGCGCGCACTCGGCCTGCTGCTCTTATTTCGGTTATGATGAGGATCCGTTGGTACATTCCTGCAATTGATCGACGTTTTATATTCCCATCGGTTAACCACCACACATGTGGTTAAATAATTATATACTGTTCGCCTGGAGACGTTCTCTGAACGTCTCCACGGCTCACACGCTCGCCTTTTTGCCTGCGGCAAATACGGCTCGCCCGGCGGCCTATGGGCTTCGCCCATACACCCGCCGTGATTTCTTTGTGCGCAGATGACGTCTTTTCGCTGTTTTTTTGATAACTCACTTTGACGGGTGTGTGTGGATGTGGTATAAGGTGCGCGGGTGCCGTGAATTCGCACGAATGTATTGAATTCGTTCGGGATTTATGGCTTTACAACGGAAGCACCTATGAATGTTTTATTTATTTCGCCGCATTTTCCCAGGCATTTTTATCAGTTCTGTGAACGTCTGAAATCGCGTGGCGTGACCGTTCTTGGCATCGGTGACTGCGGCTGGGAAGGGCTTGGTGATAACTGCCGCAATGCGCTTTCGGATTACCGCTCGGTTGGCAGTCTGATGGACTACGACGCCGTTTACCGCGTTGTGGCCGAGTTCATCTATCGGTATGGCCGCATCGATTATGTGAACAGCCAGAATGAATACTGGCTCGAGCTCGAAGCGCGGATTCGCACCGATTTCAATATTCCGACCGGTCCGAACAGCAACGAAATGGCGACGATGAACCGCAAATCGCTGATGAAAGCCCGCTATGAAAAAGCCGGCGTAAAAGCGGCAAACTGGTTGCTTCCAAAATCGCTCGAAGAAGCAAAATCATTTGCTGCCCGCGTTGGCTACCCGGTGATCGTAAAGCCCGACAAAGGCGTGGGTGCAGCGAGCACCTATAAGATTCACGACGACGGGGAACTGGCCGATTTCTGGGCAAATAAGCCGGATATCGTCGAATTTATCGAGGAAGAATGCGTGCCCGGTCATGTCGAAACATTTGACGGCATCACAAACAGCCGCGGTGAAGTATTGTTTGCAGCCAGCCAGTGTTTGCCCGTGAGCCTGATGGATGCTGTGAACAAAGATGCGGATGTCGTGAGCTATTGCCAGAATCCGCCCGATGATTTGCGGCGTGCAGGTGAAGCAACGCTCAAACAGTATCCGGC
>JAEEGL011444285.1_pt1 | contig 23814 bp, 23 predicted proteins | sample 9134231 | NCBI WGS metagenome assembly JAEEGL01 (sample SAMN16246548, study PRJNA631951) | gut metagenome | biome: gut microbiome; feature: rumen; material: fiber-attached | host: Bos | place: Iran: Karaj | collected 2018-10 | reverse complement strand
TGCCCAGACAACTGCAGGCTTTACAGGTGCTGATCTTGAAAACTTACTTAATGAAGCTGCACTTTTAGCAGTTAGAGGTAATAAAGAACAAATTACAATGAAAGAAATTGATGAAGCAACTGATCGTGTTCTTATGGGACCTGCTAAGAAGAGTAAGAAATATACTGAAAAAGAAAAGAGAATGGTTGCATTCCACGAAGCAGGACATGCAGTTATCGGTATCAAGTTATCTAATGCTAGTGAAGTTCAAAAGGTTACAATTATTCCTCGTGGACAAGCTGGTGGATACAACCTAATGGTACCTAAAGAAGAAACTTATACAGCTACTAAGACTGAATTATTAGATCAAATAACTGGATTACTTGGTGGTAGAGTTTCAGAAGAATTAACATTTAAAGAAATATCAACTGGTGCTCATAACGACTTTGAAAAGGCTACAAAGATTGCTCGTGCTATGGTTACTGAATATGGTATGAGTGATTTAGGACCTGTTCAATTAGAGCAACAAGAAGGTGGAGTATTCTTAGGAAGAGATTATAACAAGACTAGATTATTCTCAAATGAAGTAGCTCATGAAATAGACCTTGAAATGAGAAAGATAATCAATGAATGTTATGATAAAGCTAAGAAGATACTTAAAGAAAATGAAGATTTAGTTAAATTAATAGCTGAAACACTTCTTGAAGTTGAAACTCTTACTAAAGAGCAAATTGAATACTTAGTTAAAAATGGAAGAATGCCTGAAGAAGAAGAGTTAAGCGAAGAGACAAAAGAAATAATTGAAGATGATGACAACAAAGAAGAAAAAAGCTTAAATGAACTTCGTGAAGAAGCAAAAGAAAAAGACATCAAAGGTTATTCTAAAATGAATAAAGAAGAGTTAAAGGAAGCTTTAGACGATAAAGAAGATGAGTAATCTTCTTTTTTTATGCTATACTTATTTTAAGATATGGAGGTATTTATGGATATTAATGACATTATAAATAAACATTTTAATACTGATAAAGGTTATTTATTTTTAGTAGAGATGATAAAAGAAAATAATTCTACCTTAAAAATAAATGAATCAAATTTGAGTAATTTAAAAATAGAAACAATGTCCAGAGAAGAGTTTGCTTCCACAGGTTTTGCTGGTATTTATATAGCAAAAGATAATACTATTAAAGTATTTACCAATTATGATCTTAATGGAGAAAAAATATTTCCTGATGAAGTAATTAAAGACTATTTAAGTGATGAAACTCTTATAAATACTTTTGCACATGAATTAATTCATGCTATGACGAGTAAAACTGACGCTTATGACAATGTTACTGAAGGTATCAATATTAGAAGAGCTAATGGTCAAAACTCATTCTTTCTTGCAATCAATGAAGGTATAACACAAATGATAACAGATGACTTATTTGGTAAAGAGTCAGATGCATATCCTTTCGAGACTAATTTTGCTAGGCAATTAAGTTTAATTATTGGTAAAGATAAGTTATTAGAAATATATTCTTCAAATAATCCTCAATTACTTTTAGATGCTATTAATTCTATTGGATCAGATGTAGATGCATTAGATTTGTTATCATCAATGTATACTTTCTATTGTTTAGAAAATGGGTTCATGATAAATGATGGTAAGAACTATGGTGATAAAATTCAATCTCAACTAGTGGAATTATATAAGGCTAGTGGATTAGAACTTGATGATGAATTTAGAAGTTTAGTATTAGATGAAGAAAAGGTTAATAAATATATGAGTTATATACCTAATCAATTTGAGAGTATGTCAGACTTAGGATTTGAAAATATTAACGAAATAAAAGCTAGTATTAATTCAAAAAGTAAATAAATAAAATAATTATGATATACTATATACGGTGATTTTCATGTGGAAAATAGGTAATGTAGAAATTAATAATAAAGTTGTACTTGCTCCAATGGCTGGTATTTGTAATTCTGCTTTTAGAAGAATTGCTAAAGAAATGGGAGTAGGTCTTATATATGCGGAAATGGTCAGTGATAAAGCAATTGTATACAGTAATAAAAAGACTTTAGATATGCTTTATATGAAAGAAGAAGAAAGACCTATTGCGCAGCAAATATTTGGTAGTGATGTTGATAGTTTTGTCGAAGCTGCCAAGTTTATTTATGAAAATATGCATCCAGATATTATAGATATTAATATGGGATGTCCAGTACCAAAAGTAGCAGTTCATGCCCAAGCTGGATCAGCATTATTAAAGAATCCTGAAAAGATTCGTGAAATAGTTAAAGCTGTTAAAGATGCTGTTCCAATACCTGTTACAGTTAAAATTAGAAGTGGATGGGATAAAGAACATATTAATGCTGCTGAAGTAGCTAAAGTGTGTGAAGAAGCAGGTGCTAGTGCCATTACAATACATCCTAGAACAAGAAGTGAAGGTTATAGTGGAAAAGCTGATTGGAGTATTATTAAAAAAGTAAAAGAAACAGTTAAAATTCCAGTTATAGGTAATGGAGATGTTAAAAGTAAAGAAGATGCTAAAAGAATGCTCGAAGAAACTGGATGCGATGCTGTTATGATAGGAAGAGGCGTACTAGGCAATCCATGGCTTATTAGAGAAACAGTCGAATATTTAGAAAATGGAAACTCTATTCCTAGACCTACTCCAGTAGAGAAAGTAGATATGGTACTTAAACACCTTTCATATTTAGAAGAGATTAAACCAGTTAAAGTAGTAGTTTTAGAAATAAGAAATCATATTTCTTGGTATTTAAAAGGATTAAAAAATGCTAATGAAATAAAAAATAAAGTGTTTCTTACTAAAAACTTGGATGATATAATAAATATATTAGAAGAATATAAAAGGGAATTGATGGAGGAGTAATATGAAGGAAGTTTATTTTATACAGAGGGCTATTGCATATCTAGTTGATGGGCTTATAGTAAGTCTTGCTTCACTTTTAATTATTAGCTTAGTATCGTTAGCACTTCCTGAAGATACTAATTATGAAAATGCTGTTACTGAATATGAAAAAGCATATGAAAACTTAATATATGATGTTTTAGGAAGCAATCCTGTGACAGAAAGTAGAAAAGAAGATGATGAAGTAACGACAAGACCAGAAACAACAACAGAGCAAGAAGGAAATATGGTTACTGATGAACCTGTAAGCGAAGAAGAAAGTACTGAAGTAGTTGTAGTAGAAGAAGAACAAACCGAAGGGAAAAAAGACCCTTCTGAAATAATGATGAAATTCTATGATGATCAAAAACATAATATGTATATTATAGAAAAGAATTCAATTCTAACTTATTTATTTGATATTATTATATGTATTGCATATTTTGGTGCATTCCAATACTATAATAAAGGTCAAACTCTTGGTAAGAAATTAGTTTCTATCAAAGTTGTTGGAGCAGCTAAGAAGAGTGATTATACATATATTTCATCTATAATAAGAGCATGTTTCAATTATGGATTATTCTCTAAAACATTATTAGTTATATTATTATTTGTTCTAAATGAGAATAATTTCTTAATACCAGTATCATTAATAGAAATGGTAGCAGGAATCTTCTTTATAACATTATTAGTTATGGCAGGTTTTGTTAAAAATGGAAGAACACTTTCTGATATTATATGTAAAACAAAAGTAGTAAGTTCAAAATAGTTTGAACTTTCTTTTTTTATGCTAAAATTTGGCTATTTTATTGTTTTTTGCTTGTATTTTATTGTATAATCGTTTTGAAGGAGGGTAAAATGAAGAGACATAATTTATTTAAGGTAGTTCTTCTTGCCGTTTTAGTTGCAATTATATTAACATGGATACTACCTATAGTTACATTTGATGGAAATTATGGATTGGTTGCTGATGGTACAAAACAAGAAGTTGGAATATTCTCAATATTAACTTATGTTGGAGTTGCTATTCAATATTTCAGCTATATTGGTATATTTGTATTATCTGTTGGTGGGTTATATGGTGTATTACATGTAATACCTGCATATAGAAAACTAATTGATAAAATAGTTAAGTCATTTAAGAATAAAGAATGGTTATTTATTGCAATTATTATGTTATTCATAGCTGGTGTTGCGGCTTTTGCTAACATGTATCTTGCAATTATATTCTTATTCCCATTTGTAATAGCTGTTATCCTTGCTATGGGATACGATAGAATTACAGCTGCTCTAGCAACTTGTGGAAGTGTTTGTGCAGGACTTATTGGATCAGCTTTTTCTGTATCTAATTCATATGGATTTGATCAAATTCTAGGTACAACTGCAAAAGGTAACTGGAAAATGAAATTAATAGTATTTGTCATTGCTGTTGCAATAGTAATTGTTTATACAATTATGCATGCTAAGAAACATAAAGATTCAAATGATGTTGACAATGAAATTTATGTTCCAGCTAAACAAAGTAAGACAAGAGGAAACTTTATTCCATTACTAATATGTTTTGATTTAGTATTAGTAATACTTATTATTTCAATGATTTCATGGAAAGATACTTTTGGTATTGAACTATTTAGTAAAATTCATGAAACTGTTGGTAACTTTGCTATATTAGATTATCCAATACTTAACAAGTTATTAGGTCTTAATAATGCACTTGGAGCATGGAATCTAGTTGAAGGAACAGTAGTAATAGTTATTGCAGCATATGTTTTATCATTTATTTATAGAGTTAAATTTAATGATTTCTTATCTAGCTTTATGAATGGATGTGAAAAGACATTAAAACCTGCATTATTAGTTGTACTAGTATATGTTGTGTTGGTAGTAACAACTTATGTACCATACGTTTTAGGAATTGTTAAACCTATTATTGATTTAACTGATACTCTAAATGTATTTACTATGAGTTTAACTGTATTTATTAGTAGCTTATTCTCTGTTGAGAGTTATTATGCTTCTATGAGTACTGGGGCATTACCATATGCAATGTCTGTTTATCAAGATTTAACTGCTGGTGATATCAATTTACTAGCATTAATATGGCAATCTATTTATGGTTTAACTATGCTTGTAGCACCTACAAGTGTTGTTCTACTTGCTACACTAGGATACTTAAATGTACCTTACCATAAATGGTTACAAGGAGTATGGAAAGTATTACTTATCTTATTATTTGTATTACTTGCATTCTTCTTAATAGTTGCAATTATATAAAGACTATGATTTAACTATCATAGTTTTTTTTATGCCCATATGTTATAATTTAGTTGGTGATATAATGGAAAACTTTGAAATAAAGAACAGTGTTCAAAAGAATTATAAAAAAATAAATGATCTTTGGAGGATGCTTTGACATCACTAGTAAAAAAGATAGATTAAAAGAATTAGAAAATATAATGAATAGTCCTACTTTTTGGGACAATCAAGATAAATCTAATGAAGTATTAGATGAGATACAATATTTAAAAAATACGATTAATAGTATTGATGGTTTATATACTAAAATTAATGAAATGAATAGTCTTTTAGATGATGATGAAGCATTAATACTTATTGAAGAAGAACTTCCTAGTATAGAGAAAGAAACTGATGAGTTAGAGTTATTGCTATTATTAAGTGGTCCTTATGATAAGAATAATGCTATACTTGAAGTTCATTCAGGAGCAGGTGGTACAGAAGCTTGTGACTGGGCAGATATGCTTTATAGAATGTATCAAAGATACTGTGATAAACATTTATTTAAATATACTGTTTTAGATTACCAAGAAGGTGATGAAGCAGGTATTAAGAGTGCTTCAATACTAGTTAAAGGACCTTTTGCATACGGTTATTTAAAATGTGAGAAAGGAATACATAGATTAGTTAGACTTTCTCCGTTCGATTCAAATCATAAAAGACATACTTCCTTTGCATCTATAGATGTTATGCCTGAAATAGATAACAGCGTTAATATTGAAATAAACGAAGAAGATTTAAAAATTGATGTTTATAGATCTAGTGGTAAGGGTGGACAAGGCGTTAATACTACTGATTCTGCTGTTAGAATTACCCATTTGCCTACTAAAATTGTAGTTACTTGTCAAAATGAAAGAAGTCAACTGCAGAATAAAGAACAAGCGATGAAAATGTTAAAAGCTAAGCTTTTAGTTCTTGAATTAGAAAAACAAGAAAATGAACTAAAGAAGATTAAGGGAGAACAAAAAAATATTGAATTCGGTAGTCAAATTAGAAGTTATGTTATGCACCCTTATTCGATGGTAAAAGATCATAGAACTGAAGAAGAAACATCTAATGTACAAAAAGTATTAGATGGTGATATAGATGATTTTATTATTAGAAAGTTAAAGGATGATAAAGATGAAACAAAGTAATTTTAAAAAGAGATTTATAAGATATTTTGAATTCATATTAGGTCTTGTATTATTTTCTCTAGGATTTAATTTCTTCTTGTTACCTAATAATTTAGTATTTGGAGGAGTAAGTGGTTTATCTATAGTATTCAATGATAAATTTGGAATAGATCCTTCAATATTTGTGTTTATAGTATCAGTATTTTTGCTATTAATTAGTTTTATTTTTCTTGGTAAAGAAAAGACTAAAGGTAGTATTATAGGGTCACTGTTATTACCTGTATTTATCAATTTAACTGGATATCTAACTAAGGTTATTGTTATTGGTGAAATAGATGTTCTTATAGCAGCTCTATATGGAGGAGTTTTAGCAGGTTTTGGAATAGGGCTTGTATATAAAGCAGGATTTACTACTGGTGGAACTGATATTCTTAATCAGATAATAAATAAATATGTAGGATTAAGTATAGGTAAAAGCATGTTTATATCTGATGGAATTATCGTAATCTCAGGTGTATTTATATTTGGAATAGTTAACTGTATGTATGCAGGAATAGTATTATTCTTAATAAGTAAACTTTCTGATAGAGTTATCCTAGGAATTAGTAATTCGAAAGCATTCTATATAGTTACTGATTACCCTCAAGAAGTCAGAGAATTTATTCTTAATAAATTAGGGCATGGAGTAACTGAATTCAACGCTAAAGGCGGTTTTGATAGGGAATCTCAAAAAGTACTTTTTTCAGTTATACCTACACAACAGTACTACTCTTTTAAAGAAGGACTATCTAAAATTGATAATGAGGCTTTTTTTGTAGCTGTTGATGCCTTTGAATCAGCTGGAGGCAAATAATATCGCTTTACGATGAAAAAATGTAAATAAAACCTTGAAATATTAGGTTTTTTTTGATTGATATGTTATAATTTTAATGAGAATAGAGGTGATAAGTTAGATGGAGCTAATTAACCTTAAAGGAGTATCAAAAAAATATAGAAATGGTGTTAATGCTATTTATGATTTAGATCTTAAGATTAGAAAAGGTGAATTTGTCTTTATAATTGGTGGTAGTGGTAGTGGTAAATCTACTCTTATCAAGATGCTTTATAGAGAAGAAAAACCTACTAAAGGTGAAATTAACATAGCAGGTGTTAATGTGGCTAAATTATGGAATAGTAGAGTATACAAATTAAGAAGAAGATTAGGAATTGTATTCCAGGATTATAGATTATTACCAAAACTAACAGTGTACGAAAATGTTGCTTTCGCACTTGAGGCTATTGGTGAAAAAAGAAGTGAAATTAGAGTTAAAACTCTTCGTGCAATAGAACAGGTAGGACTTAAGAGTAAATTAAGATTTTATCCTGATCAACTTTCTGGAGGAGAACAACAAAGAGTAGCTATTGCTAGAGCAATTGTTAATAATCCAAAGATATTACTTTGCGATGAGCCAACTGGAAATCTAGACCAAAATATGAGCGAAGAGATTGTTACTGTTCTTGACGAGATAAATAGAGAAACAGGTACAACTATAATTATGGCAACTCACGATGTAGATATAGTTAATAAATTTAAGAAGAGAGTAGTTGCTATAAAAGAAGGTAGAATCGTTCAAGATACGGAGGAAGGAAGGTACGATAGTGAAGTTATTTAGAGTATTTATTTATAACTTAAGAGATGCTTTCAAAAGTGTTAGTAGAAACCTATCTTTATCTTTAGCCTCTATATCTTGTATAAGTATTACACTTATAGTGGTATCTTTAGCTCTTCTTGCATCTTTCAATGTTCAACAAATATCCAAAGATGTTAAAGAAAATGTTACGATGTTTGTTTTTTTAAAACTTGGATCTAACGATGAAGATATAAAAGAGTTTGAAGATAAGATAAAATCGATGGAAAATATTAGCCAAGACTGGATAGTACTAACTCCAAAAGAAAGAAAAGAGATGCTACTAGAAGACCCTGATATAGGTAAGACTATAGGAGAGTTAGTAGATGATGAGAACGAAATATTCCATCAGAGCTATGAAATAAAAGTTAAGAATATCAAAAAGATAGATAATACAGTTAAAGAGCTAGAGAACATGGAAATAGTTCATAGCGTTAACTATGGTGAGACTACTATCAGTCAGCTTGTATCAACATTTGATTTAATTGAAAAGATAGCATATGGAATAGTTATTATTCTTGTAATAGTAACAGTATTCTTAATAGTTAATACTATTAAATTAACAATATTCTCTCGTAGAAGAGAAATCTCAATTATGAGAGTTGTTGGTGCAAGTAATATGACTATTAAAGGTCCATTTATTATAGAAGGGTTTATTATAGGAGTAATTGGTTCTATAGTACCTATCGTTTTAACAATATTTGGATATGATTGGTTCTATAACAATTTCCAATCAGGAAAAATATTCATATTACATTTGACTAATCCAAATCCACTTGTATACTATGTTTCAATAGTTACGTTTGTAATTGGTATACTTGTTGGTATGTTTGGTAGTTGGTGGGCAGTAAGGAAGTATTTAAAAGTATGATGAAAAGAGTACTTAGCATACTCTTAATTATGGCTACAGTATTAGCAGCTTTTAGCCCACTTCAAACAGAAGCTGCCGAGAGACTAACGATAAGAATGTTACAAGAAAGCTATGATAGAGAAAAAGCTAAATATGATGAAAACCAAAGAAATTTAAGATTAACTCAATCTGAAATCAATTCTAAAACTAATAGAATTGAAACATTAAAAGCAGAGATGGTTAAGATAAGTAAAGAAGTAGTTGTTCTTAATGAACAAATTGAAGAATATAAGATTAAGATTAAAGGTAAGATAATTGAATCTAGAAACCTTATTGAACAACTACAAATGACTCAAAAAGATGATCTTTATTATGATTACATATTTAATGCTGATAGTGTATCTGATATGGTTTATAGATCTGCCGTTATTAAAGAAGTAGTAGAGTATAACGATAAGATGATATCAACACTTAATAATATGATCAATGATAATAAAAAGAGAGAAGAAGAAATAGAAAAAAGAAAAGTAGAAATAAATAAGTTAGAAGCAGATCTTGCTACACAAGTAACTAGCTTAGGTGAAAAGAAATCACAATTATCAAGTGGTGGAGTTAGTATTGCTAAACAGATGCAAACTATCCAAGATAAGATTAACATGTATAAGAAAAAAGGTTGTAAGCTTGATGATGTAATTGGTGTAGATTGTGATAAACCTTCATCAAATGGATTTAGAAGACCTACAACTAGTGGATATGTTACTCAAAATGCTTTCTACAACAGTCCTAGTAGTTCTCATAGAGGACTAGATATAGGTAGTTCAAATGGAAAGAGAGAGAAGATATATCCAGTAGCAGATGGTACAATAATTAAGATATATGAAGACTTATATCATGCTAAATGTATTCAAATAGAGCATAATATTAATGGTACATATTATACTTCACTTTATGTTCATTTATCTTCATATGCTTCTAATATTTATTCAGGACAAAGAGTAACAACTAATACATTCTTAGGATATATGGGAGATACTGGAAAAGCTTATGGTGTTCACTTACACTTAGAGTTGTATCCATGTAGGTTATATACAGATAAACAATGTTTATTATGGGATGACTATACTTCATTTGCATATTCAAAACTAAGAAGTGGATATAATCCAAGAAAATTAGTTCCTGTTACTAATGGACTCTACAATAAGTGGAATACTAGATAGGAGACATTATGGAAGAAGAAGCTAGGGGAAAGAATAAAGTATTAATAATTGTTATTGTGGTAGTAGTCTTATTACTAATAGGAGGACTTTCATTTATATTATTTGCTAATAAAGAAGAACCTCAAGAATATAAGCATATAGACCTATATAAATATGAAGTTTATAATGGTGAATACAAATACTATGTTAATAAACTAGAGGCTAATAAGATAGGTTTAGTAGATAAACTAGAATATAAATGTCATGACCAGGAAACATGTGAATTTGTTAATTCAGTATTTGCAAATGGAAATATCAATGATGAATATGTTGTTATAAGAGATGGAAGAAACATATTATTATACAAATATAAAGATAATAAAACTATTAATATAGCTAAGGATTTAGATATAGAGACAGTTAACTTTGTTGATGATAATTACTTATTATTATCAAAGGGAAATAAGTTCTATTCATATAACATAAAAACAAAAAGAACAACTGATGGGTTCACTTCTGATTTATTAATAAATGATGATGGTGAAATACCTACAGTGTTCGGTAATAATATAGTTACTATAGATAATGATAAGTTTGGATTAGTTAATTTAGATACTGGAAACAATACTTATGATAATGTTTATAGTAATATATCTTGTCATCTAAGTAGTTGTATATTCTCAATTGATGATAATAATACTATTTATTCATATGAGGATGGTACAGTAAAAGAAAAAATAAATCATATAGGTAGAATAGTATACTTTGATAATACTTATCTAGCTTATATTAATGGTAATGATTTAGTATTATATAACTTTGATTCTGATGAGAAGAAAGTTATAAAGAAATATGATTTTAAAAATATTATATTAAGTATTTCTAACGATATAATTACTGTTAATAATGATTCTAAATGTTATACAATTAACTATAATGGTGACAATGAAGTAAAAGAAGAGATTAATTGTCCTTATATCAATAAGGAAACTAGAGTATTTACTACAACGAAGAATAAAGCTAATTTAACAGTAGTACTTGAAGGAGAAAACAAGACTACATATGATCTTAAAGTTAATACTGATGGTACTATGTATGATAATGTTGGTACTATATATGATAGTTTAACTTTTAAAACTAATGTAGATAAAGTAGTATTAAAAGAAGGAGTAGTTATAAACGCATCTAATGCATACTCATTCTTAAATAAAGTGTCTACTAGTTTAGAATTAAACAATTTAGAAAGACTATATTTTATTAATAAGTGGTTACCAATATTAGTAAATAATGGTTATAGTGTAGTAAAAATAGAAGTTACTGAAGATGCTAAATTAAATAAAGAAGTATCTGTTCTATCTAACTTAGATTCATATACATCTATTAATATGATTGTTCAAAAAGTAGATGGTGGATATGAATATACAAAGATAGATTATAAGTTAAAACCAATTAATCGTAATGGATTATCTGTAGTTTTAATTTCAGGAACTAGTTATTAGGGTGTTTATTAAAACACTCTTTTTTGTTATTATATTATTTAGGAGGTATTTATGATTTATTTACCTAAAATATATGGTACTTGTAAAGGTAGTTCTAGAAGTGTTGATTTATCTATAGAATTATCTAAGAATGCTAAGAACGTCTATATGTACAAGGAGATACTACATAATAAGGACGTAATAGAATATTTAGAGAGTAATGGGGTTATATATACTGAAGACATTAAGGAAGTTAAAGAAGGATCTACAATAATAATAAGAGCACATGGAGAAGTAAAAGAATTATATGATTATTTAGATAAGCATAATATAAAGTATTTAGATACTACTTGTCCTAATGTTATTAAGATTCATAATATTATTGAAGAACATTATAATAATGGATATTCAATAATAATTATAGGTAAGAAGAATCATCCAGAAGTAATTGGAAGTAATGGATGGTGTAATAATAGTGCTTATATATGTGAATCTAAAGATGATATAGATAATATTGATAAACTTAATGATAATGTTCTTTTGATATGTCAGACTACTATAAGCGATGAGATGTTTAAAGAGTTATCTGAAATAATATTATCTAAGTTTAAAGATAAAAATATTAAAGTGATGAATACTATATGTGGAGCACAAAAGTCTATACAGTTAAGTAGTATCGAAGCTTGTAAGAAAGCTACTTATACGTTCGTAATTGGTGGAGAAAAGAGCTCTAATACTAAAGAGTTATATAACATCTGTAGTAAGCATTCAAAGAGTTTTCTTATATCTAGTAAAGAAGCGCTTCTTGAATGTATGAAAGAGCTTAAACTTAATAATGCTGATGTCTGCTTTACTGCAGGAGCATCTACTCCTAAGAGTAAGGTAGAAGAATATATTAATCTGTATAAATTCTATGTTTACTATACTAATTTAAGAGAAAGATTAGAGAAGAAGATAAAAGAAGTTAATAAAGAATTCTCTAGTAAAGAAGATAATTATATAGTTAAGGATGCTATTGATAAGCTTACTTATATGAATTCCGATGGTAAGTATATAAGAAGCTTTATGATTGATATGGCTTATAACTTAAATAATAAAGTTAATAGTAATAATGCAGACTATTTAGCACTTGCATATGAAACATTTGAAACTGCTATACTTGTTCATGACGATATTATCGATAATGCTACTAAAAGGAGAGGTAAAAAGACAATACCTGTTCAGTATAAAGAAATGTATTCTAAAGCTGATGAGTTAGCTGACAGTATGGCTATATGTTTAGGAGATTATGGATTCTATGAATCAATACTTCTTCTATCTAAGAAATATGGAACAAATAGAAACTTTGCTAAGATAATTGAGTATTATTCTAATATAGTACTTAATACTATCAAAGGAGAGATAATAGACGTATTCTTACCATTTAAAGAGAAGAACTATAATGATGATAAGCTTTCTTTAGATGATATTCTTGAAATATATAAGATGAAGACTAGTTGGTATACGATAGTAGGACCATTCATACTAGGACTTTTATTAGCAGGTAAGAATGAGAAAGCTCTTAAAGAATATGAAGATGCTTTACTTCCTCTTGGAGTAGCATTCCAAATAAAAGATGATATTCTAGGAGTATATAGTGATAGTAATGTAATAGGAAAAGATACTAATGATATATCTGAATATAAGATGACAATACTATACTATTATGCTTATAGAAGTGAATATAAAGATGAATTATTGAAGATATATGGTAAGAAGAAGATTACTGATAAAGATTTAGAAACTGTTAGAGATATCTTTAATAAGAGTGGATCATATGATAAGAGCTATAGATTTATGAATAAATTATTTAATGAATCTAAAGAAAAAATTAATAAGTTAAATATAAGTAAAGAATATAAAGATATGCTTTATGGATTTATAAATTACCTTGAAATAAGAAATAAGTAAGTTGTATAATTATTTAGTGTAAAGGAGAATAAATATGGAAGTTATTTTAGGTGTATCAAATAGACATGTACATTTAACTGAAGAAGATTATAAAACATTATTTGGTGATGAACCATTAGGTGTTGTTAAAGAATTAGTTCAACCAGGACAATTTTCTAGTGATAAACAAGTAGCTATTAAGACTGAGAAGAGAACTATGGAAAAAGTAAGAGTTCTTGGACCACTTAGAAGTTATACACAAGTAGAAGTATCTAAGACTGATAGTTTTGCTTTAGGAATTAATCCTCCAATTAGAAATAGTGGAGATCTAGAAGGATCTGCTGTAGTAACTATAGTAGGACCTTTAGGAGAAGTTACTAAACCTTGTGCTATTATAGCTAATAGACATCTACATATTAGTCCAGAACAAAGAGTAGCTAATGGATTAGTAGGAGTAGATAAAGTTAAAGTAAAAATTAATAGTGAAAAAGCTACTATATTTGAAGATGTATGGATTAAAGAATCACCAGATTATACATTAGAACTTCATATAGATACAGATGATGGAAATGGTTCTTTAGCTAAAACTGGAGACATGGTAGAAATTATAAGATATTAAAGATGCAATATTGCATCTTTTTTCTTTAAGATTTTTAAATAAACTGATATAATCTTATAGTAGGTGAATAGTATGAATGAAGAGATAAAAAGTGAAATAAGTGATAAAGATTTAAGAAGATGTTCATATATATTAAATGAACTATCTAGTTATTATGATGCAAGAATAGTAGGTCAACAAAATTTAAAGACTGCTCTTTTAGTATCTATGATGACTAATGGACATATTCTTTTAGAGAGTGTACCTGGTCTTGCTAAGACTACTGCTGCTAAAGTACTTACTGATGCAGTTAATGGTAAATTTGCAAAGATACAGTGTACTCCAGACCTTTTACCAAGTGATATAGTAGGAACTCAAATATTTAATTACTCAACTAATGAATTTGAAACTAAGATAGGTCCAGTATATGCTAACTTTATATTACTTGACGAGGTTAATAGGTCAAGTGCTAAGACACAAAGTGCTATGCTAGAAGTAATGCAAGATAGAAAACTTACTATTGCAGGTGTTACATATCAAATGATGGAACCATTTATTGTATTTGCAACACAAAACCCAATAGAACAAGAAGGAACTTACTTACTATCAGAAGCACAACTTGATAGATTCTTATTAAAAGAGATAATTGAATATCCAACTGTAAGTGAAGAGATGACTATTTTAAATAGAATTGAATCAGGAATTATCGAAGATACTGATCCAGTACTTGAAACAGATGATATTATCTTCTTACAAGAAACTACTAAGAAAGTATATGTAGATGATGAAATAAAGAGATATTTAGCTAGATTAATATATGCTACTAGAAATGCAGAGAAGATTATTTCTCCAGATTTAGCTAAATATATAGAATTAGGTGCTAGTCCACGTGGTACTATAGCACTTATGACTGTTGGAAAAGCTGTAGCTATTATGAATGGAAGAAATTATGTTACTCCAGATGATTGTAAGCAATTAATCAATAGTGTTCTACGTCATAGAATTAACTTAAATTATGCAGCTTACGCTGATGGAATAACTCCTGAAATGATAATAGAAGCTATAGTAAAAGCTGTTGATGCTCCATGAAGTACGAAAGAATAGACAAAATTAAATCTAAACTAGATATAAAAAGTAGCCGTAAGACTACTCATCTTTTAAATGGACTATATCGTTCTATCTATAGAGGTAGAAGTATGGACTTTGACGATCTAAGAGAATATATTATCGGAGATGATAGTAAAGATATAGATTGGAAGAGTTCAATAAGACATGGATCTCTATTAGTTAGAAGATTTGAGGCTTTTAGAAGACATAATGTACTATTTGTAATAGACTCTGGTGTTAAGTTTAGAGGAAACTCTGATGTTAATAACAAAAAGAGTGATGTTGCACTCTATACATATGGTACTTTAGCATATCTAGCTAGTCATAAAGAAGATGATGTAGCATACATAGCTAATCAAGATGAACTAATTCATTTCTCTAGATTTAGAAGTAATATGTATAATTTAGAGACTTCTTTAATTGAAGTAGAGAAACTATTAGAAGAGAAGAATAAATATAATATTAACGATTTATTACAATTTGCTATTAATCATACTAAAAGAAAGATGGTAATAATAATTATTTCAGATATAGATGGACTAGTTAATCTAGATATGGACTTAGTTAGAAGAGCATCTATTAAGAATAATTTATTATTTGTTAATGTAGATGACGTATCTATATTTGGGGATGATAGATACGATATAGAAGTGGATAAAAACATTCCTAGAATAGTAGCTAAAAATAAGAAAATAAGAGAAATAGAGAAAAAGAGAAGAGAATCTATTATTAATGATAAGACTGAGAGCTTAAAGAAATATAGAGTTACAGTAGGTCATGTAGCATCAGTAGATGAAGTAACTGATAAGCTAATAGACTTACTAGAAAGGCACAATAATGCAGTTGGAACAAGAACTTGAAGGACCTTTTCATTATTCGTTATTTGGTCCATTATTTTTTACAGTTGTAGTACTTCTAATTCTGCTTTATATATTCTATAGATTACTTAGAAGATATATAGAAACTATGCCTAAACCAGTTATTAAGACTCCACCTTTAAATATCTATCAGGTTAAGAATAAATACTTAAAAGAGATAGATGTATTAGAAAAGAAGGTAGAAGATAATAAGATAACTATTAGAAGAGCATATAACGAATTAAGTAGAATAATAAGAAGATTTGTATTTAGTGCAACTGGAATAGATGCTCTTAAATTCTCTTTAAAAGATATTAAAGCTCTTAATCATGAACATCTTACTCTTCTTATGGAAGAGTACTATAGACCTGAATTCTCTAAAGAAGGAAAAGGGGATATAGAACAATCTATAAAAAGAACAAGAGGTGTAATTAGAGTATGGAAATAAAGTATCCAATTATACTAGTTTTAGGATTATTCTTATTTGTCTTATTTATAGTTATTCCCGTTATTAGAAGTAGAAGAAAACAAAGAGTAAATGTTGCAAATACCTTTGTTGTTAAAAATACAGATGTTTATAAAGATATTATATTTAGATATAGAATAGGAATATTCTTAGTATTTGTATTCTTATTTGTAGGACTTATGTCTTCGTCTTTATTAACATCTAGAATAGTAGAAACTAGTGTTATTAATAGTAAAGTACATAATAGAGATATTATATTATGTATGGATGTTTCTACATCAGTGGCAGATTTAAATTTAAAGTTAGTCAAGTCATACAAGAACATAGTCAAATCGTTAGAGGGAGAAAGATTTGGTATATCTATATTTAATACTTCATCTTATTTATTCGTTCCTCTAACAGAAGAATATGACTTTGTCGATGAGAAGTTAGATTATTTAAATGATGCTTTTGCTGATGTAAGTCAGTATGATCCTGAATGGGTTCCTATGACAGTATATAATGCATACTTTAAAGGTACTTTAATAGGTAATACTGAAAGAGGTAGTTCTTTAATAGGTGATGGATTAGCTGCATGTGTTTATGATTTCCCATCTCTTGAAGATGAAAGATCAAGGATTATAATATTTTCTACTGATAATGATATCCAGCCTTCCATGTTTGGAGCGCCTCAACCATATGTAGATCTTGAGACTGCTGCTAAAATAAGTAGAAGTAAAGATATTACAGTATATTCTTTTGCACCTAGTTATATTACTAGTCAAAATGGTAATAGTTTAAAATTAGCAACTGAATTAACTGGTGGTAAATACTTTGTATATGATAATAAAGAAGAAACTGTTAAAACAATAGTAAAAGAAATAGAAAAACATGAAAAAGGTATGCTTGAGGGAGATAAGATTTATACGACAAGTGATTATCCAGAGATTCCTTTCTTATTTATGTTTATAAGCTTTGGCTTAGTAATAATAATTGAGAAGGTGATGCTATCATGAAGATAAATCCAATAATACCTTTATATGTAGCAATACCTGTATTTATACTTCTTATTCTTCTAGTAATAATATTTACTAAAGGAATTAAGAAATTCGTAAGAATTCTTATGTTATTACTACTTTTTGTTATTAATATAAGAATAATGGTATATAGCGATGTAGCATATACCTATGTAACTAATTTAGATGTTATATTCTGTGTCGATAATACGCTTAGTATGCTTGCAAATGATTATAAAGAAAGAACTAGGTTAGAAGTAGCTAAAGAAGATATCAAGTATATAGTAGATAAACTACCTAATTCTAACTATTCAGTAATTAGTTATTCTAATGATAACTATACACGTATTAAAACTCCGCTTACTAAAGATAAGAATAGTGTTGAATCAGCGGTTATGACTATTAAGACAATCAATAATAATTCAATTCCTACTTTTACACCTAATGATAGCTATATTACTAGTTTTAAAGAACCTCTTAAAGAGGTACTAACAAGTTCAACAAAGAAGCATGGAAGAGTAAGAATCGTATTTATTATTGGTGATGGAGAAATAACTAACAACAAGAAAGTAGATAAATTAAATGATATATCAGACCTAATAAGTGGTGGAGCTGTTCTTGGTTATGGTACAACAACTGGTGGATACATGTATGTTGAATCTTATCCAGGAAGTGGACAATTTAAACCACTTGAAGATATAAGATCTTATGGAAAGAATGCTGTTTCAAAGATAGATGAAGACAATTTGAAGAATATGGCATCAGAGTTAGGTATAGATTATGTTCATATGAATAATAAGACTGACATAGATGAAGTTTTAGAGAAAATAAATACTGATTTATCTAAAAAAGATTCCACTCCAGTATATTCATACGTAGATACATATTTTTATGTATCAGCATTCCTAATTGCCTTGTTTGCAGTAGAATTATATCTAGATAGGAGGGAGTTAGTATGATTAGAAGAATAATATATCTAATTTTTGGATTCCTTCTATTTATTGGTTGTTTCTTAATGATAAGATACATTATGAACGAACAATATGTTAAACAATATGAAGAAGGAATATATGATAATGGAATAGTTAACTTCTTATTAGTTGTTAATTATCCAGAACCATATGTTGCACATTATAATAAAGGAAACAATCTATTCCATAATTATGATTATGATGGAGCTATTGAAGAATATGAAAAAGCTCTTGTAACTACACCTAAAGACTTAAGATGTGTCGTATTAAATAATGAGGCACAAGCTATGGCTAGAAGATTACAACCAACTAATCCGTTTTATGCAACTGAGATAGAATATATTCAAAAGATACTTGAGAAAGAAGGATGTGCTGAACCAGATGGTTCTGGATCTAATGAAAACTCTCAAGAAATATATGATGAACTAGAAGATGAGAAAGACAAAGCAGAAGGTGGTCAGGGTGAAGGAGGAGAAGATCCTATTGAAGGCTTTAACCCTGATGACTATCAAGATGTAGAGGACGATTTAAAAGAACAACAAGGTCAAGCAGAAGATGAAAGAGACGACGGAAAAGGCGATGGCAACAGTGATGGAAATAACGGTAGAGAAAAGCCTCAAGAAAATAACTGGTAGAAGGTAGTAATACCTTCTTTTTTATTTAAATTTATTTATATATATTTAAATATATTTGATATTGTGTTATACTTTAGTCAATTTTGGAGGTCATATGTCAAATACGATTAAATTGTCAAAAAATGATAGTGTTTTATACCTTGGAAGTTTTAATAATATTAAAGATTTATTACTATTTGGGGATTATGTATTTGATAGGACAGTTAAAAGATTAATTTATAAAAGTTCTAAAAATGAAACTACTATAGATATAGATAATAAAAGAATAGTTATTACAGACTTTAATAATGAGATGAATTTAAATATAGATGTTGATTACTATATTGAAAATGAATATTTTATTGAGTTTTGTTATTATTTAGATGATGAGAAGTTTAAATATATTATAGAAATGAGTGATTGATATGAATAAGAGTATATTAAAGAGTTTAGAAGAGAAGATTAGTTCTATAGTAAAAGAATTAGGTTATGAAGATGGAATTAACCTATCATTAAGTAATAGACCTGATCTTGGTGAATATCAAATTAATGATGCTATGAAGTATGCTAAAGTATATCATAAGAATCCAAATGTTATTGCTAGTGAAATAGTTGAGGCACTAAATAAGACTGATTATTTTAGTGATATCAATGTAGCAGGAGCTGGATTTATAAACTTGTCAATTAGTGATAAGTTCTTAATAGAGTTTTTAAATAACATTAATGATAACATAAAGAACAATATTGACGAAAAAGAACATAAGAAAATTGTTCTTGATTATGGTGGTGCTAACGTTGCTAAAGCTCTTCATGTTGGACATTTAAGAAGTGCTAATATCGGTGAAGGATTAAAAAGACTTGCTACATTAGTTGGATACGATGTAATTGGAGATGCTCATTTAGGAGATTCTGGACTTCAAGCTGGTATAGTTATGCTTGAAATGAGAGAAAGATATCCTGACTTAAAATGTTTTGAAGAAGGATATGATGGAGAAGATTTTGAACTTCCAATTACTAAAGATGATTTAAAAGAGATTTATCCAACTGGGTCTGTTAAGGCTCATGAAGATGAGAAGATAATGGAAGAAGCAAGAAGAATTACTTTCGAGCTTCAAAACGATAATAAATGTTATAACATGTTATGGAATAAAATAACTGAGTTATCAGTAGCAGATATAAAAGAAACATACGATTTATTAAATGCTAAATTTGACCTTTATGAAGGAGAGAGAGATAGCTTTAAATATATTCCAGAAATGCTTGAAGATTTAGAAAAGAAAAATCTTATATACGAAAGTGAAGGAGCTAAAGTAATAGATGTTAAAGAAGAGTCTGACACTAAAGAAATGCCTCCTTGTTTACTTGTTAAGAGCGATGGAGCATATCTTTATGCAACTACTGATTTAGCTACTATATATGGACGTATGCAAAGATTTAATCCAGATGAAATATGGTACGTTACAGATTTAAGACAATCACTTCACTTTGAACAAGTATTTAGAGTAAGTGAAAAAGCTGGATATACACCTAATACTAAGCTAGCTTTCTATGGGTTTGGTACTATGAATGGGCCAGATGGTAAACCATTTAAGACAAGAGCTGGTGGAGTAATGAGCTTAGATGAGCTTATTAAGATGATATACGATGCTTGTTATTCTAGAATTAATGATGATATAGTTGCTAGTGATAAGAAAGAAGATACTGCAATGAAAATTGCTATAGCAGCTCTTAAATATGCAGACTATCTTCCATATAGGGAAACAGACTATATATTTGATATAAATAAATTTACTGATTTAGATGGTAAAACAGGACCTTATTTACTATATTCAACTATAAGAATAAGATCATTACTAAATAATGCTAAAAAAGAAAATGTATCATTTAAGAAATATCACAAAGTAAGTGATAAGACAGAAAAAGACGTTATCTTAACACTTCTTAATATGCCTCTATATATTAATAGGGCATTTGAATCAAAGAGCTTAAATGATATAGCAGAATATATATATTTACTTGTTAGTAATTATAATAAATTCTATCAAGAACATAGAATTTTATCGTGTGAAGATAAAGAACAAAAAGAGTCATGGCTTGTACTTTCTAGCATAGTATATAGTGCTAACATGATGCTTCTAGATTTAATGGGAATTGATGTTCCAGAAAAAATGTAATTTACTATTGATTTTAGATATATATAATGATATAAGTATACTTGAGTGTTTTAGAGGACACGTATTGTCGTGTTGTGGAGGAGTATAATTATGGCAAAAAAGAAAGTTGTAAAATTAGATGATATGACAAAAGAAGAATTAGAACTTCTTTCATATAAAGATATAACTAATATGATATTAACTGAAAAGGGTGCAATGAATACAGCAGACCTATTCAATTATATAGTTAAACTATTAGAACTTCCAAAGTCTGCTTTTGAAAAGAAGATTGGAGATTATTATACAACTTTAACAACTGATAAGAGATTCGTATTATTGGATGATGGTAAATGGGATTTAAGAAATAATCATACATCTGATAAAGTATTAAAAGCTAAAGAAACTGAAGAAGAGGAAGAAGAGGAAGAAGAAGAAACGGATTTAGTTGAAGAAGAAGAAATGATTGATAACTATGATGAAAAGACTGATGACGATGACTTTGATGACTCTGATGACGATTTAAAAGATTTAGTAGTAGTAGATGAAGAGGAACTAGAACTAGAAGAGTAGTTCTAGGCCTTTTTTGTTATATAATATAACTAGGAGTGATTTTAAGTGATAGAACGTTTAGAAATAATTAAGAAGAGATATGAAGAATTAAATGAGATGCTTCTTGATCCAGAAGTTCTTAAAGATGTTAAAAAAACTAGAGATTTATCTAAGGAAGCTAAAGATTTAGAGGCCCCTGTTAATGCTTATAAAAAGTTAATTCAAATAAATAGTGATATAGAGGCTGCTAAAGAGATGAGTAAAGATCCTGAAATGGGAGAATTTGCTAAAGAAGAATTAGAAAATCTTGCAGTTGAAAAAGAAAATCTTGAAAAAGAAATCGAAATAATGCTTATTCCTAAAGATCCTAATGATGGAAAGAACGTTATTGTTGAAATAAGAGGAGCAGCTGGTGGAGATGAAGCTAATATCTTTGCTGGTGATCTATATAGAATGTACTTAAAATATGCAGAAACTCTTGGATGGAAGATAGAACCTATCGAAGAAGAGTATTCTGAAGGTGGTGGGTTCTCACTTGTTTCATTCATGATTAAAGGTGATAACGTTTATTCAAAGATGAAATATGAAAGCGGTGCTCATAGAGTACAAAGAGTTCCTGTTACTGAGACTCAAGGAAGAATTCATACTTCTACTGCTACAGTACTTGTTATGCCTGAAGCAGAGGACTTAGATTTTGAACTTGATATGAACGAAGTAAGAATAGATATTACTCGTAGTAGTGGAGCAGGTGGACAAGGAGTTAATACTACTGACTCTGCTGTACGTGCTACACATATACCTACTGGTATGATCGTTTACTGCCAAGTTGGTAGAAGCCAAACACAAAATAAAGAGATGGCTCTTAGAACTTTAAAAGCAAGACTATATGACATGAAACAAAGAGAGAAAGAAGAAAAAGAAGGAGCCGAAAGAAGAAGTAAGATAGGTACTGGAGATCGTTCTGAAAAGATAAGAACATATAACTATCCTCAAAATAGAGTTACAGACCATAGAATTGGATTTACTGTAATGAATCTTGATAGAGTTATGGAAGGTGATTTAGGACCTATTATCGAAGCATTAATTACTGAAGACCAAAGAAGAATTCTTGCAGGAGATAAATAATGACTATAGAAGAAGCCATAATATACGGTAAGAAATATTTACATACATCTATGGTCAAAATGCTCATATCTAGAGTAACTGGTATTGATTCGTTAGATCAATTGAATAATCTAGATTATAAGTTTAAAGATAATGAAGAAAAAGAGTTCAAAGAATTAATAAAAGCTGTTAAGAATAATAAACCTGTTCAATATGTACTTGGAAACGTTAATTTCTACGGATTAGAATTAATAGTTAACAAAAATGTACTTATTCCAAGATTTGAAACAGAAGAATTAGTTGAGAATACTATTAAACTTATTAATTCTAAATTTAAAGATAAAAAAATAGATATTCTTGATTTATGTACTGGTAGTGGTGCAATAGGATTAAGATTAAAGAAAGAATATCCAAATGATAATGTTACTTTATCTGATATAAGTGGTAAAGCATTAATAGTAGCATCTGAAAATAGTGAGAAGCTTAATCTTGAAACTAGAATAATCAATAGTGATTTATTCGAGAAGATTAACGATAAATTTGATGTTATTATAAGTAATCCTCCTTATATAAGAGACGATGAAGAAATAGAAGATATAGTTAAAGATAATGAACCTCATATAGCATTATATGCTGGTAAAGATGGATTAGACTTCTATGAAAGAATACTTAAAGATATTAAGAGCTATTTAAAAGAAGATTTTATAATAGCTTTTGAAATTGGTGCAGATCAAAAGAATGCAGTATCTAAGATTGCATATAAGTATTTAGATAATATAGAAATATATTCTAAGAAAGATATGTCAGATAAAGATAGAATGCTGTTTATAGTTAATAAAGGTGCTTAGGCATCTTTTTTTATGTGATAATTTGTCAAATCAAGTGCAACATTCACATAAATACTCATCAAATAATTCTTTTGGTGTTTTATAGTTAATACATTTTCTAGGTCTGTTATTTAGAAGTTTAAGTGTTTCTTGAACTTCTTTTTCAT
>JAEEGL017355902.1_pt1 | contig 23815 bp, 16 predicted proteins | sample 9134231 | NCBI WGS metagenome assembly JAEEGL01 (sample SAMN16246548, study PRJNA631951) | gut metagenome | biome: gut microbiome; feature: rumen; material: fiber-attached | host: Bos | place: Iran: Karaj | collected 2018-10 | reverse complement strand
TTCTTCTGGTCCTTGATGATCGCCTCAGCCACCGATGCAGCAGCTGCGCCCGGAGCCATCCAAGCGGAAGTACCGAGCAGACCGGTCAGCGTAGCACCACCGACCATCGTGCTCTTTACTACGTTCTCCAACTCCTCGGGGCTCAGGAACTCCGATACGTTGATACCCTTGTAGGTCGTGTAGCTCGTCAACGGAATCATCGTCGTGTCGCCGTGACCGCCAATGACGAAACCGTCTACATCGTTGGCATTGCACTTCAAAGCCTGGCTCAGGAAGTATTTCAGACGAGCGCTATCCAATGCGCCACCCATACCGATCACGCGGTTGCGCGGCAACTTGAGCGCGTGCAGTGTCAGATAAGCCATCGTATCCATCGGGTTGGAAACAACTACGAGGATCGCATTCGGGCTGTATTTGAGCACCTGGTCACATACCGACTTCACGATGCCGGCGTTTACGCCGATAAGCTCCTCGCGGGTCATACCCGGCTTACGGGGCAGACCGGAAGTGATGATCACTACATCCGAACCGGCGGTGCGGCTGTAGTCATTGGTAACACCTTCTACGACGGTGTCAAAGCCCATCAACTGAGCCGTTTGCATGATATCCATCGCTTTGCCCTCTGCAAAGCCCTCTTTGATGTCAATAAGACATACCTCGTTAGCTACCTCATTGACAGCCAACACATTCGCGCACGTAGCTCCTACGTTTCCTGCGCCTACAACTGTAACTTTAGACATAATTGTATAGAATTTTTAAATATTGTTCGTTATACGTTTTTCGACTTAATTTACTAAACTCTTTAGTAAAAAGCGTGCAAAGGTACAAATATTTTTGGATTTATGCAAGTTTTTTAAGAAGAAATGCATTTTTTTCTTTGTTTTGTAGAAAAAAAGTCGTACCTTTGTACCCGATTTTAATTTGGCGTAATATGTATTGTACGAAAAATAGCGCAAAAAAGATAGGTTTGTTGATCGGTCTTTGGATGCTGGTGCCGATGCCGATGATGGCAGAAGACGTCGTGTATCTGACGACGGAGCAGTTCAAAGCGCGGGTTTTTGATTACAAGACCGAGAAAGACTGGAAATTCAAGGGAGACAAACCCTGCGTGATTGATTTCTACACCACTTGGTGCGGGCCTTGTAAACGCCTGGCGCCAATCATGGAAGAGATGAGTCAGAAATACTGCGACCAGGTAGTGTTCTACAAAGTCGACACAGAGCAAGAACGCGAGTTGGCGTACGTCTTCGGCATCAACTCCATTCCGCAAGTGCTGTACATCCCCGTAGAGGGCAGACCGATGCTACTCAAAGGACTCTATCCGAAGGACGAGATCGAGCGCATCATTGATGAGTTTTTATTAGCTCCTCCGCAGGCGCCGAAAGTGGAAGAAAAAGAAACACCCAAAGAAGAACCAAAGCCGCAGGTGGAGGAAAAGAAACCGCTTTGGCAGCGATTGAGAGACAAACTGAGATACCGTAGCAATAAGAAATAATGCAAGTAGAACTCGTATTACTCATATTATCATTACTTTTCTTCATTAGTATCTTCGCCGACAAGATCGGCTATCGGTTCGGTGTGCCGGCCTTGTTGCTGTTCCTCGTAGTAGGTATGCTCTTCGGTCCGCACGGCATCGGAGGACTCTTCGGTGACCCGAGCGGCATCGTCATCAAGACGAGTACGGCATCAGCGCTGAGTACTTTAGCGATGTGTATCATCCTTTTCTCGGGTGGTATGGATACGAAGTTGAGTGATATCAAATCGGTGCTGGCGCCGGGTATTACACTGGCGACCTTGGGTGTATTAATCACCTGCGCCGTCACGGGCGTGCTCATCTATTATATCTTCGGATGGATTCAGGCGGTGACCTCCGTCTCTATCTGGTTTGCGTTACTGATGGCGGCTACGATGTCGAGTACCGACAGCGCGAGCGTCTTCTCTATTCTGCGCACACACGGGATTGGTTTGAAGCACGACTTGCGGCCGCTGCTGGAATTAGAGTCCGGCGCAAACGACCCTATGGCTTATGTGCTGACGACGACCCTCATCGGCGTGGTACTTAAGTTGCAGACTTTCATCGGTTTGGTAGAACCCGTCGAAGCCTTGCCTATCGTTCAAACGATTGTTATCCAGCTTGTAATGGGAACGGTGATCGGTTTGGCATTCGGTATGGGGCTGGTGGCGCTCATGAGACGCGTGAAGTTAGGCAATGAAGCGCTCTATCCGGTGATGGTGCTCACGGCTTGTATCTTTATTTTTGCCATCACTTATTACCTACAAGGTAATACCTACCTCGCGGTATACGTAGGTGGTCTGGTGATCGGAAACAATAAGTTCACGCGTAAACGTCAGACGAAGTCGTTCTTTAACGGTCTGACTTGGCTCAGTCAGTTGATGATGTTCTTGATGTTGGGTCTGATGGTTGCACCGAGAGACTTGGTGGATTATCACGTATGGCTGCCGTGCCTGATTATCAGCATCGTGATGATTTTTATCTCCCGTCCTTTGGCTGTTTGGCTCTGTATGATGCCTTTCCGCCGTTATCGTCAACGGGACAAGATCATGCTTAGCTGGGTGGGGCTGAAAGGTGCTGTGCCGATTATCTTCGCTGTGATGTGCAAAGCGAATGGTGTGCCCTACGCAGATTTGCTCTTTAATGTAGTATTCCTCTGCACCCTTATCTCGCTGCTCGTACAAGGAACGACCATCACGCTCGTAGCGAAGAAACTGAAGTTGGACACCCCGCCGGAGGAACAACGTACGCTGGAACACTTCGACATGGATCTGCCCGACGAGATTCAGTCTTCGGCCCGCGAAATAGAGGTGACGGAGAAGTTCTTGGATAAGGGCAATACCTTACGCGATATCCCGATCCCGCCACACACCCTTATCATCATGGTGCGTAGAGGTGAGGACTTCTTTATTCCCACCGGCGCGAGTGTGCTCGAAGTGGGCGACCAATTACTCGTCATCCGCGACAAAGACGCCGAGGCGACGTATAAGCATATGACTAACGAAGCCGAAGAAGAAGCGCTCTGGCGGGCAGAGATGAGGCAGAAAGCCAAAGCTCGTTGGCTCCGCGCTACTCAATGGATGCGAAAGAAATGATTGATAATTGATAAATGATGATTGATAATTGATATGGCAAAAACTACTGTTTTCCTCACCGGTGCAACAGGCACTATGGGGTTCGCAGGAATGATGGAAATCCTGAAGTACCCCGATCAGTATGAATTGCGTATTCTTGCTCGGCCGAGTAAGAAAAACAAAGAGTTACTCAATCCGCTGCTGGAGCAACATCAGATTCTCCATGTTATTTGGGGCGATCTTACGAAATACGAAGATGTGCTGAAAGGAGTCACGGGCGCGGATATCGTGCTGCACGTAGGCGGCATGGTTTCGCCGCAGGCGGACTACCGTCCGAAAGCTACTTTACGCACGAATATCACGGCTGCGGAATACCTCACCAAAGCGGTGTTGGCGCAACCCGAAGACCAACAGCCGAAAGTGGTGTATATCGGTTCGGTAGCCCAGATGGGCGACCGTCGCGAACCGCTCCATTGGGGTCGCGCAGGTGATCCGATATGCGTGTCGGCGTATGATCATTATGGACTGACTAAAGCCTTGGCGGAGCGCATCATCACCGACTCGGGCATCAAGAAATGGGCTTCTCTTCGTCAGTCGGGTATTTTATACCCGGCGATTCTCAAGAACTACGACCCGATCATGTTCCACGTACCGATTCGCGGTGTGCTGGAATGGGCGACGGTAGAGGATAGCGGACGCCTCTTGGAGCGCGTTTGCCGCCCCGAAGTGCCGGCGCAGTTCTGGAATAACTATTATAACATCGGTTCGGGCAAAGAATACCGTCTTTCCAATTATGAGTTTGAAGTGCTGCTGCTCGAGTGTATCGGTTGTCCGAAACCCGAGAAGATCTTCAACGCCAACTGGTTCACCACCCGTAATTTCCACGGCATGTGGTACATCGACGGCGATAAATTGGAGAACTTCCTGCACTTCCGCGCAAATGTGCCGGTAAAGGAGTATTTTGCAAAGATGGCGAAGGCTCCGTCCTTGCCGGGTGGTATTAAATTCGCAGCCAAAACTCACATCGCTAAACTCTTCCCGCACTGCGTGAAAGCCGCCATGTGGTTCATGGCCAACAGCAAGGAGCACGGCACCCAATGGTGGATCAAGAACCATATTGAACCGCGCATACATGCATACTATGGTTCGCTGGAAGCGTATAAAGCGATTCCTGACTGGAAGCATTTCGACGTGAGTCATAACAGCGAAGAGGCCGTCTTGTTGGACCATGGTTACAATGAATCCAAAGACGTGGATACACTCACCGATGCCGAACTAAACAAAGCTGCGGAGTTCCGCGGAGGTAGGTATCTGGGTAATGACACCTGGCAGGACGCGAATGGTAACACCTTCAAGGCCGGTCGTCGTCTGATTTTGTTAGGCGGTCATTGGAGCCCCTTCGACATGCCGTACCCGTACGCGTCTGAGCCCAAAGAGAAACAAGTACCCTGGCATTGGGACCGCGTAGCCAAACAGAACCCGTTCTTTGCGCAACTATGGGCGCCGCTGCACGACGCGGACGAAGATAATATTTACGGACCGGAAGTATTCGAAGGCTGGGAGCGGTAATTGTGTAAGGTGTAAGGTGTAAAGTGTAGAGTGTAAAATGTTCTTCGACGAACTCGCATTATCGGACGAGGTGTTGGATGCCTTATGGGACATGCATTTTGACGAATGCACGCCCGTTCAGGCAGAGACTATACCGGTGATCTTGGATCGCCGCGATGTGATTTCGTGTGCGCAGACAGGCACCGGTAAGACCGCGGCGTATATCTTACCGCTGCTGACGAACCTTGCGTACGATGACCACGACCCGAATAAACTGAACGCTATCATCATGGCGCCGACGCGCGAATTAGCGCAGCAGATTGACCAGCAAATGGAGGGGTTCGGGTTCTATGTGCCCTTCTCGTCGGTCGCTATCTACGGCGGGAAGGATACCAACGGCTCATGGGGAAACCAAGTGAGCGGTTTGCAGAAAGGCGCGGATATCGTCATTGCTACGCCGGGTCGACTACTCAGCCAGATGAATATCTATAACGTTGATTTTTCCGGCGTCAAGTACTTCATTCTGGACGAAGCGGACCGCATGCTCGATATGGGTTTCTACGACGATATTATGACGATTGTCAAGCGTCTGCCACCTGATCGCCAGACCATTATGTTCTCCGCTACCATGCCACCGAAGATTCGCCAGCTGGCGAAGGCGATCATGCATGATCCGGTGGAAGTACAGATAGCAGTTTCCCGTCCGCCGGAGACCATTCATCAAATGTGTGCGCGCCTCTTTGAGGCGCAGAAACCCGGTTTTATCCAATTGGCGCTGCAGGGAAAAAACCTCAAGAAGGTCATTATCTTTGCCGGCAAGAAACAGCGCGTCAAAGACCTCGCGCGGGCGCTGCGAACCTTGAAGATCGACGCGCGGGCGATGCATAGCGACCTCGAGCAGAACGAACGCGACCAGGTGATGCTGGATTTCCGAAACGGGAAAGTAGATGTGTTAGTCGCGACGGATGTGGTGTCGCGCGGTATCGATGTGACGGATGTGCCGCTGGTTATCAATTACGATGTGCCGCACGACGCCGAAGACTATGTCCATCGTATCGGCCGTACAGCGCGCGCAGAGAACAGCGGCGAAGCCATCACATTGGTCACACCGGAAGATGCGCGCTATTGGCATCGCATCGAACAATTTTTGAAAAAAGAGATAGAGATTATCCCCCTGCCGGAAGCTTTAGGCGAAGGGCCTAAAGATGACGTATACGCCATTCGTTCGGGTAAAGGTTGTTCTGGCGGTTCCCGACGTTTTTCGCGAAACCGAGGGGGACACCCTCATAAGTCACGAGGAGCAAACCGAGGGGGACATCGGTAAGATTCAACGCCTCGGTTCGCAGATATGCCAAGGCCTGTTCGCGGGTCAAAGCAACAGAGGGGAAGGCTTCCTTACGGAAGTCTTTCGTCATACTTAGGCTATGCTGCGGTGCAATTCCTTTGCCGCGTTCTTCGCCCAGACCGAAACCGGTAGAGATACAGGTCAGCTGAGTGGAGAACCAATCAATGATCTCCTTGTATTTGAGCGGATAGGCGGTAGCAAAACGATCGGAGTAACGGATCGCCCAGTTGTCGGGATGTTGCAACCACGAGCGCATCACCGGTAGGTACTCGGGATGCGGCATGGCATTTTCTTTCTTCGGCGCTTTGATCTTCGCCGGCTGCAGCGGTTCGTCGTTCTTACGCAGCGCGCAGAGGTAGAATCCTTCGCCTTTGGTCTTATGCGGATAGAAATGGTAGCCTACCGTGCCTTCGACGATGCCCCAAGAAGGATCGTAGTCAATCGGTAGCACTTCGGCGCCCAGACTGTCGGCGAGCCACTCGACATTCTTCTCGTTTTCCTCTTCATTGAATGTGCAGGTTGAATAGAGCAATATGCCGCCTGGTTTGAGGGCGTCCCAAACATCCATCAGGATCGAGCGTTGGCGCTCCGCGCATTGGCGCACAGCCTGCAGACTCCATTCGCTACGGGCCTGTTCGTCCTTGCGGAACATGCCTTCTCCGGAACAAGGTGCATCTACGAGAATGCAATCAAAAATATGCTTGCAGCGCTCACCATATTCGGCGGCGGTGTTATGCGTGACGACGGTGTTACCATTGCCCCATTTCTGGATGTTCTCGCTGAGGATAAACACACGCTGACGCACTACTTCGTTGCTCAACAGCAAACCGTCCTGACCGAGATACTCGCTGATAAGCGTGGACTTTCCGCCCGGTGCAGCGCAGAGGTCGAGTACTATTGAGGAAGGATCGACATACTGCTCGAGGGCCTGTTGGATAAACATCGAACTGGCTTCCTGCACGTAGTAACAACCGGCATGGAAAAGCGGGTCGAGCGTGAATTGCGGGCGCTCGGAAAGATAATAGCCGTCGATATGCCACGGCACCTCGTCGGTGTCGCATTCGAAGGTCAGCACATCCAGTTTGGAATTGAGGCGTATAGACGTCACGGGCGCCGTTTCTAGCGCCCGTAACAGCAGTTCTGCTTCATTGCCCAGCTGCTGTCGCATACTCTCTATGAATTCAACGGGCAGCATAATTGTTTCGGGCTTCTTGCCTAGTACCGCGAGTGGGACTTGAACCCACACAGCCATCACTGGCCAAAGGATTTTAAGTCCTTCGTGTCTACCGATTCCACCATCGCGGCTCGATTCTCATCAAAATCGGCTGCAAAGGTACTGCTTTTTTTTTATATACGCAAATTTTGAGCACATTTTTTTATAGAAAGGGACTATTCTGGAACGAAAATGTCTTATTTTCCTCGAGGGCTTATCGGGGGCATGTCGGGGGCATATCGGGGGCAATTCGACATTTAGAACATTTTGCACTGTTTCGTCAAGGTGCCTTTTTTGCATTAAAATGTGTAAAAATTGACATGTTTGCAAATAAATTTGCATATATCGAAAAAAATTATTAATTTTGTGCCCGATTTTTTTATAACAAACAATGAGAGTACTTCTGATTAACGGTTCGCCTCGTCGTGAGGGCAATACTTTTCTCGCTTTAAGCGAGATTGCCAAGGTGCTGGAGCAAGAAGGCATCGAGAGTGAGATAGTGGGTGTTGGTACGCGCGCGGTGCGCGGATGCATTGTCTGCGGGACATGCAAAGAGCGCGGAACGAACCAGTGCGTGTTTGGGGACGATATATGCAATGAAGTCTCGGCTCGCATGGCGAAGTGCGATGCGGTGATTGTGGGTTCGCCGGTATATTACGGTCAGCCGAACGGCACGGTGCTCTCATTGCTGCAACGGATGTTCTATTCGGCAGGGAAGTATTTCGAGGGCAAACCGGCCGCAGCGGTAGCGGTATGTCGTCGCGGCGGCGCTACAGCGGCATTCCAGACGCTGCAAATGCCGTTCCAGATGATGAACATGCCGATCGTGACGTCGCAATACTGGAACATCGTCTATGGTCGTGAAGAAGGCCAAGCGGCGTTGGATGCCGAAGGCATGCAGACGATGCGTACTTTGGCGCGCAACATGGCGTATCTGCTAAAAGCTACCGAAGGAAAGAAACGTCCTGAGGCGGAACCGCGTCAGGCCACGCATTTCATCCGATAAATCATTGAACATAAAAAACACTCTATATCATGAGAAAAATTTTACTCTTTGTCGCAATTTTATTCGCCAGCGTAAGTTGGGGAGCGGACATTTCTAATTTTGCCTCCGGCATAGAGAACGGGACAACCGGAATGAACAAAGGTGACTGCGGCTCTATTGCAGCCTCCACGGACGCCCCACGTACGGGAGAACAATGTCTCTTGACCGTATACACGGGCGGAACGGGTGTGAAAAAGTGGTATCCAGATGTCACTTTTGCGGTGCCTAAGAATTCCTATCTGCATATCATCGGTTATGCCAAGTTGCTTTCTACGGATGGAACATCCGCCAGTTCGAGCACACAGGCTTATGCCTGTGCATATCTTGGTGGGGATAATAATGGAACAGCCGTTAATTTAACTACCTCTTGGCAGCGCATTACGGTTTCCAAGAAGGCCAGTTCAGACCAAAGCGGAGCAAAAGCCTATTTTTACCGCAAGCACACTGCGAAAAAAGAGGTGTTGTTTGACGATGTTGTTGCATATGTGTCGACCAACTCGTCTGTGGATTTAACGGCGCCGAACGCCGCGACTTCAGCTTCAGCCACGGAAACGGAAATCACTTGGACCTGTGGAACGGATGCCAATACGGGTGTACAAGCCACTTTGATATGGAAGCGAACCAGCGGTACAGATGATGACTTGACGCTTAATCCTCAGGGCATCTACGCCTTAGCTGCAACCGAAGGACCGAATGTCGATCAAAGCGGACATTGGGAGTTGGTACGCGTGTTGGCTGCGGATGCCACGTCGTTTAGCGCCGTCGGTGCGTTCGCCAGCAACGAGCGGTATGCGATTGTGCACCGTGATTTGGCGTATAACTATTCGCATCCGACCTATGTAACGACTCCGGACTTGTCCATTCGGACACTTTATTTAAAGCCAAGCGCGGATTGGAAGAGCGGTGGTGCACGTTTTGCGGTATATTGCTTTGGTCCCACGGGAGATAAATGGTATGATATGGAACTCGTGGATGCCGGATGCAGTTCGAGCATCACACTTTACAAAGCAGAGGTAAGTAAGAGTTATACCGGTTTGATTTTCTGCCGCATGAAAGGTGATGATCCGGACAATAACTGGAACAAGCCGCCCTTATGGAATCAAACCGCCGACTTGACAATGCCAGCTACCGAATCGGCTGTGTATGAAGAACAGCATGGTTCGAGTTGGGACGGAAGTGACAATACTCATTGGAGAACGACACCGCTGAATATCTGCGTATCGGGTAATTGGCTTTGCTTTGCGGGCGAACAACTGACCTTGACTGCTACCAGTATCGGCGCAACACATTACCAGTGGTACAAAGGCGGCACAGCCGAGAGTAACAAGATTCCCGGCGCCACAACAGCCACCTATATCAACTACAATTTCAAGTATGAAGATGCGGGAGACTACTATTGCAAAACGAGATTAGGTGATGGTACAGAATTGACCAGTACTAAACATACCGTTAAGACGCTGCGCATGTACTTCAATGTCGGCCGCGGCGGTACCGCTTACGGTGCGATTGACTTGATGAATACCGATCCGGAACATCATAAGGCAACGGGAATGATTTTCTTGGGAGAAGATTACAGTTACGCGTTCAGTGTAACCGATGGTTGCGACCATTATTATGGCAAAAATAATGATCCTGTCACTGGTGCTATGTGGAGCGGCGATTGTACCAATTGGTCGATGAATAGTAATCTACAATGCTGTATGCGAACCTCTAATGGCGCCACCTATACATTTGTTGTGGATTATTCTAACATGAGTCTTCCTATCGTTTCGGCTATTTATCCGCCAGACAACCAGGAATCAGGAAAGAAGATTTACTTCGATAACAGTTTGGTGAATTGGAGCGAACCGCTGTACTACCGCATCGGTAAAGGAAACCGCGGCGGATCTGACCATACGCAGGCGGATTTGATAGAGAAAGTACCCGGTACAGCGAACTTATACCGATATACGACACCGGCTTATGATGATCTGGATGCATGGCACATTGCAGATAACCAAGGTCCGGTTGGTGCCGGCAGCGGGCATTCCATCTACCAGACCAACACCGGTGACGCCAAAGAAGTTAAAAATGCAGTAACCTATGAAGGCGGCGCAACAAGACAAGACATCACGATTGTACCCACAGGTTCACATTCACCGGGTGGCGATTCCTACAACAACAATTGTGAGTTCTACAACTACACGATGTTGCCGGGTATGAAGACGCAGAATGTGGTGATTGATGACACGGAGAACGGAACCATCACGGTTAGTTATACGGACACGGACGGCAACCCACAGACCTTCACAAGCGGCGAGCGCGAACTCGCGCACACCTGTAAATTGACCATCACGGCCAATCCTGCTCCCTGCGGATATCAATTAAAGTCTTTGTCCGTTAACGGTTCGCCTTTCACGAGCGGCGACACGTATATTCTGGATGCACGCACTACGATTGATGCGGAGTTTGAACCCGCCACCTACAGCGTGACATTACATGCCAACGGCGGATTGATCTTAGCGGGCGACGTGACGAATTACGCCTTTGGCATCGGTGCAACCCTGCCGACCCAGATGTCGCTGACCGGTAAGGACTTCAAAGGATGGTATGACAATCCCGGCTTTTCCGGTTCGCCAGTGACAGAGATCACGACTACCGACTGCGGCGACAAAGGATACTGGGCAAAATGGGAAAACGAGAAACTGAAAGTGACCTATATCATCGGCGGCTGTCAAGTGACCGGCGGTGAGTGGTTACAAGGACAAGACGGTAGTTACAGCCCGTGGCTGTTCAAAGGCGGATCCGCACCGGCAGCAAACACTCTAACAGCCACATCAGACATCAAGATTCCTTCACTCAGTTCTACCGATCAGTGGTTCTTGACAAAGGACGTGACACAGATGACCGACAATGACCAATGGAGCCACTCCAATGACGCCACAACACAAGCCAACAAAGCGATTCGTGCCTTTAAGGTAGGAAGCGGCAGTACGGTGGAGTTTGACCTGAAGGATCTGGTAGCCAGCAGTATCATGTTCTATGTCTTCCCGAGTAGCGACAACGCGTACTCGGTGGATCTAAAAGTGAATGGCGCTACCACAAATCACCCAATCGCGGCGGGAGAGCAATATAAGTTACACCGCTTCGACTATTTCGAAGGCCCCTATACCGGTAAGTTCTCCATCAAAAGCGTTGGTAAGGAAAGTCGCGTGGTGGTAGTAGTAGAAGTGCCGACCGTGACGATCACTTTCGACAAGAACTCCACGGATGCTTCCGGTACGATGGATGCGTTGGTAGTTCCGAAAGGTACACAACCGACCTTGCTGGCAAATAGCTTCGCATGGACGAACCACGAGTTCCAATGCTGGACAGAAGGTTCGACCACAGGTCCGGAGATAGCCGATGAAGCGAAATACACAGCGACCGCCAACGTGACCCTCTTTGCCAAATGGGTTGAGCGTATAGAGACCGTAGTGACCTTGAGTGCGCCGGATGCGGATAACCAAGAAGAATATACCAAATCCGTGACAGCTGTTTATACGCAGGCTATGCCAACCGTAGCAGTAGTGCCTACACGCGAGTGGTATGTCTTCGAAGGTTATTTTGAGAATCCGGACGGTTCGGGTACGCAGTACTATACCGGAACGGGAACGAGCGCAAAGAACTGGGATAAGGACGTAGCCACCGCAACACTCTACGCCAAATGGACAGAGATCAAGCATACGGAAATCACCTTAGTGGCTACCGGTGCGTATAACCATTATACCAACACGGTAGTCGCCGGACTGAATCAACCGATGCCGGCTATCCCGACACTTCCTCAGAGCACTACGGATGTGTTTGCCGGCTATTTCGAGAATCCGGATGGCAGCGGTACGCAGTACTATACTGGAACAGGAACAAGTGCAAAAAACTGGGATAAGGATGTTACCTCCGCTACGCTCTACGCCAAATGGTTAGAGCCCTGCGATGTCGCGCCTACATTGACCTCAGCGGCGCCCATCATCACCATTTGGAACGGCAAGAAAGCGGATGTGACCTTGGCGACTTTGTCCTGCTCAGTAGACACAACGACGCTTAAGTACTTGTACGTTTCAGCAACGGATAACATCACGGGCTGCGAATATAAATTCTTCGACTCTCGTTTGCATATTATTGGTACTCCAACGGGGTATACGAGCGCAGTGACGAAGGATATCACATTTACGTTCAAGAACAACTGCGATCCAGCAAGAACCTATACCGTAACGCAAACTATCCGTATAAATCCGGAAGGTCAGAAGCCACGTATCGCCTTTATTCTAACCGGTACAGAAAGTGGAGGTTTTGACGCATACACAGAAAGCGACTCTACGAGTTGTGCGGAACTCATAGCGTATCTGAACAGAACCTATGACGTGCGATGCGTGAATGGTTACGCAACTAAGAACGTATCAAATCTGGCTACCTATTATTCCAATTACGACCTACTGATTGTAACCGATTTCCTCGATACGGGTAAAGGTTACACGAATGCGATCGGTACGCTGATTGATAAGAAACCTATTCTGAGTTTTGAGGCTTATGTAGCAAACCAATCGAACTGGCATATCGGTTCGAATCCCAAAGATCCGAAGCCGAAAGTACAGGACATGAAAGTGCTCTGTGCCGGTCACGCCATTTTCGCGGATGCCAAGTACGACGAGGAGGATCCGTTGCCTGTTGATGTGATTAACGACGCCGACACAACCGTACACGTACTGGATGCATTAAGTTCGGAAGCGAAAGCAAAAGGTTTGCAGGGCTTCACCATCAATGAAGCACCGGACTTTATCTTCTTGGCCACGATACGCGATGCAGACAATAAACGTGACTTGATTGTATGCTGCGAGCGTCAAGTGGTATTCTCTGCCCGACTGATGCTGTACGGAATCAACTTCTACGAAATGGGCAACTTGTCCAAGGCGGGACGCATTATCATTCGCCAGATGGCGGACTACCTGCTGATGACCGACGAAACGAAAATCGCCGACTGCTCGCTGGTATTCGACGATCATAATAATACCCATGTTTGGTCTGATCCAAAGAACTGGTATCCCGGATACAACATCATTCCGACACCGGTTCATCCGACACGTATTGTGGCAGAATGCCATGTGGATTATGATGCAGCACATGCCGGAAGTGTGAAAGTGAACACCGGTCGAGACGAACACGGCAACCCTGTAAACGGTAAGTTGATTATCGAACCGACTGGTGGATTGACCATCGCCGGTATGGTAGCAACCGTACACGACACGCGGTATGCTTCGCCGATCACTATTTCTGCACAGGACTTGTTAATCAAAGCCGATGCGAGTCACAACGGCGCCTTTGTATATGGCAACAAAGAATCGGATGTTCGTGCGACAGTGCAATACTATAGCCGCGGAACAGATGCCAAGACGGCGAATCCGGTATGGCAATACATGGGTATTCCGTTCCAGGCAGGACAAACCGCTATCCAGATGTACTACGAGGCATGGATGTGCCGCTGGGCGAGTGGTTCGACCGATGGCTTAGGCGGACTCTGGAAGTGGGTAGACAACGATGACTTGTTACTCCCGTTTGAGGGTTATTGTATCACGCAAGAAGCAGCGAAGACGTATCAGTTCACGGGAAAACTCAATCCGCCGATCACGACTCGTATCGTATTAGACAACCGCGATGCGGACGGATACGCTTTTGCCGCAAACAGTTGGACCGCTCCGATTAAGATCTCGCAGATGCAAGATGCAGATTTCGTAAACGCAGAGAAGTCGATTTATATTTATCATACCGGTACGTATAAAAACTGGCAGGATAATGGAACACCGGTAAGTGCCGTCTCTCCCGGTTCAGCAGCTACTTTGCCCGGACAGTATGCTGTTATTCCTATTCATTCGTCGCCATACTTAGCAAATGCTGATTCCGTCATTCCTGCGATGCAAGGATTCTTCGTTAAAACGACTGCTGCGAATGCTGAACTGAAACTGGTTTATAACCGCACCGTATATGACGGCTCGTATTTCAAGACCTCCACGCAACCGATGCGTGCACCACGCAGTGAAAGCCAACCGGAAGTGATGCAGCTGATAGTCAGCGGCGAGAACTACGGTGACCGCGTACATATCCTTGCTCGCGACGGTTTCTCGGAGAGCTTCGAAGACGGATGGGACGGTCGTAAGATTGAGGGCGACGAGAACGCCCCGATGTTAGCGGTAGTGAAAGAAGCCGGCGACATGGCCGTTGCAGCTATTGAGACGGCAGAGGAACGCGAGTTGAGTTTCCGCGCGGGTGAGGACACCGAATATACATTCCACTTCAACTACGAGGGCGAGACGATCTATCTGTACGACCGGTTAGCCGACCAGGCAGTGGAGATCAAGACGGGTAACACCTACTCCTTCACGGCGGAGAACAAGACCGCGGCTAAACGGTTCATCATCACCAAGAACCCACCGCGTATACCGACAGGCATCGAGAACACGTCCGACGCATCATACTCCGATGCGGAGAAATGCATCATCGACGGCCAGTTGTATATCATCAAGGACAATCGCTTCTACGATGCGCGTGGCGTTCGGGTTCATTCCTTTAACAGAAAGGAGGTGACGCCATGAAACGTTTCCGTATTCAATTGGTGATCGCGCTGGTAGTGCTGATATGCGGTATCTCGCTAATGGGCCTCATCTACATCATGTTCAATAAACCAGAGGTTTATATCAACCCGGGCGTGATTGTTACCCAACCGTCCCCGGTATCCTCTCCGGTACGCCCGATACGCAGCAGTTCCAGTATACTGCGAGACTATCCGTACTCTTACACGATTTCCTCTGTGCAGCGCGCTACTGCCCCGCAAGCCACGATGCAGCCCTCGCGCGGGTTATACGCCACTAGCGGCGCACAGGTGCATAACGTCGGTGGTGGAACAGGCTATGGTATAGCTACCACTTCGAACACTCAAGCTCAACGAGGAATCAGTTATACGACGACCACCGTGACGACCTTTGCGACCTTTGCGATGAACAGCCGTCAAGTGGCAGCCCCGGAAGCGCAATATGCGCCGGAGATGGCAAGACTCGTCAGTGAGCCACGTCGTGCACCGGGTCCTCCGGATATAGGAGGTGGAGGAGAAGCACCGGACGATCATCAATTAGTGGAACATCCGATAGGCTCACCGCTGGTGCTTGTTATGATGGCAGGATTATATGCTGCAGTTGTTAGAAAAAGAAAAGAAGATGCCGAATAAAAGAAAGATTATTAACGACCCTGTCTTTGGATTTTTGTCCATACCGAATGAACTGATTTACGACGTGCTGCAACATCCATATGTGCAGCGTCTGAATCGTATTCGCCAGTTGGGCCTATCGTACTTGGTGTATCCGGGCGCGATGCACAGTCGTTTCGGTCACTCGCTGGGCGCGATGCACCTGATGCACGAGGCGATCGCTTCGCTGCGTCTCAAAGGTGTGGAAATCACGGAACACGAAGAGACGAGCGCGATGATCGCGATCCTGCTGCACGATATCGGTCACGGACCTTTCTCGCATGTGCTTGAGCATACACTCGTTGAAGGTGTGACGCACGAAGATATCTCGCTTTTGATGATGGAGCGGATTAATATTGATCTGAACGGTCAATTGGACACCGCTATCTCAATCTTCAAGAACGAATACCCGAAACATTTCTTACACCAACTCATCTCGAGTCAGCTGGATGTCGATCGCATGGACTATCTCTGCCGTGACTCGTTCTTCACGGGCGTGCAAGAAGGTCGCGTAGCAAGTGAACGATTGCTGAAGATGCTCGATGTGCGCAATGACCGATTAGTAGTACAAGTGAAGGGAATCTACTCTGTAGAGAAATTCTTGGTAGCCCGCCGACTGATGTACTGGCAGGTATATCTACATAAGACCTCTGTGGCCGCCGAGCAACACCTGATAAAGATCCTGAGCCGTGCCAAAGAGTTGGCGCGCAGCGGTAAAGAGTTATTCTGCTCCCCGGCGCTGCGCTATTTTCTCTATCAGCCGGTGACCTTTGGTATGTTTAGTCCCACAAGCGAGGCCTTGGAGAAATATGCGTTGCTTGACGACAACGATGTACTGTCCGCCATCAAGGCATGGATCTCCGCCGACGACAAAGTGCTGAGTGCTTTGAGCGAGAGTTTTGTCAATCGTCGTCTCTTCCGCGGGGAGTTGTTGGAAAAACCGTTAACGGATTCACAGAAGACGGAACTAAACAAAGAGTATGCAACACTGTTAGATGTGTCGGAGAAAGAGGCGGAGTATTGCTGGAGCGAACATATATCGACCAGCAACACCTATTCGGAGAAAGCCGACACGATTGATATTCTGTACTCAGACGGTACTGTGCGCGACATTGCGGACGCCAGTGAGATACTGGACCTCGAGGCACTCACGCGCAAGCCGATTAAACGATACTTATTCAAAATGCGATAATGGAATTTAGTGCACAACAGATATCAGCCTTACTAGGCGGAGCCTTATACGGCAACTCGAATGCGATGGTGAACGATGTAGCTCCGATAGAGTCGGCGCAAGCGCATCATCTATCATTCATCACCGATGCCAAATACCTGCCGTGCTTGGAGACCACAAAGGCAGGTGTGATACTTATTACGCGGAGTGTGGTAGAAGGTAAGATCCGTTTACCGGAAGGTGAAGGCAAAGCCGGCGCAGCAGTCATCCTCGTAGAGAATGCCCGCGGGGCGATGGCACAGTTACTGCAGATTGTATCGAAGGCTATGAATCCCGCCAAGCGAGGTATTGAGCAACCGAGTTTCATCAGCGAAGGAGTAGTCGTTCCCGAAGAGGCGTATGTCGGTGCGTTCGCGTATATCGGCAAGAACGTGCGGTTGGGCAAGGGTGTACAGATTTATCCGAACTGCTACATCGGCGACAACGTCATTCTTGGCGATCATACCATTCTTTACGCAGGGGTTCGCGTCTATGCAAACTGCAAGGTGGGTGCTGATTGTATCTTGCATGCCGGCGTAGTGGTCGGTTCGGACGGTTTTGGTTTTGAACCCGATGCACAGGGCGTTAATCAGAAGATTCCGCAGATAGGAAACGTGATCATCGAAGACGATGTAGAGATAGGCGCTAACACAACTATCGACCGCGCAATGATGGGTTCGACAATCATTCATCGCAACGTGAAGATTGACAACCTCGTGCAAATCGCGCATAACGTCGAAGTAGGCGAGTCCACCTTCCTCTGCGCGCAAGTCGGTATTGCCGGAAGTTCGAAGATTGGTAAGCATTGTATCTTGACCGGTCAGGTGGGTGTAGCCGGACATATCGAGATCGCCGATAACTGCATCTTCGGCGCGCAGTCGGGTGTTCCGAATAGTGTACGCAAACCCGGCATGTACCAGGGTTACCCGGCTATCGATGCCGGTAACTGGCGTCGAGCCGTAGTGGGATTCAAACAACTGCCGGATATTCTCAAACGGCTTAATGAATTAGAGAAGAAATGAAACAGCATACAATAAAAGAACCTTTTACCCTCAGTTCGGTAGGTTTGCACACGGGCTTGCATGTGACCGCGACTTTTAACCCCGCACCAGCGAACACCGGTGTATGCCTTCGCCGCGTAGACCTGCCCGGTCAGCCATGTCACCAAGCCTTAGCAGACTATGTGTCGGGCACAGAGCGCGGCACGGTGCTCGAACGAGGTAAATGGAAAATTAGTACCGTTGAGCATGCACTGAGTGCATTGTACGCGATGGGCGTTGACAACTGCATCATCGACGTAGATGCCCCGGAGATGCCGATTTTGGATGGCAGCGCCCGCTTCTTTTGTCGCGAGATAGCACGGGTGGGAATTGAAGAACAGGAAGCAGAACAGCAGGTGTATGTGGTTCGCGAACCGATCGAATATATTTCCGAGCACGGACACACGATGCGTATTGAGCCGTGCGACCACTACGAGGTAGATGTGACGATTGCTTTTCAATCGAACCTGCTGCGCGAACAACATGCGACCCTCAAGAACCTCGCTGACTATCCCAAAGAGATAGCTGCCGCACGTACGTTCTGCTTCGTGCGCGAAATAGAACCGCTGTTGCGCGTCGGGCTCATCAAAGGCGGTGATTTGAAGAACGCTCTCGTGATTTACGAGACGGAAATGTCGCAGGAAGGTATGGATTATTTCTGCGATAAGATGGGACAACCGCATATGGACGCCAAGAAACTCGGTTACCTCTCACCGCTGAACTACCTCAATGAACCTGCGCGACACAAGTTGTTAGATGTCATCGGTGATTTATCCTTGCTCGGACTCCGTCTGCAAGGACGCATCGTGGCCTATAGACCCGGACACACATTTAACACACAGTGCGTACGAAGACTCCGAAACCAAATACTTTCAGAATAATATGATAAGTCCTTTAGCTTATGTGAGCCCGAAAGCACAAATCGGGAACAACGTAACGATAGATGCTTTCGCGTATATTGACGATAATGTGATCCTTGGCGACAACTGCCATGTTTTCCCACACGCCGTGATTGGTTGTGTCCCGCAGGACTTGAAGTTCCGCGGCGAGGAGACATGGACCATTATTGGCGACAATTGCGTATTGCGTGAGTTTGTGACCATCCATCGCGGTACCGCCAGCAAAGGGAAAACGGTCGTTGGCAACAACAATCTCATCATGGCATATTGCCACGTAGCGCATGATTGTATATTGCACGACAACATCATCATGTCCAACGCTACGCAGTTAGCCGGCGAAGTGGAAGTCGATGATTTTGCTATCATCGGCGGTGGCACCTTAGTGCATCAATTCAGTCATATCGGCGGACATGTTATGATTCAAGGCGGTTCGAAAATCAATAAAGATATTCCGCCGTTCGCTATCATCGCGCGCGATCCGATAGCATTCTGCGGCATCAATTCCATCGGCCTCAATCGCCGAGGATTCACGCCGGAGCAGATTCACACGATACAGGAGGTGTATCGCCTTCTTTACCAAAACGGTATGAATACGACTCAGGCACTCGACCATATCGAGGCAACGATGCCTAAGACGCCCGAACGCGATACCATCGTGGATTTCGTCAGAGCTTCGACGAGAGGTATCGTGAGAGCATAAATCAGAATAATCAGAATAATCAGAATAATCAGATAAAATAGAAAATGGAACAAGAGGAAAAAAGTCTCAATTTTATTGAGCAGATTGTAGAGAAAGACTTAGCCGAAGGAGTGAATGACGGACGTATACAGACGCGTTTCCCGCCAGAGCCGAACGGTTACCTGCACATCGGTCACGTCAAGGCTATCTGCATGGACTTCGGCATTGCAGAGAAATATCACGGCGTTTGTAACCTGCGTTTTGACGACACCAACCCCGCCAAAGAGGACACGGAGTATGTAGAGACCATAGAACGCGATATTCGCTGGTTAGGATTCCGTTGGGGACAGATTTTCTATGCCTCCGACTATTTCCAGCAGCTGTATGACCTCGCTATCCGTTTCATTAAGGCAGGTAAGGCCTATGTAGACGAACAGACGGCAGAGCAAATCGCGGAACAGAAAGGTACGCCGACCGAACCCGGTGTGGCATCGCCGTATCGCGACCGCCCCATCGAAGAGAACTTACGTCTTTTCGAAGCTATGCAGCGCGGTGAGATAGAGGAAGGCAAGATGGTGTTGCGCGCAAAGATTGACATGGCCAACCCGAACATGCACTTCCGCGATCCTATTATGTACCGCATCATCACTTCCCACCCGCACCATCGTACGGGCCGCACATGGAATGTATATCCCATGTACGACTTCGCGCATGGTCAGAGCGATTACTTCGAAGGTGTGACACACTCGATCTGTACGCTTGAGTTTGAAGTACACCGCCCACTTTATGACTATTTCATTGATCAGTTCAGTGGACCGAATTTCTGTGGTCTAAGCCCTTACGGACCGAACTACCGTCCCAAACAGCGCGAGTTCAACCGACTCAATATCACCTACACCGTGATGTCGAAACGTAAGATGCTACAACTGGTCAAAGAAGGTCTCGTAGCCGGTTGGGACGACCCGCGTATGCCGACCGTTTGCGGTCTGCGTCGTCGCGGTTACACCCCGCAGGCCATTCGCACGTTCATGGATAAGATTGGTTACACGAAAGTGGAAGGAATGATTGACCAAGGACTTCTCGAACACACTATTCGCGAAGACCTTAAAGAGACCGCTCCGCGTGTATGTGCCATATTTGATCCGGTGAAGTTAGTGATTACTAACTACGAAGGTGAAGGCGAGACCATTATTGCAGAGAATATCGACGGACATGAGGAGCTCGGCACGCGCGAGGTGAAGTTCGGCAAGGAACTATGGATTGAACGCGGCGACTTCCTGGAGGAAGCAGACAATAAGTTCTTCCGTCTCAGCCCGGGCGGACGCGAGGTGCGCCTTAAAGCGTCCTATATCATTCAAGCTACTGGTTGTGAGAAGGACGCAAACGGAAACATCACTACCGTCTATGCTACCTACGATCCGAACAGCAAATCGGGCACCGAAGGCGGAAACCGCAAAACGAAGGCGACTATCAACTGGGTAGAATGCAATAGTGCGTTGGATGCTGAAGTACGTCTGTATGACCGACTCTTCGCTGTGGAGAACCCGAGTGCAGAAGAAGGTGATTTCCGTGAATTGCTGAATCCCGAGAGTCTGATTGTCAAGACCATCAAGGTAGAAGGTTCGCTCCGCAGCGAGCTGCATGCACCGGTATTCGTGGATGGTATCGAACAAGAGAACCACTACCAGTTACTCAAACAAGGTTATTTCGTTGTCGATCCTGATACTACTGCAGAGCACTTGGTACTCAATCGCACCTGTTCGCTCAAGGATAACTACCTTAAATGAGGACGCGGATATTCAACGGCAAGGAGCAAATCTTCTGCGAATGGCGACACCGCTGGGTGCGCCTGACTCCAGAGGAATGGGTTCGGCAGCAGTTGCTGCACCGAATGGCGGAAATGGGTTATCCCGCTTCCCTCATTGCCGTGGAGACCGCCATCACGCTTGGTCAGGCCAAGAAGCGGTGCGATGCCGTAGTGTACAACCGCTTCATGGCTCCGATCATGCTCATCGAATGCAAGGCGGAGACCGTGCCCTTGACGCAAAAGACCCTCGATCAAGCCCTCACGTATAACCGCCGTTTGAATGTACCGTATCTGGTGCTTCATAACGGCCCGCAGACTATTTTTGTAACAATAGAACCGAATGGAACAAATACTATCTCTCAACGACTCCCTCGATACGCCGACCTTTTACGGCGTGAATAACAAGAATATCCTTTGCCTCAAGAACCAACACCCCGACGTGCGTGTGGTAGCGCGCGGCTATCAAGTGAAAGTGACCGGATCGGAGGCTGCTATCGAGAACTTCGAGAAATCGCTGCAGTTATGCGAGCAGTTCTGCATCCGCAATAACCGCCTGACAGAACAAGATATTCTTATGCTGTTGCATGGCGATAAACCGCAGGAACAGGCTACCGATAACCTCATTCTGCACGGTGTGAATGGTAAGTCTATCTATGCACGCTCCACCAACCAGCAAGCACTCGTCAAAGCGTATGAAGAGAACGACTTGCTTTTTGCTGTAGGACCGGCCGGAAGCGGAAAGACCTACACCGCTATCGCACTGGCAGTGAGAGCGTTAAAGAACAGAGAGGTGAGACGTATCGTGTTATCGCGCCCTGCAGTGGAAGCCGGCGAGAAACTGGGTTTTCTGCCGGGAGACATGAAAGAGAAAATCGATCCGTACCTTCAACCGCTTTATGACGCGTTGCAAGATATGATTCCTGCAGCAAAATTAGCGGAATACATGGAGAAAGGAACCATACAGATTGCGCCGTTGGCTTTCATGCGCGGGCGGACGCTTTCTGATGCCGTAGTCATTCTCGATGAGGCACAAAACACTACCGCTTTACAACTCAAGATGTTCCTTACCCGTCTCGGTTTCGGAAGTAAGATGATCGTCACGGGCGACATGACGCAGATTGATCTTCCGCCTACGCAGAAATCAGGTCTGCGCGATGCGATGGATCGTTTCCGCTACATTAAAGAGATCAGTATTATCGAGTTTAACGAGAAAGATATCGTGCGACATCCGCTAGTAAAGCAGATCGTAGCGGCCTACAAGGGTTAGAGGCTAAAGAGATATTCCAGCGCTTCATTCGCCTCTTCGGGTGTGATAACCTGATTAACGAGAGGCGAACCGATATTCTGAATGAGCGTGCAGTTAATTTGAGCTGTGCGCTCATTCTTTTTATCTTGCTGCATAAGAGCGATGAGCGCCTCGCGGTCGGAACACTTGCAGTTTGGTTTTCCGTAATAATGCAGCATGAGGTGCGTCAACTGTTGCAAAGGTTCTTTGGAACAACCAAGTTTTGTCACACTCAAATACAGCTCCGTAATCATACCATACACCACAGCATAACCATGAGGTATGGCGCCAAGACTCTTTTCCTCCAAGGCATGGCCGAAAGTGTGACCAAAGTTGAGGACTTTACGCAGGCCTTCCTCTTTCGGGTCGGTCGCCACGATACGTTCCTTCGCCTCCACACATTGCGCGATCAGCGGTTGTAAGGAATCAATCGGCATCGTATCCAGGTCATAGCACATGAGTGCACTCCATAGGTCATTGACTATCAAGCCCATCTTCAGCATTTCGCCAAAACCGCTGAGCATCTCTTTGGCAGAAAGGGATGATAGCCATCCTGTCCAGATAAGTGTCTCTACCGGCGGGGCAAAACAGCCGATGCTGTTCTTCAAGCCGCCGTAGTTGATTCCGGTCTTGCCGCCCGTCGAAGCATCAATCATCGCTAATAAGGTCGTCGGCACATTGATATAATCAATGCCTCGTTTGTAGGTGGCCGCAGCGAAACCGCCGAGGTCTGTTAAGATGCCGCCACCGATACATATCAGCAATCCACGACGGGTGATACCGTGCGCAAAGAGAAAATCCCAAATCTGCTGCACCGTCTCGAGTGACTTCTTCTGCTCGCTTACCGCGAGACTTAGAGTCGGCCACTGAGGATCGAGAATCGACGCTACACGTTCGGCCACATTCTCGTCTATCAATACGCCAACCTGGTCAACAGCATAGTTTGCCGCAAGTGCTGAAATGGCAGTATGTATCTCTTTGCATATCATTTTCGGGTGCAAAGGTACTGCAAAATCTTTAAATATGCAAATTTTGACGGATTTTTTTGCACAATTCAAAAAAAAGTACTACCTTTGCGCCGTTTTTGATACAAATATTAAGATGAAAGAGAATAATATTCCTATTGTTGACTGTCCGTATGGAGATTACATGATCGGCGATGCCAGTGGTAAACTGATGAATGAGTACGGTCGTTATCCGTGTAAGATCAAGTGCGGTGTGTATGCTTTTTTGGTACGCGGAACTGCCCGCGCAACGATTAACGTGACGGATTACGAGTTCAAGCAGAATGATATTTTATTGCTGGAGCCCGGTAGTTTTCTATTTATTCGGGAGTGTTCCGATGACGCCTTGGTATATTGGGTGGTTTTCGGCAGTAAGTTCCTCGAGAAATATACGGTGAATAACA
>JAEEGL016921298.1_pt1 | contig 23815 bp, 21 predicted proteins | sample 9134231 | NCBI WGS metagenome assembly JAEEGL01 (sample SAMN16246548, study PRJNA631951) | gut metagenome | biome: gut microbiome; feature: rumen; material: fiber-attached | host: Bos | place: Iran: Karaj | collected 2018-10 | reverse complement strand
TTCATCTTTAGAAGTAATAAGACCCATAGCAATACCAGCAACTGGAGCTTTTAATGGAACACCAGCAGCCATTAATGACATACATCCAGCACAAATTGTTGCTTGTGATGATGAACCATTAGATTCTAATATTTCAGAAACTACTCTAACAGTATATGGGAATTCTTCTTCACTAGGCATTACTTGTCTTAAGCATCTTTCACCTAAAGCACCATGTCCAATTTCTCTTCTTCCTGGGCTACCATATCTACCAGTTTCACCAACAGAGAACGCTGGGAAATTATAATGTAACATAAAATGTTTTTGAGTTTCTAATGAAATACCATCAAATGCTTGATATTCATTTAAAGCACCTAATGTAGTAATAGCTAGAGCTTGAGTTTCGCCTCTTGTGAATAATGCAGAACCATGAGTTCTAGGTAATAAATCAACTTGAGCATCAAGTGGTCTAATTTCATCCATTGCTCTACCATCAGATCTCATATGTTCATTAACAGTAATTCCTCTGAAGATATCATATTCAATAGATTCAAGAACTAGTTTAACTTTTGTAGTTAATACTTCAAGTTCATCTTTATCCATTCCAGCATTTTCTTCTACATATTTATTAACAACTTCTTCTTTAACAGCATCAATTGCAGCATATTTTTCAAGTTTAGATTTAATACGCATTGCTTTATCAAGTTTTTCAGAAGCTAATCCTTTAATTTCTTCTCTTAGAGAATCTTCTATTTCAAGATGTTCATATTCCATCTTAGGAAGTCCAATTTCTCCAATAATTTCTTCTTGGAATTCACATAATTCTTTAACTGCTTCATGACCAAACATTAAAGCTTCTAGCATATCTTCTTCAGATACTTCTTTAGATCCAGCTTCAACCATGTTAATTGCATGTTTTGTACCAGCAACAGTTAAATCAATATCACTTTCTTCTAACTCTGCAGGAGTTGGATTAATAATAAATTCTCCATTTACTCTACCAACTTTAACTCCAGCGATTGGACCATCAAATGGTATTTTAGAAATACTTGTACAAAGTGATGAACCAAACATAGCAGTTAATTCTGGTGAATTATCAGTATCAACAGATAATACAGTATTAACAACTTGTACTTCATTTCTAAAGTCCTCTGGGAACATAGGTCTCATTGGTCTATCAATCATTCTTGCAGCAAGTGTAGCAGCATCTGTAGGTCTACCTTCTCTTTTAATAAATCCTCCTGGGATTTTACCTACAGAATATAATTTTTCTTGGTATAAAACCATTAATGGGAAGAAATCACTTAAGATATTTGCGTTTTCTCCAACAACAACAGTTGAAAGAATAACAGTATCACCATATCTTACTAAAACAGCACCATGAGCTTGTTTAGCAATTTCACCATTTTCAACGATAATCTTTTTACCGTAGAATTCTTTTTCAAATACTCTTTTCATTTTATCTCCTTCTAAATATTTTTATACAAGAAAAAAGGCACTAAAAAACCAAGTGCCTACTTTCTAATATTTAATTTTTGAATTAGTTCACGATATGCGTTGATATCAGTAGCCTTTAAATAATCTAATAAGCTTCTTCTCTTACCAACTTTCATAAGTAAACCTCTTTTTGAATGATAATCATGAATATGAACTTTTAAATGATCAGTTAATTCATTGATTTCATCTGTTAGGATAGCGATTTGAACTTTAGTATTACCAGAGTCTTTATCGTTATTACCAAACATCTTAACTAATTCAGCTTTTCTTTCTTTAGTTACAGTCATCTTGTATTTCCTCCTTTTTAAATATTAACCGTTTAAACTGAGTAATAATCCGGAAGCAGATTAAAACTAAGTAAAAACTTACATGTACTAATATAAACTATTTTTAAAATAATATCAAGTGAAAATAATTTTATTAGCAAAATAAATTATTTATAACAAAACTATTAAAAATTAACTTCTCGCTCTAGGAGAAAAAAGATTTTGTGTATATTGTTCTTCATACTCTTCTAACGATTGAGTAATCTCGCCATTTTCATCCAACACATAATACTGACTAAAAGATGGTGTACCAATTGTTAAAAAGTTAGCATCTAAACTTCCATCTTCTCTTTTGCCATATATAACAAGATATCCATTATTTGGTGCACACTTTACCATTCCCCATCCAGCATCTATTTGAAATTCACCAGTAGGTAAAACACTAAATCTATCACCTAAACCTTCAATAATACTTTCAGGAATATTATCATTTACTCTTACAGCAACATTTGGTTTAGGCAATTCATAAAAAACACCATCTATTTCTTGAGTTGTTTCTTTCCAATTTGCTTTATTCCAAACATTCATCTTTCCATCATCTAATTTTTCAAAAGCAATAACCGAACCTAAAGGACATCTTTCTTCTCCTTCAAGACAATCAAGAACCAAACTATCATCCTGTACTTTAACTACATCTTTCAAAAAGTCTGGAATATCATTAATACTATTAATTCTTACGCAATTCTTTATTCCTGGTTTTTTTGCAATTGTTATCATATTGTTATCCATATCATCACATCCTAAAATAATTATACCATTTACTAAAATTCTACGATAAATAATTTATTAATTTCTTCCTTTATATTTACACAATTATATGTATAAAAAGGAATCACTTCAATTCAGTGACCCTTTAATTTTATATTTAACTATTCAAATAATTCATAAATAATTTACACATACACATGAATATTCTTTTATATACCGCTTAACAAAAAAATTTATCAAAGAAAAAAATGCCAATTGGCATTTAATAAATTTAAAAACAACTATTTTTTCTTATTCAATAATAAAGCAGGATTAATGGATTCTTTTTCTTTACTATTTTTTTCAATATATTCTTCAAAAGTCATATCTTCTTCTTCCAATGGTAGGAAAGAACCAGCTTGTGTATGACATACAGAATTAATATTATTCCATTCCATATTACGAATTAGAATCTCATAATTTGAATCACATCCATATATAGATTTGATATCATCTAAACTATATCTTTTTCCAAAGTAAATCCAACCAGAATAATTTGATCTTTCACCATCATAAGTTTTTTGTTCATCTAATATATAATCTACATCAAAAAAACGGAATCCTTGCATAGAACCATCATTTTCTACTTTCATTGGATCTCTTTCATCAACTTCCGTAATAGATGATTCACTAAATAATAATCCTCTATAACTTTTTTCAACATAACTCTTAGTTACTTTTTCCATAATATCTTCCTCCAAAAATATAAAAATTATGTTAACATCAGATTCTAAGTATGTCAATTAATTATTTTTAATCATCTTCCTTTCTATGGACTACAAGTCTCAATCTTTAATTTATTATTTTTAATTTTAAACATAATACTTCCTTGCTTGTCTGTTCTATATATTTTTGAGTTTTTTAAGTTATCTATTACCTCTTTATTTGGATGCCCATACCTATTATTCTTTCCAACACTAATAACAGAATATTTAGGATTAATTTCATTTATGAAATATTCACCGCTACTTGTTTTAGATCCATGATGTCCTACTTTTAATACATCTATATTTGGTAAGTTATATTTATCTATAATTTCTTTTTCAGTTATCGTTGAAGCATCTCCCATGAATAAAAAATTATAACCATTAAGCTCTGTATAAATAACATTACTATTATCATTTTCATTATCAAATTCTTTAGTTTGAAGAAAATATAATTTATTCTTATTAAAGCTTAATTCCTTAATACACGAATAATAATTAATCTTCTTTCTATTTAAAACTTTAATGAGTTCATTTTCTAAATCATTAAACTCACCGCAATTAAATATTACTTTTTCAATCTTGAAGTTATTTACTAAGTTTATTACTTCTCCCATATGGTCCGCATCTCCATGTGTAATAACTAAATAATTAAGTTTATCAATTCCAATACTTTTAAAAAAAGTTATATAATTATCACTTATATGAAATTCTTTTTTCTTCATCCATGATTCCTTAACATAATTTAACTTTCCACCAGTATCGATTAATATTGCATGATTTTTTTCTCTTAACAAAGTTGCATCTCCTTGTCCAACATCAATGCTATACACATAAGAACTACTATCTAAATAAAATGAGTATTTATTAAGAATTATTAATAGCAACACTATAAAAAAATACTTAAAATTAAATGACTCAAAAAAGATAATTAGTAAGACATAATATAATACAATTTCAAAAACACTTAACTTTGGCATAACCACCAAAAAGCTTAAAAAATATTTGCTTATAACTTCAAGGTTATTAACAATAAAAAATAATAAACTATCAAGTGGTTTAATAATTAAACTAATTAAACTCAAAGGATAAACAACAAAAGATATAAATGGAACAAAAAATAGATTATTAAAAACTGATAAAATATTTACCTCATAATTAGAATTAATAACAATTGGTAATGAAACTAAAAAACTAACTAGAGATACTAATAAACAAGTTTTAATATAATTACCTTTTATCATTGATCCATATTTAATTAAAAAACCGGATATAACACATGAGTATAAAAAACCAACATTAAATAAATAAAATGGTTCTATTAACAAAATAAACGAAACAGTAATAAGAAAAACCTTAAAAACACTTAAATCAAAATAAAATTTCTTATTAAGAAATAAAAAAGAAAAAAGAACTACACTTCTACAAACAGAAGGTTGGAATGAAACTATAAATAAATAAAACAATAAAAAAATAATTGTAATTATATACCCAAAGTTTTCATTTATTTTTCTAAAGAAAAACATAAGTACAAGTGAAATAATAGAAACATGTAATCCCGAAATAGCAAAAATATGACTAACTCCAAGATCTTGATATCTTTCCTTTATATCATCTTCTAATAAACTCTTATCTCCTATTATAAACATCAACATATATTTATATGATTTATAACTCATAATTCTATCGTATAAACTATTTTTAACTGTATTGATAAAACCAATCTTTTCATCAGTTACATCAATACTTTTAACATTCATCACATAATTTATATGATTATACTTTAAATAATCCCGATAATTAAAAGTATTAAGAATAGTATTTTTACTAGGTAGTTCTAAGTCCCCGCTTAACTTAAGCTTAACTCCATATTTAATATTAGAATAATACTCTTTTTCTTCTAAACTTTTTAAATAATAAGTACATTTTATTTTTTCTTTACCCTCAATAATAAAGCTAAACTTATCACCATCTATTTTCTTACTTACAAGTATTCCTTCAAACTCCTTATCATTAATACTATATAAAGATTTATTTGGTAAATTACATCTAATAAAAGATATTAATAATAAAAAAACAAATAAAATACCTATAAAATACTTAGACTGTAATATAATTCTTAATTTGTTCAAACAATGCATCTCCTATACCAGATACATTTTTAATATCTTCAATGGTTTTAAACTCACTATTTTTTCTATAAGCAATAATTGCTTCTGCTTTACTCTTACCTATTCCACTAACAGTAAGTAATTCATCTAATGAAGCAGTATTTATATTAACTAAACCATTAGTATTATTATCAATACTTTTACTTTCGTTAGTAACTTTAACATCATTTAAAACCTGTTTAGTTGTTGAAGTCATCTCATTCTTATTACTTACATAAATAACCATTTCATTTTTAAGTTTTAAAGATAAATTAATATTATCAGTATAAGCATTTTTCTTTAATCCACCAGCGAGTTCGATTACATCATTAACAATCATTCCATCACTTACAAAATAAACTCCTGGCTTATTAACAGCTCCTTTAATATCAACATAAAAATGTTTTTCCGTAACAACAGTTACTTCATCATCAACAAAAGCAATTGGATTATCGTTAGTATTATTTATTTCTTCTTGATTATAATAACTAACACCAATTACTCCCACTACTCCTATAGCTAAAACACTAACTAAAACTAATATGATTTTTATTCTTTTCTTTATAAAATACATAAATATCCTCCTAGTATTATCTTTAACTAAGAATCCATATTTTACTCGAAAAAAAATCTCGAATTACTCGAGATTATAAAACTTTTACCCCATCAAGGTATACTGAATATCCATTTGTCACAACATGATCCTTAAGAGACACATCATTTTCAAATGAATTAATATACATGTCACCTGTTAAAACTATTTTTGAAGTTGCATCCATACTTAAATTTACAACCGAATCTTCACTCTCAGGAATACTTCCGACAAAAACTGAACCATTAACTAATTCTAAAGATAATTTACTTTTATCTCCTAAAATGATTTTACCAGATATAGCTTGTTCACTTAAACTCAAACTAGTTGAAGAATTATGTATTTTTATAAAATTATCAAGTGCTTTTTTAGAAACAATTCCAACATGAGATAAATGTATCTCAGAATCATTATTCACAACATTGAACAAAGTACCGCCATTAACATTCAAAGACGAATTAGACATATAAAAATATCCTGTTCCTCTATTTTCATTTCCTCTGATATAAATCTTTTTATCAGAATCTTCTCCCATAACTGTTAAAGATCCTTCATCTAATTTTATTAAACCATTATTAACTATTTCTAATCCTGTATCACCAGAAGTTTCAAAAGTATAATGTCTAATTTCAACATAAGAATTCGTATTAACAATTGCGGATCTTTGACCAGAAGAATTACCAGTAAATCTATCTAAAACAGTATAATCAGAATTTCTTACATATAAAACTGGAGAATTATTACCATAAGTATTAGAAATTATTTGATTAATATCCGTACTATTTGCATCTCTAATTGCAATAGCTGAATTTCTACCATTTAATTCACTTGTTCCACTAGAATAATTATTAACAATAAATTCACTAATATTAACATCACTTTTTCCATTTATTAAAACTGAGCTATAATCAACCTTACCAGATTCAATTGTTTTTTGATTGACTTTTGTTTGTTTTGAATAAGTTACTTCTGCTTTATAATCAGCAACATAAGATCTTTTAAGACCTAAATCAGTATTTATTTTATTTGCTTCAGCAGATGCATTAACAAATATATATCCAACTAAAACAACCAATGTACATTCAACTAAAAAACAAGCAAAGAATGAAACTAAAAATACAAAATACTTTCTACCATATGAAAATAATTCCTTAAATGTTAATTTATTAAATGAACTCATTATAATATACACTAAAAAAAGATTAAAAATGAAACATCTAATAAATATTAAAATGTAATAAGGAGCTGTAAATGTTCGCGATAAATCTAAACCATGTTCTTGTGCTTCAGCAATAGTCATAGTGCCATCATTGATAGCATCTATCTTATATGGAAGATGTTTAGATGCATGCCAATAGATAAAGCCAAGAGCTATAAGAAGAAAAATAGCAAGAAAAATTGTAAATACATTCTTAGTCCATCTTTTCATTACTTTCACCTATGCTAATTATATAATGTAATACTTTTTTATTAAAGAACCTATAATAAAAAAATTACTCCTTAGGGAGTAATCTTACATTGGAAGCTGGAGATATTTTTATCAAATTAAATAATTCATTAATATCATCCATTGTAATACTTTCAATTATTTCATATTCATTATCAACAACTCTATCATAATCAATTAGGTTTGCAATAATAGAGTTTGATACATTATTAATATTTTCATATCTACTAATTAAATGTCTTATTAGTACTTTTTTCTTTCTATTTAAATCATTTTCACTAATAGTTTCATTATTAATTGTATCTTTAATTAATGAATATACTTTGTCGATATTATTTCCTTCAAAATCTATTTCTAAGACATAATGATTGAAAGCTTTAAAGATAGAATAATCAATTTCATCACTTATTAAGTTTTCTTTTTCTAATACTACTTTTAAGTTACTAGTTCTTCCAAATAAAACAGATAGAATTATATATAAACAAAGAAATGTTTTTTCCTTAGGAATACTTATTTTATTCATAGGAATTTTAATTCCTAAAGAGAACTTAGGTATTACTACATTATCATAAATAATATCATTTTCTTTAACTACTGAATCATCTTCAAATTCATTTATTACACTTACTTCTCTTTTGTTAAAATCTTTATCTTTTTCAACATTCTTTATTAGATTTAAAGTATGTTCAACATCTACATTACCAGTTACTATTAAAGCCATATTATCTTTTTGATAAAATGCATTATAAGTATTAACAATATCATCTAAAGTAATACTTTTAACATCTGAAACTGTACCACCTATTTTATTTTTATTATTGTCATTATGAAACACATTTTCAAGAAGTTTATATGATAACTTTTGATATGGATTTTGTTCATACATAGATACTTCTTCAGTTATTATTCCTTTTTCATTTTCAACATTTTCATTTGTATAATAAGGAGTATCAATACAATTAACTAAGTATTCTAAATTAACATCAAAATTATCAGTACTTGTAACATAATAGTAAGTATTATTAAAAGATGTATAAGCATTTGAATAACTTCCATTACTGGAAAAGAAATCATCTGCTTCACCATCTTTAGTTTTCAAAGTTAAATGTTCAAGAAAATGTTCTAGTCCATTTGGAACACTTATTTCTTTACCATCTAAATTATACTTATTAACATTAGACCCAACCTTTACAAGAATACCTATATTATAACTAGTAGTTAAAGTTGTAGGATAAACATAAACATTTAAACCATTTTTAAGTTCTTCATGATAAATAATTTCATCTATATTTTTTAAAACTATCTTATCCATTTTCTTTAACCCCCTTTAAAACATAAACCATATTAAGACTCATCTTATTAACAATTTCTTCAAGTTCTTTTGTAGTTACACTTTTTAATAATTCTATTCTCTTATCTGTTTCATAACTAAATCCTAAATCACTTAATAATTGATTAACAAGCAAGAATTGAGAAGAATTCTTTAATTCATCAAATGCTGTTATTATTTTCTTTAAGTTTTTCTCTACTTCTTCTTTTTTTATTTTCTTCATAGAGTCTACAACATCAATAATAAGTTTTTTTGCTTTTAAAATATTTTCTTTACTTACAAGAGTTGTAATAGTAATTTTATTATCAAATTTTTCAAAAGATGAATTACAAAAATAACAAATTGAATTATCTCCTCTTAATGAACTATTAAGTCTAGTATCTAGACCTCCACCACCTAATATTTCATTGAATAAAAATGCAGTTATGTTTTTTTCTCTTTCTGATAAATCCTCTAATCTATAAATACATACAAGTGCACTTTGACTATAGTCTTTCTCTTCTTCATACTCTTTATTAGCTTTAATAATACTTCTATATGGTTTTAAGTCCTTATTAACATTATTAGTGAATAATGCATATTTCTTTATTAAATTAACTAATTCGTCATCATAGTCTTTTACTACCATTGATATTTCTATTTGAGATTCATTTAAGAAACTATCATATTCTCTTTTTAAATCTTCAAGAGTTATTTTCTTAATATCTTCTATACTTCCATTTTCAGAAACAGCACCAAAGTCACTTGGATCCATTTCTTCTATTGCTTTATAAGATGCATAAGTTCTAAAGTCTTCGTCCATTGATTCTACTTCATCAATCATGGAAGATTTAACAAAATTTAAGTTTTCTTGATTAAAAGATGCCTTAAAGATTAAATCAAAAATAAACTTAATATTATCTTCAAGGTAATCCTTCTCTTCTACATACTCAGGATTTAAAAACTTAGTATAAATATTACTAAATATTATATTCCCTCTTCTAATTTGATCTGTTGAAATAATAGGATCATATAAATCTTCACATTTAATATTAATATCTCTACTAGTTTTATATTTCTCATTACCCATAAAAATCATTCTAAGTAAACATTCTCTAATAGATAAATCCTCTCTTTTATATTCATTTAAGAAAGATATATTTAATCTATAATTTTTAAAATTTTTATTTTCTAAAATATGTAGATTGTAATGTTCATCTTTAATGTGTTTTTTCATATTTCCTCCATGCGATATATAGAAAAATTATAACATAAATGATATTATTAATGTAGGTGATAATATGAAACCAGTACATATAGTAACAGACAAAGAAAACATAGCTCCAACAGTATTGTTTCCAGGAGATCCCCTTAGAGCAAAATATATTGCCGAGAATTTTTTAGAGGATGCCAAACTAATTAATACTGTAAGAAATATGTATGGTTACACAGGATACTACAAAGGAAAAAGAATAACAGTATTTGCATCAGGCATGGGTATTCCATCTGCCGCTCTTTATGCATATGAACTATATCATTTCTATGATGTTGAAGAAATTATTAGAATTGGTACAGCAGGATCTGGAAATCCAAATGTATTAATTGGTGATATAGTTGTATCTGAAGGATGTTATTCTGAATCTTCTATTGCATATCAATGGGGAAACTATAAAGAAAAATACTTACGTACTTCAAAGAAGTTAAATGATAAAATAGCTGCTGCAGCAAAGAAGACAAGTAAACTAATTAAAATGGGTCCAACATATACTATAGAACTATTTGATCCATATGCAAATGTAGATCATTTATATGAAGCATGTCCTATAATAGATAAAATAATGGGATTTGAAATGGAAGGATTTGGTTTACTACATGTTGCAAGAATATGTGGTAAAGATGCAACAGTCATGTTTACTGTTGTAGATTCAAAGTTTACTCCTGAAGTTGAAGTAACAGCTGAAGAAAGAGAAACATCTCTTAATGACATGATAACACTTGCACTTGATGCAACACTTGAACAATAAAAAAGACACATACGTGTCTTTTATTTTTGTATTATATTTAAAACAGACATAAATTCTTTTTGAATTTCTTCTAAACCCTTTTTAGTAGTAGCTTCAAATCTTAAAGTTAAATTTGGACCAGTATTACTTGCTCTAAGAAGTGCCCAACCATTTTCTTTTTCGATTCTAACACCATCTACTTCAGAGTATTCATATTTTCTTAAATCACAATACTTTTTAATTTCTTTAACAATCTTCCATTTTTTCTCATCTGTTGTAGATACTTTTATTTCTTCAGTATTAAAGTATTTAGGAAGAGTTTTAACCATCTTACTAAGTTTTACTTTTGAATTAGCAACCATCTCAGTAAAACGAAGACCAGCATATATTCCATCATCATATCCTGGATGAGTATCTCCAAAGAATATATGATTTGAATATCCTCCACCAAAATCTAGCTTTTTATAGAACATTTCATCTTCTTGTCTAGCACTTGAAGGTGTATACATAATATATTCTCCGCCTAAGTTCTTTATTTCATCTAATAATGTTCTAGAGCATTTAACATCAACAAGAATTGGTTTTTTAGATGTTTTAAGTATTTCTCTTGCCATTAAAGCCATCATTACATCGCTTTCGACAATATTACCTTTTTCATCAACAAAACCTATTCTATCGGCATCCCCATCATACGCTAATCCCAAGTCTGCTTTATAATCAAGAACTGCTTCAGATAATTGCATAAGATTTGCTTTAACATTTGGATCTGGATGATGATTTGGAAATCTAGGATCATTATCACAATTAATATAAACAACTTCATAAGGAAGACGTCCATATATCTTTCTAACAGGAACAGAACCTGTTCCATTTCCAGCATCTATTACAACTTTTAATGGTTTAACATCTTTAAACTTATTAGCAACATATTTAGCATATGCATCCAATATATCTATATGTTCTAAAGTACCATCTCCACGTTTTATTCTATACTTTTCATTTGAAAGTGCAGCATAAATAATATCTAATACTTCGTGACTACAGTGTAAATAATTTTCTCCAAATAATTTAAAACCATTATCATGAGTTGGATTATGAGAAGCAGTAACTTCTATTCCATATTCAACACCTAATTTATGTGAAGCAAAATTAAGCATTGGAGTTGTAGTTAGACCTATATAAATAACATTAACACCTGTATCTAATAAACCTTCAATTAGATTCTTAGTTAAATCAGGTCCACCTATTCTATTATCATGACCAACAACAACATATTTTTTACCTTGTTTTAATACATAAGTACCAAATACTCCACCTAATCTTTTAGCGAGTTCACCATTTATTTGGTCAGGATAAACACCTCTTATATCTGCCTCTCTTAATACACTAGTATCAAACTTCATTCTTAACCACTAACCTTCATCATCTATTAAACTTTTAACTTGAGACATTTGCTTTGGTAAAGCAATATCCATATATTTTAGAATTGTAGGAGCAACCATTGTTATATCTCCTTTATTCTTAATCTTTAATCTAGGATCAGTAATAATAAATGGAACAGGATTACTTGTTGAACCAAAATCTTCATTACCAATCTTATCTACAGTTTCTTCTACATTTCCATACGAAGAAGTAATAATCATCTTATAGAAATTGTCTTCAACTGCTTCATATATCTTACCTATAGCTTGATCTATATTTCTTAAAACAAATAATAATTCTTCTTTAGAACCAGTCTTAGAAACAATATCAGCATAAGGAATATCAACTAATATAAAATTATAGTCTTTTTCAACACATTTAATAACTTGTTTAGATACTTCTTCAATTGTATCTTGGAATACCATATCATCTTGAATAGACGGAATTAAAAATGTATCACAATTAGCTAATTTTTCATTATTATATCCATCAAAGAAGTACGTAACCATTGGATATCTTTCTTTAGTAGATATTCTAGCTTGTCTCATACCTAAATAAGAAAAATAAGTACCAATTGAATAGAATTCATCTTCATCTTCTATTAAGTAATCTATATCAATATTATCTACTTGTAATAAAGAAAACATATCAATATTCTCAGGTTTATTAACAGTAAATAAAGTAAAATTTTCATCTGTAATAGCTTTCAAGAATTGTCTTGAAGTATTAATATTATAATTTAACCATAAGAATATATCCCCAGATTTAATTGTAGGATCACTTACTAAAGTAATTGGAGGAATTAAATCGTCAGTTAGATTTCTCTTATAACATGCTTCTATTCCAGATTGATATCTTCTAATATTAGCACCTACTCCTTCAAATAAAAGGTCTGAATATACTTTAGTTTTATTCCAATTATTATCTTTATCTAAAGCAAAACTTCTACCACATATAGTAGCTATTTTACCAAGTTCACATTCTTCCATTACTTTAGAAAGTCTATCTAAGAAAGTAATTGCACTTTCTTTAGTATCAACTCCATCAGTAATAGCATGGAAATACATTTTCTCTAATCCCATATTTTTAAGATGAGTAATTAATGTTTCCATGTATCTAATATCAGAAGATACTCTTCCATCACTAACTAAACCAGCTAAATGAAGAGTATTACCTGTTTTATTTAACTTTTTAACTATAGAAATTAAAAAATCATTTTTTTCTATTAAAGTACTACCTAATGTTTCATTTAAAATAGTAACATCTTGTTTAACTTTCTTACCTGAACCAAAAGCAACATGAGCAATTTCAGAATCGGCAGTTACTCCATCTGGTAAACCTACTGCATCTCCAGTAGCATTTAAAAGAGCATGAGGAAACTCGTTATATAAATCACTTAAATTTCCCATTTCAGCTTCTTTAATAACGTTACCTGCTTGATTGTCATTAAATCCAATTCCATCAATAACCATCATTAATATTTTATTCATATGCTTCACCTGCTTTATATAATAGCACAATTTATATTAATTATTTCACTAAATTACATGGAGCTGCTACTGAAAAATATAATGCTATTAGTTTATCAATATATGGTTTTACATAATCATCATTATTAAATTGTTCTTCTGTAAAACCATCAAAAGTATTACCAAAATCTATTTCAACACCTTCTGTTGTAACATTACTTCCACCATTACGAGCTCTAGTTCTTATAGAATTGAATACAGTATCATAATTAAATGGTTCAGTTACAGTTCTATATTGAGGTATGCTTAGTTTTTCTCCATTAACATTTTTTTCAACAAATACTCTTATAGTTTCATCTTCAAAATAATCCATATCTTTACCTAAGTCTTTAATTAAGTATGACACTACATCAAATGTGTCTGAACAATAACATAAAGATACAGAACTATATTCTTTATCACTTAAATGAAAACTATTATAACCTATTGGTTTTCCAGTATAAATATCTCTTATCACATCATCTACATCATCATCACTAACAATATAACCAGCTCTAATCAAATCACGAACGGCAACATCCTTACACCAATTTGATCCACCTAAATCATATTTAGCTTTAACTTCATCAAGTATTTGAGTATTACTACCAAAACTTTGAGCAGCAACATTCAATGTCTTTAATTTATTTAAATATGTAGTATGTTTTAAAGAATTATAAACAACTGAATAAGTAGGCATAGCAATTATCATTATTAATCCTAAAATAACTATAACCGCTAAAACTTCTACTAAAGTAAAACCACTATTATTCTTTCTCATATATCATCACTCTATAATAAATATAGCATACTAAAAATAAAAAAAGTAGTTCTACACTACTTTTTTCTTATATAAATTTGTACTTCAGTCTTAACAGGTTTAACATTAACTCTTACATCAGATGTACTAACATGTACAGCTAGAGACTGAGGATCATTACTTGCAGTCTTACCAGTAAAGTCAACATAAACTTTTAAGTCTTCAGCAGTTAAATTATTAATAACGCTTTCAGCACCTTTAACTATAACATCCACTACACTGTTTTCATTATCAACAGCCTTAGCATCATAAAGTCTTGTATCAAGGTTTTCTTGTTTAACTGGAACGCCAGTTATAGTTCTTTGTCTTTCAGGTGCAACTGTAATACTTACTTGAGTCTTAGTATCAGACATATATCTAATACCAGCAGGAGTAGTAATATCAGCAGCTATATTAGATTCATTATTCTTTCTGCCATCAATCTTAACTTTAGCTTCTACATACTCAAGAGCATCTACAACACTTGGACTACCATATACTGTTACATTTTGAACAGATGAAGTAATTGTTTCAATAGCATATCCACTTGCCATAGTACCCGTAGTTACTAACTTAACCGGTTTCGTTGCAGAGTATGACTCAAGAGTTACCTTAGCCGTTACACTAGAAGGAACTATTTCTACATTTTGTAGTTTAACTCCATCTTCGTCATAAGCAACTAACTTAACACCTTCAACTTCATAGTCACCAGCAGATGTTGCACCAATATCTTTAGTATCAACTAATGCTTTAACAACAGCAACTTTATCAAGAATTGCTTGACTAGATTGAACAACTACTGTTGAATCACTTAATTTAACTTTAGAAACACTTAAACGTTTATCAAGTGTGTTTTCATTTAATAAATCATATGAAAGTTTTCTTTCTTCAGATACTTTAGGTGAAATCTTAACTGTAACAGTACTTGGATCAAGTTTATAATCAATAGAACTTGAAGCACTATTATATTTTAATTTAACTTTATAAGTACCTACTCCATAATTTGATAAATCAAGAGATACTTTATTGTTACTTGATCTATTTGCTAAATATAGAGCAGAACCAGATCCTATTAAAGTAATATCAACTGTTTCAGGAACACCTTCAACAATATAAGTTTGAGCATTATATAATACTTCAATTGGTTGGTCAGATAATACTTGAGCTTCACTTGAGTTTAAATTAATAACTTCAGAATCAACAAGTAAGAATAACCCAACTGCACATACTAATGAGAAGTATATTAATACATTTGGACTATTAAGTATCTTTTCTATTCTACTATTATTACTTTTAAATAAATCTCTAGATTTATAAATTAGTTTACTAATTGGAGTAACAATAACTTTATCTAATACTTTATATAAAAACTTTAATACTATAATAAGAGGTTTAAATATTGTCTTAATTAATTTCATCGTCAACACCTCCTACACCTTCAGCATCATAGAATACTGTATTTTTAGGTTTTAACTCATCTAATAACATTGTTCTAAATTCTTCAAGTGTTAAATTATAATGTAAATAATTATCACAAGCTATAGATATTCTACCTGTTTCTTCACTTACTACTAATGCAATAGCATCAGTTTCTTCAGCTACACCTAATGCAGCTCTATGACGAGTACCTAACTTTTTATTAACATTAGGATTCATACTTGTTTTAAATACAGCACCTGCACATGTTACTTTATTACCTTGAATTATAACTCCACCATCATGAAGAGGATTTGGAGGCAAGAATATAGCTTCCAATAATTGACTAGTTATATCAGCATATAACTTAGTAGTTGGAGCAATATATTCTTGTAAACTCATGTTTCTTTCAATAACAATTAAAGCACCAATTTTTTGATCTTTTAAATGTTCAACTGCAGTCATAAGTTCAAATACAACTTTTTCTCTTTCATCTACAGTTAAAACTTTATGTTTACCAAGTAATTGAGTTCTACCAACTTGTTCAAGAATATTTCTTATTTCTGGTTGGAAAATAATAATTAAAGCAATTGGTCCCCATGAAATAATATATTCAAGTAAAACTCCAACAGTATTAAGATTTAATACAGAACTTAATACCTTTATAATAAGGATTATTAAAATACCCTTAAATATTAAAACCATCTTTACATTATTTTTTATACTCTTAAATAATAAATATAAGGTATACCAAATAATACATATATCAATTATTTTTGTTACAATATTCCATACTGTAGCAAATTCATTTGCTAAATTCATCTTATCACTCCCGTTTGAATATTATATTTAAAATCTATTATTTAGTAAACAAAAAAGGATCTTGTTTACACTCATAAATACTTTTATTATCTATTTCTTCATACATAATAATTTTAGCATGACAATTAATTATATTCAATTGACTAGCAATCATTATTGAAAAAAATAAATAATACATGATATAATTTTTCTAGAAACGAGGAATGAAATTGTGAACGAAAAACTAAAGAAAATAATGATGATTTCCATTGCAGGATTCGTAGCATTATTTGTAATCTTATTTGCAATTGTTGCATGTCAAGGAACACAACATATATCTTACGAAAAACTAAGAGAAAAGATGGAAAAAGTAGCAAAGGAATACTTCGAAGAACACGAAGATGCACTACCAACTGAAGACAAAGAAACAAGTGAATATACACTTAAAGAAATGATAGCTGCAGGAGAAATTGCTCCACTTGAAGACTTACTTGAAGAAGGCGCACCAAAATGTGATGGTGAAGTAACTGTTACAAATAATAATGGTTATTATCTATACACTACTAACTTAGAATGTGGAGATAAATATAGTGTTACTTTATTAAAAGATAAAATAATTGAAGATAATGAAGTTGAAACTGGAAATGGCTTATATGAATCAGAAAATGATTACTACTTCAGAGGAGATAAAGTTAATAACTGGGTTAAGTTCAATGATGAACTATGGAGAATTGTCAGCATTGATGAAAATGGAGCAATTAAAATGGTTCAAAATAGAAATATTGAGAATTTCACTGAATGGGATGGCCACTACAATGCTGAAATAGATGACACAGGTGTTAACACTTACTATGATACAGTTAAACAAGTTGGATCAAACATTAAAGAATCTCTAGAAGAATATTATAAAAACGAAAAATATATTAGTAAATCAAGTAAACCATATATAACAACTCAAACATTATGTGTAGGTAAAAGATCTTTAGAAGATACAACAAAAGATGGTAAAACTGAATGTTCAGTTACATTAGATAAACAAATTCTTGGAGCATTAACTACATATGAAATGATTAGATCATCATTAGATGAAGGATGTAATAGTGTTACTAGTAGAGAATGTAGAAATTATAATTGGGCATTCAAATTAAATACTTCTACATGGTTATTAACAGCATCTACTACTAAATCAAATTTAGCTTATTCATTCTATTATGATCTTGATGAAACATTAACAGAAATTGAATTATCAGTATTAGCAACAGTTAAGATTGATCCTAAAGTAGAATATACTGAAGGAACTGGAACTGAAGAAGATCCATATATAATTGGAGAAAACGAAAAAAGAGAAGACTAATCTCTTTTTTTTATGCCTAAAATTACTATATAAAAAAACTAGATTTAATAATCTAGTTTCTTGTCCACATTGCTACTAATACAACACTATCTTTAATAGGAGTTTTAGATGTAACAAGTTTTCCATTGTTATACCAACCATCGAATTTATATCCTTCTCTAACTGGTGTAGGTAAACTTGTTGTACTTCCCTTTTTAACTGTTAATTGATTAACATTTATAACTCCGCCATTTGTATTAAATCTAATTGATACTTCATTATTAGTTGCAGCTTTTACAGTTGCTTGAGTTGTATTATATACTCGTTTAGTTGTTGAAGCCTTTGTTGTTGGTTCTGCTTTTTTAGTTGTTTCAATTTTTTTAGTTGTTGTAGTTGTAATAACTTCTGTCTTTTTAGCTTCAGTTGTTGGAACTACTTCTTTTTCTTCTTTCTTAGATGTATTCTTTAAATCTATATATGTATTAATATAATCATCATAAGAATCACATTTTATATAAGTTTTAACTTGATATTCTGTTTCTAATCTAGTTGCTTGAATATATGAACCATTTAAATCACATGATTCATTCTTTCTAGGTGTAAGTTCAAAATCAACTTTTTCATCTTTTAATTCAGCTAAAGTCTTTTTACTACTCTTACCTACTTCTTTAGGAATATTATCTTTGTTGTAATAATCAAGTGCTACATTATTAACACTTTCTAATTGTTTCTTATAATACTCTTCACTATTCTTACCATTATTCTTAATAAGTGAAATACACTTATATGTTAATAATAGTATCAGAATAACGATAATAACTATTAGAAACATCTTTACCCAATTTACTCTTTTTGTTTTAGCCTCATACATAAATCATCCCCCCAATATTAGGCTTCCTATCTTATATATAATTATACTCTAAAATTTTGTTCATGCAAGAAAAAAAGATAGCATCGCTATCTTAGTTAAGAGTATCAAAATCTATGAATATATCCTTATTATCATTGTTTTCTACATATGTTGAATCTAACCAAATATAAACATCATATTCATTTGTTCTTTTTGGGTTAACTTTATCCTCTTTTATTTCAAAATAGAACTTACTACCTAAGTCATAACTATGTAATTTAGATAAGTCATAAGTAGTTCCATCAAAGTTAACTCTTAAATAGTTATAATCAATTGTACTTTTCTTATCAATAGTAATATATAGTTCAAACTCTGCTACTTCATCATTCTTATTACTAACACTTACAATTGTAGGTCTAACACTAGCTAGTGCTTCTTCTTCAGTATATTTTTTTATAATATTAGGAAGTTCTCCAACACTAACCTCTACTCTTTTTGTACCATCACTATTATTCAGATTTAAAACATAACTAAATAAACCTATTACAATTACAAATAATAAAACAATAGTAATAACAAACTTAATAACTATAAACTTATTAACATCATTTCTTTTAGTTTTCTTCATAATACCCTATTCGCTTTGTCTATAATTAAGAGAAATAGCTAAATTACTAACTGTAACACTATCACTTATTATTTCATGAACACCATCATAACTAATATCATTATAATCAAGTAATAAGTAATAAATCTTAGTACTCTTAGCTTCAACTATGTCACCTAATGTAATACTATTTTCGTTTTCATCTACAAGTCTATATTTTACATTATTACAAACACTATTACCATCATTAATTGCAGCATTATTATTACTTGCATTTCCTTTACAAACAGGTGTTGATAAAACAATACTTGTTAACTCAGCGTTAACATACCCATCATTCTTAACTGTTAATTCATATTTAGCATTTCCACTTGATTTTAAAAATTCAACAGTATAGTCTCCAATAGTAGTTGAATCAGTATAAATATAAGGAGATGTACATACTGTATCATCACTGCAATTTGAATTAACTATACGGTCGAATTTAATATTCCAGATTTTTTTTGTTTCTATGTCATCACTATTAAAAAAGTAAAAATAACAAAGAACAAATGCTAATAAAGCAATAATTATAAACAATCCAAATAAAGCAACAATTAAGTCAACTTTACCATTGAATAATTTTCTCTTCTTCATAATTAACTCCTATTCTAGATATCCATCATATTTAAACGATAAATCAAGTGATGAAGTATCGGCATCCTTATTAAATGTAAAAAATCTAATATATATTTTTTGATATTCATTTAATCTCATATTACCTGTATAAAGTAATTTTTTTTCAAGTACATCAGTTGAATCTTTTAAGTTATATACATGAGTATCATCATTAACTGTAACACTGTATTTAATATCTTCTATGTTAGCACTAGTATTAATGGAGTTAACATATATATCATAAAAAATACTAAAATTATCTTTACTAACAGCCATAAGCTCTAAACTAATAGGATCTAATTCCATATAATGATCTATATCAGTATAACCAAATTCAAAATCAAAATCATTTTCTTTAACTCTTAAATCAACCTCAGTATTAGCTTTTTCTATTACTACATTAACGTCATCTTTATCACTAAAAACATTAACACTGATGAATGCTGCTAATGCAACAATACACATAATCATAATGATTATAGTTATAAGAGTATAATAAAAGTTTTCTTTTTCTTCCACATAACCGATTAATTTTATAATTTGTTTTTCATATAACTTAGCAGTCACAGGATCTAAAGTATCACAATTTTTATACTCATCATAATTTTTTCTTAACTCATTATAATATTTGCTTGTTGAAAAACTATATCTTATTAGGCATTCTTGAGCTTTATTTAATACTTTCTCCCTCTTCATTTTCTTCCTCTTTATCCTTATTCAACCTTTCAGCTTTTTCAACTAAAACTCTAATATTTTTATTACTTTCAACTTCTTCTTTTTTTATTCTATTACTTAAATCAGGTATTTCGATTAATTCTTTTTTAATTCTAAAAAGACCAATTAACTTAACTATATCTGATAATATAATTCCAAGTGTAGGAATAAATATAATTAGAATCCATCCCCATTTAGAAGCAAGTATTGATTGCATCTTACCCACTTTAGGAATAATCCATTTTACTTTACCAACAATATTATCAATAGTAGTAAAGCCTACATCTACTGATGCGTTATTATCTCCTTTAGTGTAATATCTAACTTCATTATCAACATTTTTAATTTCATTTATTCTATGAGTTATAGTATATCCACCTGTGTTAATTACACTAGAATAAAAAGTAACTATATCATCTACTTTTAATTCATTATCATTATTAACTCCAGTATCTATTATTACATCATTAACGTTGATTGTAGGTACCATAGAAGGAGAAACAATAACATAAAGACTAACAAATGGTTTTGTATTAGTAAATTTAGCATATATATTCTCAGCAATATAAAATGCAAAAAAAGAACAAATTAATATTAGTCCAATAAGAAGAGCATATGCAAATACTCTACCAATAGTTTTAATTATATCTATGACATTTATTTTTCTATTTTCCATACTACTCTCCTATTTTATTATATAAATATAAGTATATTTTTTCAACATTATAAGCTTATATCTATTTTCAAAAATATAGATATTTGATATGATATAAAAGAATAGAAGGGTGATATTATGTTTGGAAAAATACTAGGTTTTGATAGTAGTAAAATGTTCCTTGAAAATACAAAAAGAGTCGCAGATACAAACTACATAGGTTATCATGTAGTATTCCCTGAGGTAGACCATAAAATAGTTGGTGAAATAGTTTCTATCTCTCCTACTGAAATTGTTGTATACCTAATTGGTGAAATAATAAATGGAGTATTTACAAATGGAGTTTTAAAGAAACCATCAACAAATACTCAAGCAAGAATTATATTTAAAAGTGAACTAGAATGTATTTTAGGAGATCAAAACTATATTGATAAATCAAATATTTTATTTGGTACATCACCTATTTACAAAGATTACGTAATAACTGCTAAATTAAATGATTTCTTTGCTAACCACTTTGCTATTATAGGTAATACTGGTTCAGGTAAATCATGTGGACTAGCTAGAATAATTCAAAATATTTTCTATAGTTCCAACAGTGACCTTCCAAAGAATGCTCACTTTGTACTATTTGATGCCTATGGTGAATATTACAATACATTCAATGATATGGAAAAATTCCCAGGATTACATTTCAAGAAAATTACTACTGAATTAGACTTTGCAAATGCAGAAACATTAAAATATCCTGCATACTTCCTAGGTGTAGATGATCTTGCTATCTTACTTGGTGCAAATGATCCTGAACAATTACCAGTATTAGCAAAAGCTATTGATTTAGTTAAAATATTTAAATCAAGAGATCCTAATATAGAAGATTATAAAAATGATATTATTGCAAGAACTTGTCTAGATATCCTTTCAAGTGGTAAATCTAGTACACAAATAAGAGACCAATTAATATCTCTATTAACTTCTTATAATACTGCGAGTCTTAATCTAGATTCAGTAATTCATCAACCTGGATATGATAGAAATATCAAACAATGCTTAAATATTGATGATCAAGGTAAAATCAATGCTATTACATTTGTAGTAGAATTCTTTAATAAGTTTACTAAAGTTAATATAGATGATATTCAACTAGATAAAAATGTTCCTTATAACTTAACAGATTTATACTACGCTTTAGAGTTTGCCCTTATTAATGAAGGTGTATATACAAATGAAAAAGCACACGATTTAAATAATACTTTAAAATCAAGATTACAAACAATTATTAATTCAAGTCAAAACAATTACTTCAACTATGGTGAAGACTATATAACTAAAGAAGAATATATTAAATCATTCTTCTCTACTACAGATGGTGTTGAACCAGTACAATTAGTTGATATAAATCTATCATTTATAGATGATAAATTTGCTAAGTGTTTAACAAAGATATTCTCAAAATTATTCTTTGAATATACAGCAAATACTGCTACACGTGGTAACTTCTCAGTACATATAATACTAGAAGAAGCACATAGATATGTTCAACAAGATACAGATACAGATGTAATTGGATATAATATATTCGATAGAATCACTAAAGAAGGTCGTAAATATGGTACACTTCTTGGATTTGTTACTCAAAGACCATCTGAATTATCAGTAACATCTCTTTCACAATGTTCTAACTTTGTAGTATTCAGATTATTCTATCCTGAAGACTTAAAGATAGTACAAGGTATTTCATCAAATGTAACTGATGAAACAATTGAAAGAATAAAAACTCTACATCCAGGTGTTGGATTAGTATTCGGTAATGCCTTTAAAGTACCACTACTTGTTAAATTCCCATTACCTAACCCACTTCCAGTTTCAACATCTCTAGATGTTACTAGAACATGGTATCAATAAGAATGAACTATTAGTTCATTCTTTTTTTATATATGTTATAATTATAAAGGTGATAATATGAAAACAATAAAAAAATTATTCAAGGAACATAGTCCTTATTTAATATTACTTACACTTGCTGAAATCTTATTAAGTGTAGTTGCTACATTATCTTTTGTATATACTGATTCACTTCAATATTCAGATTCAGCAATTATATCAGGTGGCGTAGAAAAACTACTAGAAACAGTTTATTCTTCTACCTGGTGGGCACTTATTTTATTCCTTTTATTCTTTATAGCACTATTTGCATTCATGTCTATAATCTATAAAAAACTAGAATATTTAACTATCTCAATAGGTTGCTGGGTAGAAATGTTAATACTATCCATAAATGTAGGAAATGATTTAAAAG
>JAEEGL011233572.1_pt1 | contig 23815 bp, 18 predicted proteins | sample 9134231 | NCBI WGS metagenome assembly JAEEGL01 (sample SAMN16246548, study PRJNA631951) | gut metagenome | biome: gut microbiome; feature: rumen; material: fiber-attached | host: Bos | place: Iran: Karaj | collected 2018-10 | reverse complement strand
TGCAACTTAGCCGGTATCGTTTTCTCAAACAGCGGATCTGGCATAAACGAAATGAACGCCGCATCACAAGCTGCCAGCAGTTCTGGGATGCGCTCAGGCGGTTGCCTGTCGATCATGATGAACATATCCTGAACACCATTGTCAGCGATCTGTTTCAGAAAGTTATCCTTATCTCTGCCATCACCGACGATTACAAACTTTACTTTCTCCTTGCCTTTGAGCAATTTAGCGGTTTTCGGAAGAATATCAAGTCCCTGTGCCTTACCGATATTTCCAGTGAAGATTATCTTGAATGAATCATCATTCGGAATTTCAGGAACTGGTTTTCTTTCAACGGGCTTATAGAAATCTTCTGCGTATTGAGGAAGATATTTGACTTTGCTCTTATCCTTTTTCACACGCTTTTGAATCTCCTTGACAAAGCTCGGAGAAGTGGCGAAAATCACATCACAATGCTTGTAGATGTGATTCACCATAGCCTCTATCGGTTTGATTACCAGGGGACTATGTATACCGGCAACAATTTCAACATTCTCCGGCCACAAATCCTGAACGTATAAGTAGTTCGGGATCTTTCTGCGCTTTGAATACCAGGTACCGATCAATGCTTGCGTCATCGGTGAGACTTCAAACGTGAAGACATAATCCGCCTTGACATTCGTAGTCAACGCCCAGAAGAAGCCAGATACTACGAAAGAAAAGTAATTTAGCGCCAGTTTAATCGAGCCTTGACCTCTTGCGGTTAATGGAATGCGAATAATATCTACGCCTTTCCAGCGTTGTCTGGCTCGCTTGAACCATCCGTACCCGTCATAGTATTCACCTTGCGGATAATTCGGATAGCCAGTCAAAACAGTAACCTTATAGCCTCGCTTTACCCATTCTGCACACATATCATTTATGCGAAATTGCTCTGGATAAAAGTACTGGCTGATTACTAAAATATGTTTTTTACTCATTCTGCTCTCTCAGTTCTTCGTATACTTTCATGCAATGAGTACTTCCGATACTCTTCCTTATACTCACTCAGTTTCTGGTCATAAGCCAGATTACCAAAAGCCTTATCTACAAGACCAGTTGCCAATCCTGCAATTCTGAGCGGGAGAGTACAACCTTTCAGCAAGGTCACGCGCTTTCCATGCTCTGCTGCGATCATCCTGACAAGCTCACTCGTATTGCTGTACTCTGCATTCTGCGGCCAGAATATTCCTCTTTCTTCATTCTCAATCATTAGCCTTACAAACTCCATGAGATTCTCGATATAGAGCATAGAACGGCAATTGTCTACTTTCGGGAATACCGGAACCTTCTGTGCCAGTTTCGACATCAGCGGATAGTTGCCCTTGCTTCCCTTTCCGTAAATCATCGGGGGACGAAGAATCACAACCTTGAAACTGTCATCTTCCAGCTTCCCGAGTCCTTTTTCGGCACGAACCTTACTGTCGCCATAGCAATTAGCAGGAGAAACAGGAGTATCCTTGGTAATCATCTTCTTTTTGCCAATCGGCGCACTGTCACCATAGACAATCGCAGAAGACATGAAAATGAACTGCTTAACGCCGGACTTTTTTGCCTTCATTGCAGTTCTGACGGTCAGCTTGGTGTTGACCTCATAATACAGCTTGGCTTTTTCTTTGCTGATCTTGCCGTTGTCGGAATGCGCAATGCCGGCAACGTGATAGACTGTATCATATCCAGTAAAGTCATACGATTTCCAGCCGTCACCGATCATATCCAAAGTATCAACCTGATACTTTTCAGGCCACTGCGCCATATATTTCTCAAACGAAGTGCCGATGTAAGAACCGGAACCGGTAATCAAAATCTTTTTCATGTTTTCGCCTTACAATCCTTATTGTTTTCTACGATACTATTTATGGTTTTGGCTTTTTCAAACTCTTTCGCCAATGTACCAGTTCCGCCTTCAACAATACCTTCGCTCTTCAAAGTTACGCCTATTGAGCCTAAAAACATCTTAACGTCCATCAGAAATCCTGACAAACTGGATGACTTCAAAGCATTAGCATACACGCCATCAAGTTTCGCCTTTTCCTCAATCTCCAGCTCATCTCTACCGCTGATCTGAGCAAGCCCGGTCAGTCCCGGCTTCACATCATTCGCACCGTATTTATCACGCTCAGCGGTCAGATAATCCTGATTCCAAAGAGCGGGGCGCGGACCGATCACACTCATATTGCCGAGAAAGATATTCCAAAGCTGCGGCAATTCGTCGATGCTTGCTTTGCGGATAAAACCGCCAACTTTTGTAATACCGCCGTTCTTCAGCATATGCGTCGGAACGTCCTTCGGCGTATTGACAGACATAGAACGGAATTTGAGCAGCTGGAAATAGCCCTTGTTCTGTGCGACACGCTTCTGTTTGAAGATCACCGGACCGGGATCATCCCCCTTGATTGCAAGTGCAGTTACCGCATAGACAGGTGCCAGAACAACCAGTCCACCGAAAGACAGCACAATATCCATGCCGCGCTTGATGTACTTCTCATAGAATGTCGGATAATGCTCCGATTTGCCGACAGCTTCAAGATGTCCCTGTTTCCCGTCTGCATTCTCCGGATCATTTTCGTCCTCGATAAAAATAACCTTCTTGCCTTCCATCGGATTCTGTTCTTCTGGCTGATTAGCGTATACAGAGTCAGAATATTGTTTCTTGGCAATATGACGCATAACAAGGTATGTAGCACCTAAAGCCAAGCCAGTTACCGTTGCTGTAGTTTTCAGTTTTCTCTTTGTCTGTTCTTTCACAATCTCTTACCTCACCTTATACATTCTATATCCCATAGTTTTTGCGATCATCCTTACATAATGCAAACACCGATGCTCGGACAGCAATAGGATACTATTTCTGCTATCTCGCTTGTTCAGCTTTATTATTATCACGCACCTCATTGTATCCTGTCCGCGTGCCGGCAATGATTTCAGCTCTTGCTTTCACAACTGAACCACAGTTGATATGACATCCTTCATGCACAACACTATTGTGATTCAGAATAGCACCGGCAGAAATAATGCATCCTTTTTCAACAACTGCTGCAGTATGAACAACAGCCATAGGCTCTATGAAGCAGCCCAGACCAATTTTCGCCGATGGACTAACATATGCTTTCTCATGAATGAGAGTCGGCACTTCATAACCAATCTCGCATAATCCTTTTATCAGATTCAGGCGGAGTTCCGAATTTCCAATCGCAACAACCGCTGAATCGTATTCATGAATCAACTTATTAATTTCACAGATTTTTCCAACGGCAAACTGATAAACATCATCGACAAAATCGATTTTCTCAAAGCACTTCATCGATTCAGCGATTTCTCTGGCGACCATTCCATACTGTCCTGCGCCTAAAATCAGTAGTTTCTTCATATGCTGTTAAATCCTTTCTGCAACTGATATACTGACTTATATGAGGATCCGTGCATGACAGTTACTCATATCAAACTGCTTGTTTTCGCTATAGAAATATAAATCAGCCGCCTCATTCCGGTGCAAACCGTTATGCTGCCGCTGAATACATCAATTAGCTTCGAAAATGCATCTAATCTTGTGCGGCATTGCCGCACAAGTATCAGGATTCTGCCGTATTTACGTAAGATAGTTTTTATAAGAAACAAAAAATCCGCCTTCTCAGAGCGATCACCATTTTGTTGTCCGGGATAGCTTTATCTGATTCTGCGGATTTGCTTCTTCATCATATTGGGTCAATTCCGCAGCAAAATGTGCTTTGGAATGCTTGCTTGTATCATTGCTGCGTCGAATTGTGTCAACTATTTTTTTATTGCGTTTATTATATCACTTTTTTGCCAATTCGTCAAGTAGCTACGGAAAGATGCACAGTTTTCTGATGGGATTTTGTTGACTCTGACAAATGAAGTTGCTATATGTTGCTGCTATATGTAACAGTTTACGAACGATTCTTTTGCTGTACGATATGTCAAAACGCTTGAAATAAACTGCTTGTATTGATTAAAGTTGTATTTCCAATCCGTAGATTTTATTTTACCCCGAAATCGGAATGATGCTGCCCCTATGCGAATTATTTATATTTGAAAACGAAAAGCAGGCGCGTTTGCGCCTGCTGCATGGTATCGCGTTTCTTTCATGGTGAGGTTCACTTTTGGGGATTGTCTTGCGCCCTGATTCGCGGTATCTTCCGGATTTATTCCGGTTTTCTGCAAATAAACAGATAGTTTACATCATAATCACCAGGACCGACAACAGGGAGTATCTCTTTTGGCATTTTGCTGCCATCAATCCGTGATACATGAAATCCTACATTTCGAAGGATCTCTTCACTATCAGCGCCGAAAATCCGTAGATGATCGGCCTGTCCGTATCGTTGCAAACGCTTACTTTTATTCTCTTCCGTATGTTCGGTTTCTTCAATAAGCGTCGGAAGAGATGCAAGTATCGGAAAAGAAATAATTAGCGTGCCGCCTGGCTTCAAAATACGATATAATTCGCTCAGCGCTTTCTGATAGTCATCAACATGTTCAAGAACATGATTGCATACAATCCAGTCCCAAGAAGAATCCGGCTGTTTGATATTGCACAAGTCAAGTTTCAGTTCAGCTGGGGCATAATAATCGGCGGTTGTTACCGTTATGCCGTTTCGTTTCAGCCACAGCTTCATTCCCTTTTCCTGTGCGAAATAAAGGATCCTTCTATTCTTCAGATCTTCCCTATGCTTTCTGAGCCACAGTGCCATAATCCTATGCCTGGGAATTGTACCGCATATCGGGCATACAACTTCCTGTCCGATGCCTTTATATCTTTCAGGATTAAAGAAATCGGGGCAACTGGTAAAAGGACCCGCTATAAATTTGCGGAACCGATTATTACAGCACGGACAATAACAAACCGCTTTATCCGGTTGCAGTCTGGCATCCATAATAATGCTTTTGTCTCTAACAATTTTCCGGCACTTACAGAATTTGGCATACGCAGGACGAAGAAGCTTTTTTACAGGTTCCGGTATAGACTGTTTGATTGCTTTTGTGTCCATCTATTTCTCCTCATGTGCTTTTAACAATTCTTTTGACAATCTCCATACTGCTTTTCCATCGGCTGGATGGACGGTATAATACCGCGAAAATAATATTAGGAAAAACGATACAGATCAAGCCTCTGATGATTATACTGTCAATTATGCGGCAAAACATATATGTACCGCAGCCTACCACAGATGCAATCAGCAGGTAATAGAATTGCTGTTTGTAAAATGTCAGTATCGATTCGTCCTTAAAATAGCTTCTGAATAACACATGATTGCACATCAGATAATTACAGAAGAAAATGGTGAGTATCGTGGCTATCAACACGCCTGTGATACCGAAGTGCTTTCCCAGTATGATATTCAACCCGAGGTTTCCGATTGCCTCAATCAAATATGCCCACTTCAGCTTCCACCAGAATGCGTTTCCAAGAATATACTGATTACGCATGTGATTCATATTGATGAAATAAAAGTAAACCGCAAAGAGCAGCATATCAGTCTCGGATAGCAACATTTTTTCTCCAACCCACAGCTTCATAAACGGCTGATAAAGGCATGCCATTGTGACTGTGCACCAGCCTACGATCCAGGAATAGAGCAACGAGAAATCCAACAGATTCTCGTAGTTATCATGTTTACTTCTTACAGCAATACTGTTTCCTACACTTGCCTGCATGGAACTGCTGAAAACACCAGTGATACTGATTGCAGCAGAATAGATCAGATAGTAATTGCCATAGATAGAGGTCGCAACCAATCCAAGTGTACTGCTGATGATCATATTATCAAAGGCATTGCGACTGACATTGGATAACCGGTTGATCATCAAGCCCACAAGTTCCTTTTTCGTTGAGCGCGGAAGCGGAACATTGTTCGCGGTTTCAATCTTCAGATATGGATATTTGACTGATACAGCACGATTGATAAGCAAATTGGAAATAATAGTTCCGGCAATCAGGACTATAACATACAAATAGTAATTTCTAAACAGCAAAAGTGCAAGGATTTGCAGAATATTGACACCAATTCTAACACCAGAATTGATATTACTGATGATATCCTTTCTCTGATCTGCCACAAGCAGCGATTCCTTATATGCAAACAAGAAATAGCTGATGCCGGAATTGAAAAGATAAATTAGAAAAAGAATATATATATTTACGCTATCAGGATAGCCGCCATGAATCAGATATGGCAGAAAAGGCGATGCTACCAGTCCGCCGACAATGATAACACCGCCGACTATATGATATATCCTTCTCATCCATGTCATGATCTGGATAATTGCACTGGTATCATTTTTAGCTAATGGCTCATAAAGGGAATAGACGATTACCATGCTGAACCCAAATTCCGCAAGACTAAGCACTTGCAGAATGGAGGAGAAAAGGCCGGATAATCCTGTGAACTCAGAACCAAGCGTGTATATGATAATGGTTCTGTTTATAAAAGGAAGAATAGTTGAGATAAGGAGATTGAATGAACCGCTAAATAGGTTGCGTTTTGTACTTTTGATTCTTGTGTTATCCATTAATCTGCCTCTTTATAAGTGACTTCATCCTAACCACTATACTATATATTTTTTTTATAGTCAAGCATAAATATGGGTTAATGATAAACAGATAGTATAGGACTACTGTTTTGACACAAAACGAGCTCTGATTAGCAAATCTATGTTTTATCTCCTTTGCAAAGATTATCTTCGTGTTTGAGGTAAGTCTGCTTTTTGAAAGCAAGTTTAAATATAAATGAATAAGCCATTTAAAATCATTTTCAAGAAGATGATCAAGTTGATCAGATAGAAATAACTCTGGAATATTCTTAGAAACAAATTCTTCAAATGCTTTTTTCGCTTTAATCCATTGGAAGATATTCTTATCACTATATGAGGTAGTGATACTATGAGGACGTTTTCTATATAAAACCATCGGTTTTGCTACAAGTGCGATTTGGTTCGCCTGTTTAATTAATTCAGGGAGCAAGAGAAGATCCTCAAACATATATCCTTCCGGGAACCGCATTTTTGCAAACAAACGCTTTCTATACAGCTTATTCCATACCGTTATATTAAGCTGATCATCAATCAACTGGGTAAGAGCAGTTTTTGATGATATAACCCCTTCTGACGGAGTATAAGTTCTATTGCTCTTTTGTTTGCGCATTTTTTGTGTAGTCATACATGTGTAAAATCCACAAACCGCAATATCTGAATCAGAGTTCTCCAAACCATTCACCAAAATCTCGATCATATCTGGTAGAAAGGCGTCGTCAGAATCAAGAAATGCAATAATCTCACCATGTGCTACATCCAAACCAGTATTTCTAGCACTGCTTAAGCCACGGTTTTTCTGATGAATCACACGAATTCTATTGTCTTTTTTATGATAACCATCACATATTTCAGATGATCCATCTGTAGATCCATCATCAACTACTATTATTTCAAGATTTTTATAGGTTTGATTAATGACACTATCTAAGCTTTCACGAAGATAAGGCCTTACATTATATACCGGAATAATCACACTTACTAACGGAAACATACACACTCTCTCTTCTTATATCACAAAGAATACTTACGTCAATAATCATCTGAATAATCTGCTACCAATCCAGAACATTTTCCGCAAATATCCAATTGCATTCGGAAACTTCGTGCTTCTCAACAACAGTATTATAGCATAACAGTGCAAAAGAGTCAATCGGAATGTATGATATTTGCCTTTGAAGCTGATTGTGTGCAATCGTTAATTATCTTGACTTTGTGCATGGCAGATGCCTTTTTATGAGATGTGTTTTTTTATATTCTGGGAAGATGTGGATTATTGTACCTTTACGAAGTGTCAGCGAAGCATTCAAGGACGGCCTGAAGCTCAAAAAATGAGTATATATCCGGTGAATTTGCAGATTGATAGACATGACTATCATTCACGCTATAAAGATCGACGATATTAAAACAAACGAATCTACGATAAAAACAGCAGCGCCCCGCGGGGCGCTGCATGCATTTTGCGACTTAGTTTAAGTTGATTCCCCGTGTCCCGCGTCCAGCACAATGACAGGGGCCTGCCCGGCGGATACAGCTATTGCATCCGGCGCATTCTGCTGATTCCGCAGATTTGTAAGCTGCATGCCTGCGACGCTGGCTGCAAGAATCCCAAAGAACAAAGTACTTCTGGTTACGATTTTTCTGATTTCCGGTTTCATATATACCACCTCTGAATATGATTATTATAGTATAAGGAGTATGTTACGCATCGTGTAATTATAACCGGTTTTATTCGAATGCTTGCCATTTTCTCTGGAACTAATGTATTTGCGCCGCTTTAGAGTATAAATTAATTCTTGTGTGACGTTTTTGTGCCATACTTAGTGTTTGATCGCGGGGGAATCCTGTCAAATTTTAAAAGCCACAAACCAAGATGTTTCTTTCGTTCGTTTTATCTATTGACATTCCAACTTCAATTTGCTATAATCAATCATATAGCAGATCAATCTGATTGATTTTAATTAATGTCTTTAGAACGGAGGGATATGTTATGAATATGAAACGTGATTCTGCGTTCATCGGAGCATTTCTGACAGCAGTATTTTTGTCATCATGCAATCCTGCAATCACGCCGCAAATGAATGAACCGGTTTCGGCTACACCTGTTAGTGTATCGACAAGAATACGCGGCGACCTTGACGAAAACGGTGTAATTGATGCCGTCGATGCACAAACTGCACTAATGTTCTATGTAGACAGCCTTTCGGGCATGGAAAGCAATATCACCGATCAGCAAATGACTGTCGGCGATATCAATGGTGATCATTCCATTGATGCGGTGGATGCCCAGCTGATTCTGATGTACTACGTGCAGAATGAACTTGCAGGGTTACAGATAACATGGGAGGATCTGCTTAACCAAGGAAATGAAACGCAGCCACTCCAGACCGAGCTTACTCAAAATGAAACCGCGCCCTTGGATATCGATAACAAAACACCGAATTATACGGATCATGCAGATCAGGTCTTGCTGGACTGTGAGAAAACCTGGCTGGAGAGACTTCAAAACACGCCGGATTTTGATTATCTACAAAACGGCATAGCCTGGTTTGAGGACCTTGATATCGGCGATAATCAACTTGAATGGATTGTTCAGAATAAGGAATCAAAGGAATGTATTATATTCAAGATTGACGGTGATACGATCGAAATTGTTGGGCCGACAAAATGGTCCATGTACGGTAGTCCTACAGCAGCGCCGCCGAGTGATTCGAATATGCCTAGTTATGTGCAGTTCTATCTGTGGAATCCGAACACCGGAAACTGGCGTGATGAAATCGCTGAAGTTGTGGTAGAATATACAGAAAGTATGCACGATGGTTCCGGTTCGACAACCATGGTTGTTTATCCGCGGAATATTGTACAGTATGAAACACCCGAACAGATCAACAATTACGGAAAATGGGTTAAGCTTGAATATCCGCTGGTGCAGTGCACACGAATCGTCAATGATTTCTACAGTATCCTGCCACGGTATACGTTTGTATGTTACGAGAGCAACCTGATCGATGGCTATAAAGAGATATCAACCGAGAAATGCCGCGAAATCTATGACTCTTATCTGACGAAATGCGATCTGTATCAATCACAGCACAGCATTATTCACCTGAATGAGTATTTTGCAGGCTCCCGTGAACAAAAAGCTGAGATGCTGCGGGAAAACCGAGAGAGTTTTACTCTGTACTGTGCAAATGACCAGCGTCCGGATAATTTGAATGTCAAAGCATTGATGGGACAAGAAATGATTGATGACTCGAATCATCCGCGCAATATGACCGGCGTGGAAGGCTGGATCAGGCATGATACGATATATGATCCGCAAACCATGGAGGAACCTGTTCTGCACCGCGGTGATACGGTTGATATTGACAAATTCATGTACAATACGGAGAACGGTTCCCTATCCGGAAGCATCCAATTCTGGGTGTATGATCAAAGCGGTGAGCGGCGATATCTGGATGAATCTGACCTGATCACTCGCCCGACAGCGAAATATGTCAGTCAGGCAACAGACGAACAGCTCAAAGAACTGGCTGCCGTGATGCAAAGACAGTATAACAGTCTGATGCAGGATTACTATATGAACGGCGGAACGCTGAATTTGAAGAATACGATGCAGTATGACGATCAGCAGTTTGAACGGTTGGATCCGTCGGCAACATGGGATGACCTCATGACTGAATACCACCGGTTCTATGCAGATGATGTTTATGTTACATGCAACGGGCAGGAAAGCAAGCTGAGCACTTATATCAAGGAAAAAGACGGCGTTCTCTGGCGCCAGACCGGATACGGCGGCCCCAGCATACCGACATCGTATGAAGCGGTCAGTATCGACTCACGCACGGATTCTGAGATCGTGTTTAATATGAAAATCACAAAACAGTTTCCCGGTTCCGCAGACAGCTCCGAGATTTATGCGCCGTTTGCGCTTCGTCTGGAGGACGGTTACTGGAAATGCAGTCAAATTGAGCTGTCCTGGTTTGCCATTTGATACAGATCGTCACCACTTCGCGAATATAACCCAAGGAACAGCGCCCTGCCAATGCAGAGCGCTGTTTTTCCGCTTTCCTTGCTGCGCGCTGGCGCTGTTATGAAGTAACCCTTTGTCAATTCGCAGAATAGCCAAAAATCGGGTGCTGTTTTGTGCGGTTTGATAATTGCAGGAATCAAAGGTATCTGCCGGGAGTCTGAAGACAGATTCCGGCCTTAGCCACTCTGTTATTCGTGGATTGGTTACCGACAGTCTAATGACTACGCCGGGAAGCTGTGTCTAATTGACTCCAATTTTCTCCATGGACTAAATTGGACTGTCCAGATTACTCCATGGAGCTGCTTGGAGTTTATTATACCATTTTGGACACTGGAGGTCTAGGCGCGGATGGTCCAATAAACCACGTACATCAGTAAAGAATAATCCCCACAGAAAAATGGCGGGGATGCAGTTTATGAGTCAAAAGGAAGAAAGAGCGTCACGGCAGGCTGTGAGAACAGATTTCGGAATACCTTTTCCCTCGTTGCGGATTGGTGTGTTCCTAAACGCAGAATAATCAGTAAATAAAATGTAAATTCAACCCAGAAATTAAAAACGATGCAGTTCTGCGCTGAGAAATGCATCGTTCCTGAATCTGTTTGATTGTCTTGCTTATGTATTGGAATGGTTGGGCGGGCGCTTTTTTACGACAGATACTCTTTGACAGAAGCAAGCGCATCCTCCGCTGAAGAATACTCCTGCCGTATACTGCTACCGTCATGCGGATACGGATATACATCATAATTGCCGTTTTCCAGCTTCCAAGCAGCAGCTTGACAGATGCCGTTCTCAATCGCAAACACAACAGTATCTACTTCTTCGATCCTATTGAAATAGGTCAACACCAGATAAGGCAGCAACGCAAGCGTTTCCGAAGCACTCGGGCTGCCGTTTTTATTCAGTTCCGCAGGCTTCAGATTCGCAAAATCGGAGCCGTGATACGTCAGCGTTTTGTCGATATCAATCACGTTGTAATTGCAGGCATCCAGATCCGCCAGTGCAAAGTTCATCGCATTGTATGCGTTTTGCGCATCCGGCCGCGCATCGAGATCAGTTTCCATAGAAGAAACGAGAATATCCGCACAGAATAGGCTGACTTTCCATTTTCCTTCCGTGTACAGCAGATACATATAGTCGGTATCCTCGGTGCCTCCGTTCCGAATCGTTTTCACCGAAAAGAAGCAGAGATTATCCACCGGAGTTAGCATTTTCAGGAGCATTTCAGCTTTCTGTTTTTTTTCCTCGCTTTCGTTGGGATCATCAAGCCTCTTTTTAGCTTCCACCATTTTTTTCGCAGCAGCTTCTTTATATCTTCCCAGTATTTCCGCATCCGTATACCCGTCTGTAATCTCATAGGAATCCAGCGATCCGACTGTTTGGTTCACTACTTCGTGCGGTGACTCTTCAGAATTCATCTCCGGCGTTCCCATGTATTCAACATAAAGCAGAAAATCAGATAATTCCGCCATAGTGTCATAGTCTCCGCTTTGCATAGCATCCATATAGTGCATTAGTGTATCGCGTGCCTCAGCCGGAGCCTCCCTGTTCTCCAAATCTACTTTCACTTGATTTGCTGAAACCGTGATGGACTCAGTTCCCTTTGCTGACGTCTGTGTCTGCCCGTCTGAAAGCGTTTCTGTCGATGTAGTCTCTGTCTCTGATAATTCCTGCATCTCAAAGGTCTGTGTCTGTTTCGAGCTGCATCCGTTCAGTATTGGAAATGTGAGCAGAAATGCAGCGACCGTGCAAAAAAGCTGTGACTTTTTCTTCATTGATGAATATCTCCTTGTCAGTAATTCAGAATTAAATATGTGTATTATAACACATTATTTGATTTGTGTCAAGCGCATTGCGTGATCAGCGCGCCGCGATCTCTTGATGCTGCACGTATCGTTGGCAAAACAAAATGTTAATAGAGCTTTCGATATACAAAAAAACTATCAGCTCAATGCTGGTTGTTCTATTATACAATACGGTTACAAAAAGAGGTGGGCGCAAGCCCACCTTAAATCGCAATTCTTTTTCTGTCTAATCGCTCCAGACGATAAAATAGCAGTCGGACGAAACACATTGCAGTAGAAACGTCATGTGTCTTTACATTTATGAGGCGAATAGTGTTAAATCGGCGTATATATGTCCGTTCCGATGCGTGGTGCCTCGGCGTAAGTCACTATTCATCGACTATGTTTAAGTTGATTCGTCGTGTCCGGCATCTAGTACGATGACAGTGGACTGGTCAGTAGATGCGGTCACGGCATCCGGTGCATTCTGCGCATTGCGCCACGCTGCGAGCTGAATCCCTGCTGTGCTGACAGCGAGGATCCCGAAGAATAACGCACTTCTTGTCACAATCTTTCTGATTTCCGGTTTCATATATATCACCTCTGAAATGTTTTAGTAAAGATGTATGCGAAAGCGCAGCGGAATATGAGCGGGAAGGGGATCGCCGCGTGGAGGGAATTCACGCCTCCGAGATAATTCATTTTGGCAGGACGTTGAGAGAAATGATTGATTCTATCTATAATTAACATGACAAATATAAAGCCCTCTCGTTAGAAGCGATATCACTTCTTTTGAGAGGGTGCATTTATGATCAGGGAAAGTAAATGTCCCGATTTTTCAAATATGCGATTGAAAAGCAGGGTTGATTGTGATATAATTGTAGTTGTAAGAATCTGCGGTTTTTTCCGCGATCTGATCTATGAGTTTCAGCGTCTTTGCCATTTGCAAAGGATTCTGCGGACGGTAAACCTGCTGCAGCAGCATTGTATATGCCTGTTTTTTTGTAATGCGTCCGATGCGGTTTTCCGCTGCGCGGGTCAGAATACAGATCGCCCTGAGCGGAACGGCAGTGTTCGTGCCGAGACGGTGCTTGCCGTTGTAGGGCGTACCGTATACGGTGACGCCGCTGTCTGTCACGCGGATCATCGGCTTGTCATCATTGACCATAACCGCTCTGTCGCCGAGCAGCTCGCGCCACAGTCTTGTATGGGTCGATTTGCCCGTACCGGATTTTGCCGTGAACAGATAGCCCTGTCCGTCTACGGCGATTACGGAGCCGTGAAACAAAACCGTATCATAGTCGGGCATCTTTTCGGCGATCTTGCGGTAAACAGCCAGTTCCTCCCGATAATCATCCGTCGCATCATGCGGCGGACGGTTTTCGCGTGCTGCACATTTCAGCTCGCGCTGATATTCAAAATCAATGTCAGCCTGTGCGGTCGTCAGCGAAAAATCCGCAGGCTCGTCCGTCAGATAATCCTTGCAGTATGTATGCACCTTTTCGTAGAGTGAGGTGACTTCAAAGACACGGTCAGCAATTTTATATTTTTTTGTTATCATAATGCACTCCGTAAAAATGTGATACTGCTATTATATCACATTTTCGCATAAAATGCAATAAGCAGCGCACCACAGGGATGCGGTGCTTATGCCTGCGAATGAGAGCGCAACGACAGAATCAGTGATGACATCTTCAGCATCCTGCCGCCGCTTACTGCTGCCTGTAGTCACGGCAATATGTCCGGATACAGGCGGCAGGTGCAGAGACTCTTGAACGGAAAAACAAACAGCTCCCCGTGGGGAGCTGTTTGCAATATATATGATTCTGATTGCCGCCGGAAAACACAGGCAGATGCTTCAAAACCTGAAACAGCATATTGTCTCCGCTGTGTTCGGTCAGGTCCTCCCGGATCACACCGGCACCCTGCATGACAAATCCGCCGCTGCCGTCGGTGTATTCCACGGTTTGATCGGGTCCTGCATTCGGGAATGCATATGCAGCAAATGTTATGCTGCACTTTCCGCAGTTTATCCGCCGAGCAGTTCCGCCCATGTCAGTGTCGTACCGGCAAGGGTATTACTGACATAATAGAGCAGGATATTCTGCGCATCTTCAACGGAAATCTGTCCGTCTGCATTGATATCGGCGGCTTTCTTCTGGAGATCTGTCAGTCCGCTGTCCATATCCGCCATAATGTTCACATAGGCTGTCAGTGTCAGCTGTGCATCCTCAACGCTCACGGAACCGTCCAGATTGACATCGCCGAGCAGGAAATCCGAAGCATCCGCTTTGCCGATCTTCACCTTGCCGCTGCCCGTCGCAAACGCAACTTCCTCCAGATCGACATTGAAGGTCGATTTCTGATTGAGCGCGATTTCAACGAGTGCCTGTCCTTCTTCCGCAAGCACTTCAAAGCGCAGCTTGGCGACAATGCCGTTTCCGGTATTGTTCTCCGTCGAGAGATCATCCCAGTTCAGCGTATACGGAATCAGTGTCAGATCATTGCCGGACAGGAATGTCGATGTGCCGAGGATTTTGCCGTCCGCCGCGCCGAGCAGCTTCAGCTTTGCCGGATCATAGGAGACATTCAGGCTCAGCGCCGTAATACCGGGGTTGTTGTACAGACGGATCGGGAGCTCGACGGTATCCCCCTTCTTTGCAGAAACCGTACCGCCGATGATTGCCGGACCGACCGGCTGCGTAGTGGTTTCCGTTTCGGTTGTCGTTTCCGTCGCAGAGGAAGCGGACAGCGTGGTTGCGGTCGTACCTGTCACACCGGAGCTGCCGATCTCCACCGCGCCGTTTCCGGTATAGAATTTGACTTCTTTCAGATCGACATTGAACGTCGATTTCTGATTGAGCGCTACTTCGATCACCGCAGTGCCGTCTGCGCCTGCAAGGACTTCAAATTGCAGTGTGGCAACGACGCCGTTTCCGGTATTGTTTTCATCAGCGAGATCATCCCAGTTCAGTGTATACGGAATCAGGGTGAGATCATTGCCGGAAAGGAATGCGGATGTGCCGAGGATTTTGCCGTCCGCCGCGCCGAGCAGTTTGAGCTTTGTGTTATCATAGGAGATATTCAGGCTCAGCGCCGCAATGCCCGGATTATTCTGCATTTTGAGATTGACCGTAACGGTATCGCCGCTGTTTGCCTTGACGGTATCCGCAAGAATCGCGGCTGCATTTGCCGGAATACTGACCGTTGTGACCTGCTTCTCTGCGGTGGTTGTACTGCCGGTCACAGCGGTTGTCGGTTTGGTATCGGTCACGGTCTCCATTGTGATCAGCGGACCTGTTGCCGTTTTAGACGTTGCAGTCACAGTGGTCGTGGACTTAGCCGCCGATGCAGAAGTCAAAGCGGTGACTGCGGTTGTCGTCTTCAACGTCGATGCAGAGGTTGCAGCGGAGACTGCGGTTGTCGTTTTCACCGTTGATGCAGAGGTCGCTGCGGAGACTGCGGTTGTCGTCTTCACCGTCGATGCAGAGGTTGCAGCGGTGACGGCGGTTGTCGTTTTCACCGTCGATGCAGAGGTCGCTGCGGAGATTGCGGTTGTTGTCTTTGCCGTTGATGCAGTCGTTTTGTATGTTGCAGATGTTGTTTTTGCGGTTGTGCCGGTGACATTTGTTTTTTTCGTGGGTGCCGTATTGACAGCCGCGGTTGTCACAAACGGCGGCTTTGTTCCGTTTGACGGATCATAGATATTCACCGAACCGCCCACAACCTGAAATGCAACTTCCTGCATTTTGACATTGTACGTCGATTTCTGATTGACCTCAATGTTGACCTTGGCATAGCCTTCTTCCGCATCATCCAGTACCATAAATACCAGCGTTGCGACTATGCCGTTTCCGGTATTGTCGGTCTTTGAAAGATCGTCCCAATTGAGCGTATACGGATTTGCGGAAATATCCTTGCCGGAGAGGAAGGTCGCCGAGCCGAGAATCTTGCCGTCCGCCGCTCCGAGCAGCATCAGCTTTGTATCATCATAGATGACGTTCAGGCTCAGTCCTGCAATACCGGGATTATTCCGGATCCGGATCGGCACGGAGACATTTTCCGAGCGCTGCGCAGCAACATGATCGACCAGAATCGCAGGTTCATCCGTATTCAGGGTGGTTACCGCATCGCCGGACGATGCCGCAGTCGCGGCTGTGGTCACGGTCGTAACCGATGCCGCAGTCGGCTTTGCAGTTGTTGTTGCTGCCGCGGTTGTCGTCGAAGATAACGTTGTCACCGCCGTTGTTGTTGAAGTGACCGTTGTCGCCGGAACGGATGCCGTTGTTTTCGGCGCCTGTCCGGAGATCGTCACCGAACCGTCCTTCACTGCAAATGCGACTTCTTCCATATCGACATTGTATGTGGATTTCTGATTGAGCTCGACTTTGACCGGCGAGCTGCCTGCGGCGCCGTCGAGTACGGCAAACCGCAGCTTTGCAACAATGCCGTTTTCGGTATTGTTCTCCTTTGCAAGATCATCCCAGTTCAGTGTATACGGAATCGCGGAAAGGTCTTTTCCGGATATGAACGATGATGTGCCGAGAATCGCGCCGTCGGAAGCGCCGAGCAGCTTCAGCTTTGTGTTATCATAGGAGATATTCAGGCTCAGCGCCGTAATGCCGGGATTGCCCTGCATCCGGATCGGCACCTCGACCTGTTCACCGGCTGCCGCAGTGATCTGATCCGCCTGAATCAGCGCACCGTTCTCAGCCTGCACCGTATTCTGATCCGTGAAGGCGGCCGTCAGCGGCATCTCTGCCGTTTCGGTACGGAACGCCGGTTTCTGATTGAATGCTGCGGAGAACTTTGAGGCACCGGCGGCAGACACACCGCCGCCGAATCCCTGTACCGCAAGCACGCCTGCCATAAGACAGGATAACAGCTTTTTCTTCATAGTTGATTCCTCCGTCTGTACCGGCTGCGTCAAAGTGTGATGTTCCAGCCGCCTGCAAGATAGCGCCGCAGAATCGTGACGTCCTTGAGATCAATCGAGCCGTCGCCGTTGACGTCGGCATTTGCCTCGTTGATCGTCACATTCCAGCCGCCTGCAAGATAACGCCGCAGGATCGTCACATCCTTGAGATCAATGCTGCCGTCCGCATTGACATCGCCTCTTTTGACGCCCTCGGGCGGTGCAACGCTTTCCTTTTTCTCCTTCGTGAATACGAAATAATCGACGTTCATGACATACGAAGCAGATTCATTCGAGAAGGTCAGGTACAGATCGTGCAGACCCTTGGTCAGTTCGATCTCCGTGAAATATTCCGAATAGGTCAGCCAGTCCGGCGCATCCGGTTCCAGCGTGATACTGCCGATCACTTTGCCGTCCGGTGCATCGAGATGCAGTGAAACCGTGCCGCCGGTTGCATTGCTTGCATGGGAATTTGCCTGCATGTAGAAATACTTTGCGCCGTCGTCGAAATCGACATTCTTATAAAGCGCAAATGCACCGTTCTTGATGAAGCCGAGTACCGTCAGATCTTCAGCCTGCGCTGCAATTTCAAGATTGCCCTTGTCATCGGCAGATTCTGCCTCGGTCTTTGTGAACGCATCGCGGATGACCTGCGGTTGATCGGTCTTGGCAGCTTCTCTGCTGAATATCAGCCACTTGTCACCGAGTATAACATTCTTTCCTTCTGTCTTGAATACGACATAGAGATCATGGACGCCTGTTGTTTTTGTAATATCTGCGTTATAAACAGTAAAATTGACCGAGCCGTTCTCGTCTCTGAGCGTCTGCGGAACATTGACAGTACCAATGACTGTTCCTTCGAGGCTGTCCAGACGCAGTTCGTAGTAACCCTTTGCGCCGTCAGCCATCGCACCGGTATTATTTGTAAAATACGCAGCTATGCTGACACTCAGCGCACCGGTATCGAAATCAATATTCTTATACAGGCAGTAGCATTCGCCGTCCACCTTCTCCATATTTGTAAGATTCTGTGCCCTGTCATAATCCTTTGCAGGGATCTGTTCAAATGCGGAGCGGATCTTTGTCTGGTTCTCGGGCGGATCGTCCGGACCGGTCTTGACCGGTGTATCCGGAATCACAACATCGGAGATCGCTTCTGCATCCACAACATACAGATTTCTCTTGTAGGAAGCCGATGCATCCTTAAAGGTGACGGTACCCGTGCCTTTTGTCTTGCCGGTGAATGCAAAGACATTGGCGCCGGTACTGACCGTTGCCAGCGCTGCCGGATCAACGGTGATTGCCGAGGAGGTTTCGCGCTTTGCGCCGTTCAGTACAGATGCAAATTCGACCGTATCGCCGACGCCGAGCTGGATCGAAGTCATATAAGGCCCAACCGAGTCGAAATTGACGATATGCTTTTTTGCGCCGCGGAATGCAACAATCGCATCTTTCTGCATTTCCAGACTGTGACCGTTATCCGGCGTATAGGCATAGAGGTCGCCGCCGATCGCAAGCGTACCGTTATTCTGCCAGTATGAACGAACAACTTTGCTGTTGAAGACCGCATTTCTGTTGACTTCCATGAGATTTTTGCCGGATCCGTCCATTAGGAGTTCACCGCTTCCGGCAGAAGCAGGGGATATACGCAGCAGATAATCTCTTCCGATTGTCAGCGTACTGTTATTCAGCTCAAGTTTGCCCTGCCTGTGCTCGTAGTCTTCCTTCACGACCATTTTGCCGTTTGCGAGATCGACCTTCAGTTCACCGTCCTGAATGAAGGAGCCGTTGACATACAGCGTATGACCGTTCACATTCAGATTTCTGCTGCCTGTAATGATACTTCCGTCTGCCAGTATCAAATCGGAATCCAGCGTAAATCCGGCAGTGCTGCCGGTCAGATACAGGCTGCCCTTGTCCGTCATGGCAACATGATTCATGTAGCTCTTGTCGGCTTGCGCAAAATAAACCTCATGCTGTACATCGCCCTTGAATGTAACAACTGTGCCGTCCTGCATTTCCAGACCGTTTCCGTTTTCCGGCGCCCAGACCTTGAGGTCGCCGCCGATGCGGAGCGTGCCGTTATTCTGCCAGAAAGAGCGATTCACGGTGCTTGCAATATAGACGCTGCCGTCAACGTCCATGAGGTTTGTTCCTTCGCCTTCAAACTGCAATTCACCGGAGCCGGCGCTCGCTGTTGAGGAACGTGAATGATAATCACCGGTGATTTTGAGCGTTGCGCCGTCCTCTACCTCGAGTTTTCCTGCCTTATGCCAGTAGTCGCCGTTGACTGTCATGGTACTGCCGGACAGATCCATGTTCATTGCACTGTTCTGCGAGAAGTCGCCTTCCGTTGTCAGATTATGACCGTTCAGAATGAGGCTTCTGCTTCCGTTGATCTGACTGTTTTCAGCCAGCGTCAGATCGGATTCCATTGTAAATCCGGCAGTGTTGCCGGTCAGATACAGGCTGCCCTTGTCCGTCATGGCAACATGATTCATGTAGCTCTTGTCGGCTTTCTCAAAAAATACCTCATGCTTCACATCGCCCTTGAATGTAACAACTGTGCCGTCCTGCATTTCCAGACCGTTTCCGTTTTCCGGCGCCCAGACCTTGAGGTCGCCGCCGATGCGGAGCGTGCCGTTATTCTGCCAGTAAGAGCGATTCACGGTGCTTGCAATATAGACGCTGCCGTCAACGTCCATGAGGTTTGTTCCTTCGCCTTCAAACTGCAATTCGCCGTAGCCGGCGCTCGCTGTTGAGAAACGTGAATCATAATCGCCGGTGATTTTGAGTGTTGCGCCGTTATCTACCTCAAGGATGCCTGCCTTATGCCAGTAGTCGCCCTTGACCGTCATGGTGCTGCCGGACAGATCCACTCTCAGCGCGCCGTTCTGTGTGAAGTTTCCTTCCGTTGTCAGAGTGTGACCGTTCAGAATCAGCTTTCTGTCGCCGGCGATGACGCTGTCCTTTGCCAGTGTGAGATCGGAATCCATTGCAAATCCGGTTGTGTTTCCGGTCAGATACAGGCTGCCCTTGTCCGATATGGCAACATGCGTCATGTAGCTCTTGTCGGCTTTCTCAAAGTACACCTCATGCTGCACATCGCCCTTGAACGTGACAACTGTGCCTTCCTGCATTTCCAGACCGTTTCCGTTTTCCGGCGCCCAGACCTTGAGGTCGCCGCCGATGCGGAGCGTGCCGTTATTCTGCCAGTAAGAGCGGTTCACGGTGCTTGCAATATAGACGCTGCCGTCTACGTCTATGAGGTTTGTGCCTTGACCGCTCAGCTGGAGTTCGCCGGAACCGGCACTCGCTGTCGATAAACGCAACTGATAATCGCCGGTGATTTTGAGCGTTGCGCCGTTCTGGACCTGGAGTTTTCCGGCTCTGTGCAGGAAATCGCCTTTGACTGTCAGCTTGTGACCGTTCAGGTTCAGTGTTCCGCCTGAAAGAATCAGGTCACCGTCAACGGTCATGTCCGCTTCGAGGGTCGTGTTCTCCGTGATCTCCTGATTCGCAGCACTCACAAACATGCCGGGGAATTCAGGAATCACTTTGGGTAGCCATGCGCCTGCCGCACAGGCGGCAAGCACGCCTGCTGTGAAGAAAACTGTGTGCTTTTTCATATTCCACCTCCAAAATTCTGACACGCCGAACGAAAAATATGTGTAATTTGATTATATCATAAGCCAATGCCGCTTGTCAAGTAAAGCGCCGGTTTTTTTGACTTTGTAAAATCATTTTTATCCGCGGCAGTGCTGTTTCAGCCGCGGCAGCAGCACAGGATTCCGCTGCCGGTGATATGCGAAAACGGCGTTTGTTCTGTTATTTCACACAGAGACTGCCGTCAATCCGGTATCAGTTTCCGGATTCTCAGGACAGACTCAAAAAAGGAAACCGGATAATCAGAAAAAATCCTGAAAATCCCTTGACAACAATCCTTTGAGAGTATATAATAGTCGAGAGCCTTTTTCGGCAGATCATTATGAAATATGAGAAAAAACATGATTTATGTGCATGACAGGAGAGATGTCCATGATGAAGATCAATGATATCATCAGTCAGATAGACAGTTATGTATGGGGGCTTCCGCTGATTATTCTGATCATGGCTTGCGGAATACTGCTTACGGTCAGGCTGAGATTTTTGCAGGTTCACAAGCTGGGAAAAGCCCTGAAGTATATGGTGAAGAACGAGGCGGAAGGAAGCGGTGAGGTTTCCAGCTTTGCCGCATTGTGTACCGCGCTGTCCGCTACGGTCGGAACAGGTAATATCGTCGGCGTTGCCACTGCGATTGCGGCAGGCGGTGCAGGCGCGCTCTTTTGGATGCAGCTCGCTGCATTTCTCGGAATGGCGACAAAATATGCAGAAGGACTGCTCGCCGTCAAATACCGTGTCAGGGACGAAAACGGAAATATCCTCGGCGGTCCTTTCTATTATATTGAAAACGGACTCGGCAGAAAATGGAAATGGCTCGGCAAACTGTTTGCACTGTTCGGACTGCTTGCGGGCATCATGGGCATCGGTACGATAACACAGATCAACGGCATCACATCAGCCGCAAATAATTTCTTCGATCCGCAGCAAAGCCATACAGTTTCTGTATTCGGCATGGAATATACATGGACAACAGTCATTGCAGGTGCTGTCATCACGCTGCTGACCGCGCTGATCGTCATAGGCGGCATCAAGCGCATCGCAACGGTTTCAGAGGTCGTCGTACCTGTTATGATCGTGGCATATGTCGGCTGCTGCCTGACGATCATCTTCTGTCATATCACGGAAATCCCTTCGGCTGTCGCTTCAATCATCAGGGGTGCTTTCAGTCTGAAAGCCGCGGCAGGCGGTGCAGCGGGTACGGTCATGATGTACGCGATGAAGAGCGGCGTAGCGAGAGGTATTTTCTCGAACGAAGCCGGTCTCGGCTCTGCCCCGATCGCAGCCGCCGCTGCAAGGACCAGCGAGCCTGTGCGGCAGGGACTTGTGACAATGACAGGTACGTTTATTGATACGATCATCGTCTGCACCATGACGGGACTTGCGATCATCATGTCGGGGAGCCACAATGCTTCTGAGCTGAAAGGCGTAATGATCACGATGAACGCCTTTGATTACGGTTTGCCGTTCAGCGGGCGCGTATCCTCCTTCATTCTGATGTCCTGTCTGGCTGTATTCGCATTTACGACCATTCTTGGCTGGAACTATTATTCGGAACGGTGTCTGTCTTATCTGGCCGGCGCAAATAAGACGCTCACTGCGGTATACAGGTGGGTTTATATCGCTGCGGTGTTCATCGGTCCGTATCTAGCAGTTGAAGCCGTATGGAATCTGGCGGATATTTTCAACGGACTTATGGCTGTCCCGAATGTCATTGCGATCATTTTGCTTTCCGGTGTGGTTTCATCTGAGACAAAGGATTATCTGACAAGGCTGAAAGAAGGCAGAATCAAGGAATAATTCCGGTCGGCTCCTGCGCAGTCAGAACTGTCATTCGTTTTTCATTCACTGCATATTTCAAAACCGGCAGGGAGAATGCTTCCTGCCGGTTTTTATGTTCTCTGTATCTGATTCGGAAATTGTGTTTGACAAGGATGATGCCAAATCATGCAAAGAAGCAGTTATGGAACTGGAAGGCTACGAGCCTGTCAGTGAAACGGAAACCGACTGCTATGAAACACCGTTTTCACAGCTGTACCTCTATATTTATAAAATAACCGAACAGACAAATGAAAAACCGTACATCAAGGAAATGGTACCGCTGAAGTCTCTTCCGGAGCGTGAAATCACCATTCGCACGGAAAAACGGGATGGAACTGCCAATGCTCGTTTTGCTGTCGAAATGAATGAAACGGTTTGCGATGACTTGCTCACGGAGATCCGTACAGGCATTTCTGCGCATCAGTTTGCGGAACTTCGTATCAGGCACAGGGATTTCAATCAGATAATTGTACAGTTCGGTGATGACTGCTGCATCATCAGTTACGATGCCGGAACTTCTCAGTGTGGCGGCTACCAGAGTTACCGCAGCGGCTCCACTTCACGCAAAAAGGTAAAGCTGTATTCCGGCGAATATCCTGATTATATGATTTGCTATGATATGCAGGTACTCGAAGAAATTCTGCATTATTTCCTTCTGAAAGGAAAAAAGCCCGGAAAGCGTCAGAATGTCAAATGGGTCAATATGAAATATGACGATTGAAAATAATAGGTAATTACTATGATGGATTCAATTACAGTTGGGGCAAAAATCCAGATGACGGAGAATATCACCGGAGATTACCCTGTCAACTCTACGGCAACAATCCTATATATAGACGAAATGGACAATGTTTTCATAGAATGGTCAGATGGAAAGGTATCCTCGTTCTCGGATAAACAGGTCTTGAAAGGCTTTGAAAAAACAGGAGCATAAAAAAGCGCAGATGGCTAAAATTGGTCATCTGCGCTTCTGTTATATGATCTCAAAATGGTTCTTCCTGCATCGTATCAGTCCGTCCCTCTGCATCTTGCTCAATTCAT
>JAEEGL017197448.1_pt1 | contig 23816 bp, 17 predicted proteins | sample 9134231 | NCBI WGS metagenome assembly JAEEGL01 (sample SAMN16246548, study PRJNA631951) | gut metagenome | biome: gut microbiome; feature: rumen; material: fiber-attached | host: Bos | place: Iran: Karaj | collected 2018-10 | reverse complement strand
TGCATTCAGGCACTTATCTACAAAGGAGCAATGATACACGGCGACCTACAGATAGCAGATGATATACTCGAAAAACTGTACAAGCAGATCACACCAACATTTTTCGCAGGATATATCACGCTGATGATACCAACTGTCACAGTCATAATTGCAATACTCAACGGAGCACTTGATGTTCCGAAAATCTGTGTTCTTCTGAATCCGATAGTTTTTCTGATCTTTGGATTGACCTGCCGAAAAATTGATCCTGTAAAATTTCAGGATCTGCCAGGAATTATAATGCCGAGTCTTGGTCTTGCTATGTTCGGACTGATTGGAATTCTTAATTCTTTATGAGTATGATTTCCGTATTGAAATAAAACAATAAAGCGGCGAGTGTTTGAACTCACCGCTTTATTGTTTTAAGAATCGGAACATTCTGATAATCCATAACAATTACGTGTAAACCCTTACCGGTGTGCAAGGTTTTCCCCATCAAGTGTATTGCAACAGGATCCACTATGTAACAATAAGTATCAACAAGTGTTTTTCACCTTTTTGACACCTTTATTCTATGCAGATGATATTATATAATCACAGAAGCACGGAAGCAATGAAGAGCATTCGGCTTGAATGCTCAGGATTTAAAGTAAGCTCTCCACATTTAAAGTTGAGACGATTAAGTAAAAGATAAGGATATAAAAAAACTGAAAGCATAAAAAACTACAGAATAATAGTTAAGAGAAAAAATAATCAGTAACTTGATGATTGTGCTTTTATCGGTTATAATAGTGGTAATTAGTCGAATATAAATAATGGGACAGATGTTTGTTCATCTGTCCCATTTTTTTACTGTGGTTCAAGTTCAGGCTCGCTTGTTGTTATAACGTCTTCATTCTCGAATATGATTATCTCCATTTCTGGAGAAGTATATTTTGTTTTCATTGTTTTTTCCTTTCTGTATTAGCCTATATATGCTTTAGCAGCTTTTCCGTATACATATGTCGCTTTAGCAATGTCAGTAAGCTTGCTGTCGGCGTTGGGACTGCTCAGTACTCGGTAAACGTAAGACATAGCATAGAATGAACAGCTCTTGCCGTTGATAAATACGGAAATTCTTTCAAAGAGTCTGTTTGCTGGGGCATTATAAAACTCATAGTATTGACCGTACTTGCTTGTGTGAGAAGGCATATTGTTTCCGTAGAGCACCACGTCTGTGCTGTCTGTGTACACTCTGATGTTTGTTGATGAGAAGAGAACAAGTGAAAGCTTTATATCCTTGTCCAGCACAGGAGCGTATTCCTTCACACTATCTGCGGTAATGTCACTGATACCATTGACAGTGTGCTTGGTCCCTTTGAAATAGTTTTCGGCAGCCTTGCAGTAGTTATCAAGTGAATCAACAAGATCGTAGACCTTTCCGCTGTTGTATTCGGACTTGTATTTATCAATATAATCCTGAACAGTGCAATCATACTGTGAAATGGTAGCGGGCGATTTGCCTGCTTTTATAAAGTCTAACTGTTTGCCGTTCTTGCCGTAAAGCTTAAGAGTAATGTTGTCGCGTGCCTGCGTAGCATTGACGTTATATGTGAGCTTGGTAGTGCCGCAGGGTTCCTTATCTGTAAAATCAGTAACTACATCGCCGTTCGGACCGCTGAGAATAGCTTTTTCAACATTCTCATTGATATATGCGTAGAAGTTTATGCCGATAGTACCATCAAGAGAAATAGAGGCACTTTTTAACAGATTTTCTTTATGTATCAGAGTAAGATAACCAGGGGTTTTCTCAGTATCTGCACATGCATAGATGTAGTCTGTTTTATCTGGATCATATGCTGTGCCGTTACCGCCGATTAAACTTGCACATCCGTTAAATACATTATCACCGTCTTTTACAGAAGAATTAGTCCATGTATTTGAAACGATAATATTTTCAAGTTCGGTGCAGCCATAAAACATTCTTGTTATATCGGTCACTTTTTTAGTATCGAATGAGCTGATATCGATTTCTTTAAGACTTGTGCAATTGCAGAACATACCGTCCATGTTCTTAACGTTTGATGTATCAAAACTGCTTAAATTAAGGTAAGCAAGGCTCTCGCAGTTGCCAAACATACCCCCCATATCAATTACATTTGAGGTATCAAAGCAACTAAGATCAAGAGAAGTAAGTTTTTTACAGGAGGCGAACATACGATACATACCATATTTATCCGATACATTGGAAGTATTAAAATCACCTAATTTTAGATTGTTCAGTTCATAGCACTCATCAAACATTCGAACCATACTATTAACGTTGCGTGTATCAAAGTGGCTTATGTCAATGTCTGTTAAAGATATACAAGCTAAGAACATACAACTCATATCTGTGACATTGTGCGTATCAAAGCCGCTTATGTCAAGGTCGGTTAAAGAGGTACAGATATGGAAAAGACCGCTCATATTATTGACGTTAGATGTATTAAAATTCCTTAAATCAAGTTTCTTGATTTTCTCGCATCCTCCAAACATACCGTTCATATTCGTAACATTTGAAGTATCAAAGCTGCTTACATCAAGTGATGGAAGTGATTGGCAGAGGTAGAACATATCTTTCATGTTTGTTACATTAGATGTATCCATATTGCTCAGTTCAACTTTTCTAAGGTTAAAACAGCAATGAAACATACTTTCCATGTTGGTAACCTTTGAGGTATCGGCATTGGAAAGATCAATTTCATTTACTACTCTGAACTCAGAGAAAAGCCAACTGCTATCCTCTGGGAAAACTGTTCCCTCTTCGCAAACTACCTTTGTTACCCAATAACCTTCGTGTTCAACATCACCGCTATAGTATTCCTGAACATCTTCCTTGACAACATTGCCGTGAAGTGTTAATACTCCAGTTATGTTGTTAAAAGAACAGCAGTAATCAGCTGCATTGACAGTAAGAGCGCTGTCAAAAAGGGGCTTGTCACCAACGGGAAATACTGCCGCTCCACCGATAAGGACAAAAGCCATTACAGCAGCGGAGGCTTTTTTCATTAGCGTTTTCTTCATTAATACATCTCCTTATAATTGGCATATCGTATAATATAAATCATATTTTACGATGTGTGATTTACGAACTTTTAAATTTTAACATAGTCTCTGGGCGATGTCAAGTCAAATATTGCTTTAAATTCGATTTGTATTAACCTTAGTATTAATGTTACTAATATGATACTTATTATTGAAGATGATGAATTTACTATTGAATTATCATAAGGATATTAATAAATAATCGTGTCTTAAAAATGGTAAACTAACTCTGATAAATTAACATAAAAGCAGTTCCAGCCTATTTGACAAGATTGGAGTAGGATGTTATTATATTTGCAAGAATACAAGTAAAGAACAGGGATGAACTTATGGTTTGTGTGACTGATTGTAGCTATTGTGTGCATAGAAGAGACGAAAAGAAAAATGGGTGGATTTCGACCTGTGACGCATTTCCAAACGGTAAACCGTTAAACTTAGATTACAGTAAAAAATTAGTGAAAATCATAAGTGTAATAACGATATTGGCTTTGAGCCTAAAGATGGTATGAAGAATATGACGGCTGCAAAATGCCAGAAAAACAGTGATAAAAATCTCTGTATATTTCTTCATTATTCACAGTTATCAAGATAGTAAAAGAAAACGGTATATAACCGTATTTGCCTATTCTAACACCTTTAATGATCATAAAAAAGACAGAGACTGTAAAATAATAACTCACAATAACGAACATGATACCTCGTGAAGAGGCCTCATGTTCGTTATACCTTGTTTTGGAAAATTGCGAGAAGTTTTCAATAATTATCATGAAAAAAGCGTTTGCCCCTTCAAATTATACTTGAAGAGGCAAACGTGTTGCTTTTGGGAGCTGTTTTTTTACAGCCTCAGTTTCTTGAAATCAGCCCTTATCAGCTTAAATCGTGAGCTATATCCTTATTAATTAAGATCAATTTTAGAGGTTAATGAGTTAAGGTCTTCTTTGTCTATAACTCCGTCATCGTTTTCGTCAAGAAGCTCAAGTTGCAATGATGAGAAGCTAGCTTTGATAGCTTGGTCTTTCTTTGCTTCATCGATGTTTTCACTTATGATATTGAAGTAATTCGTAATCATATCATAATCCTTCATATCCAAAATATGATCATAATTCAGATCACCTTTTTCAATATTAACACCCAGTGAATATTCTAGCGGATTGTTGTGATTAACCCACATATGGTAATTATCGACATTGTCAAATCTTGCCTGGCAGACTGTATTTCCTTTATCGTCCTTGAGACGGATTGCTTGAACGGCCATACTTGAATTATTATCTTCATGGGAAATCTTTACTGTATAATCATTACCGTTTATTTTTCTTCCGCAGATATTGGTAATATCTGTAAATACCGGACCGCTGAATACTACAGAACTGTTACAGTAATCAGGACTGATATGATTTGTTATTTTTTGTGAATGGTTACAGTAGTTGTCAATTTTTAATTTGTAATAATTAGGTGTTATCAAATCGACTTCTGAAACCAGTTTGATATCCTTCGCAGAAACGTCGATCTTATAAGCTTCTTCGATAGCAGGGTATCTTTTGTAAGTGCCTTTACCGTTTTCTGCCTCATTTGTAGGATCGGGGCAGTCTTCAACAGCAGACTCTTTGCGCACTGCGTCATACATTACCCATACGAAACCTTTATCGCCCCATCCTGTGCCCCAGGAATTTACAATCTTGAAGGCTCCTGTTTCACCTGGGTCAATTTTATGATTATTGTTTATATCGCATTCGATGCTGTCGTCATAGCCTACGATCGTGAATTCATGACGGTCTTCTTCTTTGTTTGGAAAAGCTTTTCCATAAAATGCTACGTTCTGGAATACAACACATCCTGAATTATTTCTTAAATGAGTTTTACCATATTCATTTAAATAGTTAAATCTTGAGGATGCAGCTACTACTTTGCCTTCGTCGAGGTAGCTTTTTATTTTTTCAATGAATTGATTTTCTATCTTTTTTGGATCTGAGGTGTTCCATTCTTCTGTGTTGTATTCAGTGATCACGGATTTGCATTTATGGTCGCTGATTGGAGAACATAAAGAACAGCCTTCGTAACTGTCAAGCCTGATACTGAGAGCATTGAAAAGAGCTTTTTCATCTCTTGGGACTGCTAAGTAGGTCTTTCCGATGCGCCAGTACAGTTCTATAGCGGTGTCATTATCTTTGCCTGCATATACAGGAACATAGTACTGCTTTTCACTTGGGTCGAGGTATATATATTCCTGTGGCTTAATATATGTACCCTTTCGTCTGTAGCGCGGTATACCGTAAACAGTATCTGCTATTTCGTAAATATCACTTTTAGACACATCTATACCGATTTTCATCAGGTCTTTATATGTTTCGTCACCTTGGGTTATATAGTTTATTCCCTGGGGTTCGGAGAATGATTCTATTTCATCTTTGCTTTTTCTGATATAGAATCTTATATCAAAGCAGGGGTCATATGGCATTTCATCTAAAGTAAGAGCACCTCTGTCCCTTAAAACGTGATATGCCCTATACTCCCAGGAACCTTCGTTAGTACCACCGTTGATCTGTGGATAAACAGAAGCAGGAGAGTAAGAAAAGTCCGTTTGGGCATATTTATTCTTTTCAAGCAGAGCTTTTCTTGCTTCATAAGTGAACTGATAGTAGGTTGTTGCGGCAGCTACACAAGATCCGATATTTCCCTGGTTGAAAACAGGAGGAAATAATTGTTCGTTGCTGCTTAGATCAACAGATTTTTTAGTATCAGTAGAATTGTCAGTATCAGCGTGAACAGCTGCAGGTATAAATGCAGCAGAAGAAATAAGCAGAGCCATTGATGTTGCAAATGCTGAAATTTTTTTGTACATAATCATTGTCCTTTCTGTTGGTAAAGATATTATTTAAGAAGCTTGCATCAGATCTGATATGAGTATTATTGCTTCTATAATAAAAATTCGGACTAGTGTTTTGAAGTGTTACAAAGAAAGATTGATTTTGCATGCAATCTATCTTCTATACAAAATATGATGCACTGTTGAATTTATACTGTGCATTTGTGCAGAGATTTAAGGTGTTAAGAAACATTCTTACTACACTAATGTAACTGCAATGTCCAAATGTGTTTATGAAATATTATTCGATATAATCAGCAAAATCAACTACTGTGATACCGGACTTCATTGAATTAATAGCTTTGGTGTTTTATAGTCACCGATGTAGAGATGATCAAGAGTGATTATCTTATTCTGATAATGGAATATGATTATTATTTTATTAATGTGGCGGCTCTAAAATGTTGTGGCTGCGTTCCGTTGCAATAGCAAAATATAAAAGAGATAGATGAACATTAATTATCAAGAGTTTCCTCTCTTTTAAGACCAACTCACAAAGTGTATATGTATATTTGTCATAAAACTTGACGACTGATTTCGCGTGATGTATAATATGAATAGTAAAACTGAAGGGAGATGTTCTTAAACCCAATTTAGTTCCGATTTCAAATCTCTGAAATATTGGACGTTGCGGTTGGTTCTTCTGCTTACCTATTTGTCTATAAAAAATACCTTGTATTCTACGGTAACAGTAACGATATAGCTTATATCGATAGCATCATTTACGGAAAGCGTGACTATATCAGTTTATTCATCAAAGACTTGAATAATAATCAGTAATTCTAAATGGGAGCCTTTATTCGGAGGCTCATTTTATCTGTCAGTAGTCTTTAGTCTAGTGCATACGCAAAAAACTTTTTCGCAGAATCGTTTTTGCGCTTTTGAAACAATATGAGTATTGGGGGGAGGGGAGATTATCATATGTACATTTAGCTTGAATAAAACGCAGTACTCAATAATTGGAAATTTTTCAATAATAACACTAATGTGGCATTGCTTATAATTCTCTAATGTCACAATATTTAGAAATTAGAAAGGAATCTAATATGAACAAAGTTGTAAAAATATTATTCGCATCAATCTTTATTTTCTGTTTCTTAACAGTTGGCTGCAATAGTGATAATAATGCTATTATTGTTACCGGTGACATGATAAAGTATAACAGGGTAGGTCCAAGAAGTTTTGGATTTAATCTTAATCTCATTGACAATAAGCCTAACAGTAGTATCGAATTTGTCAATTTTTCAGGGAAAAACACTGAAGGGTTAAATGTTGAATATATAGATGATACCTTCAAAGAAATCAAAAACAAAAAATTAGAAGGCCGTTATTTAACTATATTGGGCTTCAAATGTCTTACAGCATACGAAAACGTTGAAATTGATAGTTTAACCCTCAATATTAATAATAAAAAAACAGTAGTAAAATTCTCAACTCCTTTAATTCACACAGTAAAAAAAGAAATCACTGATGACAGTGTGAATGGAGGTGCATATGCGTCCATGATATGCACATCATCTTTTTCAAATACAGACTATTATTTTGAATATCACGCAGAAAAGAATGCGGAATTAATTTCATTTGGATTTAACGATTTCGTATTTCCTAAAGACAGTGACGTAACTGTAAATAATATCTCTGTTGGTTCCATTGATGATGCATTCCCATTATCTGTAAAATCAGGAGATAGTATTATGATTCAGTGTAAGATAGATTTTAAACCTAATTCTGAAAATTCCGAATACACAAATGTTGCTTTCAATTCAGAATTAACTTATCATGCTGAAAATTTATCAGAGAACAGCGTCCTTTCCAGTGAAATATACAGTCAAGGTATTTCAAATCTGGATGATGCAAAAGCGCTGATTTCAGAACTAAAGTAATTATGATATGAGATTAAATCAAAACTGCTATAAAAGTATTGGAATTTCGAAAAAAGGGGTACAAAATGAAAAAACTGTTTATAACATCTCTTTACATAATGAGTCTTATTGCAATGTTCAGTTGCTCTGACAACAACATATCCATTGAGGAACTGCCTGCTCCTACCGAAGTGACAACCTCTGTTGAAACAACAACCAAAAAGGAGAAAAAGTCATATGACTATGTTCACGGTACAGATGGGTACTATAATATTAAAGACGAGATGACTGAATTTGAGATGAAGTCTCAGGAAGGTGGAACCTGCTGGCTTTATGCAGCGGCTGCGAGTATTGAGACTTCATACTTTAAGGAAAACGGCAACTATATCTCAATCGATCCCATGAAACTTCTTGACAGCACCTACTTAGATGAAAAGGACGAGGGCTTCTTCGTAAAAGACGGTATAGACGCAAAAGAATTTGGCGGCTCGCAGCCGATAGTTACATTCAGACTATCAGGCGGTTTTGATGACCTTGTTCTTGACAGCTCTGTCTTTCTTGATAAAAATGACAAAGAAGCCATAAAGGAAAATATCCGTAAAAGAGGCGGAGTCGCTATCGGTATTCTTGACAATGATGAAAGTAAAAAAGGCTGGTTCGGTACCTACCGCACCATAAACTACAAAAAAGATGACAATTTCGACCATGATGTTACAATTATAGGCTACGATGACCATTTTCCAAAGGAATACTTCAAAGAACCTGCTTCAGAGGATGGTGCATGGATAACTTATAACAGTTCTTTAGGCTCAGCAGCATTATATTATATCTCTTACAGCGCTCCTCTCGAATACGCCATAAGCCACTCCATTACCGATAAATACGGAGAAGTGCTCAGCTATGACGCAGGCACAGAGGAGGACAGATATGTCAGGACAGGAAACAGCACAAAAACTGCCAATATTTTTCACAAGGCAGGAAAGCTTGCCGCTGTGGGTACATATAATGACTTCGACGAGCAGGATATAAAGATAGAGATATTCAATGCAGATATACAGAAGCTGCTCTATTCTCAGGACGCAAAGCTTGACTATCACGGATATCACACTATAGAGCTTGATACTACGCTTGATGTTACCGACTATGCAGTGGTAATAACTTATACAAAGGGGGCTCCTGTTGAGGGAGAAGATGCTGACTACGGCGAATTGGAATATAAAACTGTATCCGAAAAAGGTCAGTCCTTCGTTTATATTGATAATAGCTGGAAGGATATGACTGACAGCGATATAAAGGACGTTCTGAAGATAGACTTTAAGCCTAACAACTGCTGTATTAAAGCGATTTATAAATAATTATATTTTTAGGAGAATAAAGATATGAGTTCTAAAAAGCCATCTTCTGGTAATGGCGCGTCAAAGTCAAATAAACATAATACTTTAATAATGAATAAAAATTTATCAAGATTTATAAGTGATAATTCATATTTACTTGTATTTATTGTTTTGGCAGTGTATGTGATGTTTCGTGTTTTTTATAGCGTAATAACATATGAATTATCTCATGCATATACTGCAGATGCACCGCTTTATTGGGCGGTTGGCAGAGGAATGCTTAATGGTCTTAAACCATATTCTGAAATGTATGAAAACAAACCTATAGGTGTGTTTTTATTGTCTGCATTATCGTTCTATTTTACTGATAGTACTATACTATGTAATTTGATTAGCATTTTAGCAGTTATAATAATAGTGTTTGTTCCAGGTTTACATATTTATAATCACTTAAAACAGGAAATATTCAAATATAATTCAGATAATAAAACGTTGTGTATTTATGGTTTCTTTTGTTTTTGGATGATATTATTCTGTAGTACAATGTTAGCTATATATGCTGAAGAACGTTCTGGTGGTTTTCAGGTTGAGGCGCTTGGTACTGCATGTTCATTGCTATATATAAATTCAGTCCGCAAAATGATCAACATTCAGAGCCAAAAAATGTTAACGGCAAGAACGCTGGTTACAGCGTTATATATTAGTTTAACTGTAATGCTGAAAGAACCTTTTTTAGTTGTAGCCACAATATCTGCTTTTTTGTTCATCGATAAGTTTAGTGATTTTATAAGGTATATACTAATACCAGATATTATAGGAGCCGTTTTTACTTTAGCTTTTTTAGGTGCAACAGGTGTATTAAATCCATATTTTACTATTTACATAAAACACATGTTTAATACCAGATTAAGTGATAATAGTTCAATTATCAATAAAACGGGCAATATACAATTGTTAGAATCTGATATTATGTCATTTAATAAAATATTACTGATGATGATTTTGATCGCTATTATTCTGACATTGATATTTGCTTATAAAAAAAGTGCAAAATACATTTTATTACATTCAACAAAAGTAGTAGCAGCAATTTATCTTGCATCATTCTGTGTAGGACTTGGAGGACAGTATTATAATCATCATTATATTTTTGCTGTTCCTGTTTATGCCTCATTCTTTATGTACGGTGGAGAATTCTTAAATAGTATAAAGATCAAAAACAAGTATATATCAGGATCAATAATAACTTTATGTATTTTTGCTATGGTAAATGTGTTTATTTCTTCGGAAACAACTTATAGCGGATATTATGATGAAAAATATGATTCTATAAAGAAAAAAGCTGATTATGTTGATGAACTTCTTGATTTTTATGACGTAGATAGATATCAGTTTTTAGGATTTAACGGAGAAAACGAATTTTTCGGACTTACTAAACATTCACCACAGGGACCAGCTTTTGCACAAGATCCTGATAATTTTCAAACTGAAGATACATGGTTTTTTCAGCAACTAATGAAGCAGATTGATAAAAGTGATATAATTATTTTAGAAAGTTATTCTTCTGTTGCTATTGAAAATAGATTAAATGAGATTTTAAATACAGAATTTGATTTGAATCCACCAAAAGAGAATAACTTAATTAAACCAGATGATTTTAATTATGATATATATTATCGTATTGATACATAGAATGACAAAAAGCCTCCGTTTCGGAGGCTTTTGTTTCTGACAGGAATGGCATTTCTGACAAATCCGGATAGGCTTGAAGAACTTTTGCCATGGAACAGATTTGTGCAGAAAAACTATAAAGCAATACTAGTAATCCCCGAGTTGTTTTATGATATAATTCCCCTAGAGTAGACACACAAAAAACAAAAGTGTGCAACTCTAAGGGTGGGGATTTTATGTCAAGATGAAGTAAACTAACGGATGAAGAACGGATTTCGGCGGTGCAAGAATACCTAAATGGAGAAGGAAGCTATCGTTCGATTGCAATTTGGATTCTCGGATTAACTTGACGAGGTCGGCAATAGTACTCCGAGAATCCAGGTGATAATTAATACTACGATAAACATCACATTGATGAGTCATAATGTCATTAACTAAAGAAAAAAGCTATAAGAGACAAAAATCTTACAGTCTTTTCTGTATTAACTTAAATGACATTAATCTTAAGGGAGTGGTGAATGTCACTGCTGTATACTGTAATGATGAGCCTTGTGTATAAATATTCAGTGAAGTCAAGACTATTAGCAGAATTCCATTATGTCTTCAAAAACTTTGATATCCTTCCAATATTCTGTTTTCTTCCAATTGTTGTCGACACTTATCTTTTGAAGATTGGGGCAATCAGAAAAGATTTCGTGCATATCATAAACTTTGCTTATGTCAAAATTTTTTAGATCAAGCTCATTGATACTACTGCATCCGCTAAACATAAGAGCCATATTTGTAACGTTGGAAGTATCAAAAGAGTGTAAATCAATCGTTTTTAAATTTAAGCAATCATTAAACATACATGCCATTTCAGTTACATTGCTTGTATCAAAAAAAGTAAGATCAATGTTTTTTAGAGAATTACAATTATTGAACATTCCGTTCATAGACTTAACATTGCTTGTATCAAAACTTTTTAAATTAAGATCATTGATACTACTGCATCCGCAAAACATATCTTGCATATTTGTAACATTGGAAGTATCAAAAGTGTGTAAATCAATCGTTTTTAGATTGTAGCAATCCAAAAACATCCATTTCATATCAATAACATTGCTTGTATCAAAAATAGAAAGATCAATGTTTTTAAGGCGATTACATTTCTCGAACATTCTGTCCATATAAAGAACATTTCTTGTGTCAAAACCATGCAGATCAAGCTCATTGATACTTTGGCATTCGCTAAACATACCGCACATATTATGAACATTTGATGTATCTATGCCGTACATATTAACTTTTTCAAGTTTCAAACACCGCCAAAACATGAGTGACATGTCAGTTACATTTGATGTATCCACGCCGTTTAGATCAACTTTTTTTAGATGCGTACAACACCCAAACAGATATGACATATCAGTTACAGCTGAAGTATCTGCATTTTTTAGATCTACAGTTTTTAAATTCTGAAATTCTGAAAACAAGTTCTCACTGTTTTGCGGAAGTTTTGTTCCTTTTTCTGCAACAACGTGCTTTAACGAATTCATACTGAAAAATTTCGGGAGCCTTACTGCGACAATTATTCGTTCATAATCGTCTCCCCAACCAGTGGAGTCTACCTTGTAGGTTCTTTTTTCTACGTCACCTTTAAGATGAAGTGTGCGTGTGAAAAAATTATAGTATGATTGACCACCAGCATTGATATGAGACAATTTAATGGCGCCTGCTACAACGACTGAGATAAGTAAGACTTTTTTTAAAATATCCAATTTGTTTTTCATAGAATACTCCTTAAATCTTTTGACAAACGGCTTAGAATCGGGTAATTCAATATAGGAAACATTATAGCACAAGACATTTTATATGTCAAATCAAAGTTTCATCGATAAATAATCATTTCGTACTCATTTCGTACTATAAACGAACATGGAAGCCAAATGATCGAACATGCAGGTCAAATCCTGACGCTATTTAGTTGTTGGGAATAGTATTTTTGTATTGCCAAACTTCCGATTAAACTTGTATATCTGATTTGCTGCACTATATGTTTTTAGTCAGTAACTTTTGGAATAAGCTAAATAGTACATTTAAAGAAGATTGAAGAGTTTAGCCTATTGTTTTTTTCCTTAACTTAATGACATTATCTTTATAGGTTGAGGAGAATTTCACTTTTCATAATTATTATTGATCAAATATATCTTTAAAAAATATTACTGTTACACTTTGTTTTGAATGTGCGTTATTATAAATGAAGGCTAATAAAAACCTTTAATTTTAATGTAAAGGAAAAAAGTATATGAAACCGAAAAAGTATTCAATATTTCTGGCATCATTTCTGCTTCTGGCAGCAGCACCTTATGTCACAGATTCTGTGGCACTTCGTCCGACAGTAGCATTCGCTGAAGAGACTGCGCAGATCGTTGCGCAGGATAAACTCTGTGACACGATCGAATGGCAGCTGGATTCAAACGGAACCCTTACTATTACTGGATCAGGTGATATGTCTGATATAAACAGAACATTCAGCAAACAGATCAAACAGATCAAAAAAGCAGTTATCAGAAATACAGACGATAAAAACACGATTACTGCGATCGGAGCCTCACTGTTCAGTGACTGTACTGAGATGAAAGAAGTATCACTTCCTGACACCATAAAGGCAATCGGAAACAGAGCTTTCTGCAATTCTGGTCTGACAGAAATCTCTTTGCCCGGTTGTAAACTTGGCAGTCAAACATTCATGGACTGTAATTCTATTAAAAAAGTTATATTCAGTGAAGGCACGGAAACTATTCCAACAGAGTGTTTCCGCAATTGTCCTGCGCTTGAAAGTGTAGAACTGCCTGATTCTGTTAAGTTGATCGATGCAACTAACAATTCGGCAAGCGGTGCATTTTTTTACTGCCTGAATCTGAAAAAAGTAACGATTGGAAAAAATATTGAAAACATTCAATACAATGCTTTCCATACATGCGGAAACGAACTTGAAATCACGTTCCGTGATGGCGCCACAGCAATTCCTGCCGGATCGTTCAGCGGTTGTACTGAACTAACAAAGGTTAATCTGCCTGATACGCTGACATCAATTGGCAATGACGCATTTAATGGTTGCTTAAATCTCAGCTCATGTGTTTTTCCGTCTAATCTAAAAGCAATCGGAGAAAAAGCATTCTTTGGCTCCGGTCTGACAGAAATCACATTACCTGGTTGTGAATTTGGTGCGAAAGCATTTATGAAAAGCTCTGCTTTGAAAAAAGTTACAATCGGTGAAGGCACAGTAACCATTCCTACAGAATGCTTCCGTGATTGTACTGCACTTGAAAGCGTAATGCTGCCTGATTCTGTTAAGTTGATTGATGCAACTACCAATTCGGCAAGCGGCGCATTTTATTACTGCCTTAAGCTGAAAAATGTATCGATTGGAAAGAATATTGAAAACATTCAATACAATGCTTTCCATACATGCGGAAACGAACTTGAAATCACGTTCCGTGATGGCGTCACGGCAATTCCTGCCGGATCGTTCAGCAATCGCACTGAACTTACAAAGGTTAATCTGCCTGATACACTGACAATAATAGGAAAGAATGCATTTATCGGCTGCTCAAATCTCAGCTCATGTAATTTCAATTCTAATCTTAAATCAATTGGAGACAACGCATTCTACGGCTCTGGCCTGACAGAAATCACTTTACCTGGTTGTGAACTTGGTGATGGAGCGTTTATGAGAAGCTCTTCTCTGAAAAAAGTCACAATCGGTGAAGGCACAGAAACTATTCCAACAGAGTGTTTCCGTGAGTGTACTGCTCTTGAAAGCGTAGAGCTTCCTGATTCCGTCAAGTTAATCGATGCAACTACCAATTCGACAAGCGGTGCATTTTTTTACTGCCTGAATCTGAAAAAAGTAACGATTGGAAAAAATATTGAAAACATTCAATACAATGCTTTCCATACATGCGGAAACGAACTTGAAATCACGTTCCGTGATGGCGTCACGGCAATTCCTGCCGGATCGTTCGAAGGTCGCACTGAACTTACAAAGGTTAATCTGCCTGATACACTGACAATAATAGGAAAGAATGCATTTATCGGCTGCTCAAATCTCAGCTCATGTAATTTCCCGTCTAATCTTAAATCGATCGGACCATACGCATTTGCAACTTCAGGTCTGACGGAAATCACATTACCCGGTTGTGAACTTGGTGATGGAGCGTTTATGAGAAGCGCTTCTCTGAATAAAGTTACAATCGGAGAAGGAACAGAAACCATTCCAACACAGTGCTTCCGTGAGTGTACTGCACTTGAAAGCGTAGTGCTTCCTGATTCCGTCAAGTTGATCGATGCAACTACCAATTCTGCTAGTGGTGCATTTTATTACTGTCCGAATCTTAAAAAGGTATTTATAGGACAAAGCATCGAATCAATTCAAGGAAATGCGTTCAATACCCGGGGTGAAGAACTTGAGATAACATTCCGTGAGGGTGTAAAAACACTTCCTGCAAACTCATTTGTAAACTCAAACGTAACTTCAATTATTCTGCCGGAATCATTGAATAAACTCAATAAAAACGACATTTCCAGTTGCTATGGTCTTAAGCTCATTGCTATCCAGTCGCCTAACTGTGTAATCGAAGATTCAGAATCTACAATTCCTTCAGCTGCTCTTATCCGCGGTTATGCAAACAGCACAGCACAGAGCTATGCAAAGAATTATGGACGCAATTTTGAAACATTCGGTGAAGATGATCCGATTATTGCTTATGGCAACTACATAACAGGTGTTAGCCTAACACTCGACGGAAGGATCGGAATAAATTTCTATGCAAAACTCAACAGCAAAGCAACAAAGGTCGTTCTGGAAGGTCTCAATCAGACTATAGAATACAGTGGAAGCAAGCTTGCAGCTGCAAAACAGGCTGACGGAAGCTATCAATTTACTTTCAGTGTCAATGCAACACAGGCAGATAAGATAATCAGCCTGAAGATATATGGCGAAAAAGGTAAGCAGCTCGACATCTACAACAGTAATTTTGAAAAGCTTAACAACAAGAGAGCTGATTATTCCGTAAACGATTACATTGAAAACGTAGCTAAGTACAACAGCAACGAAGAGTTGAAAGCAATGGTCGAATCTCTTGATCAATACTGCAAGGCAGCTGAAAATTACTTCTATAAAAGAAATCATGTACTGAATATCCCTGATGTGAATATCACTAAGACCAATAACTTCAATCAGAAGTTCAGTATCTCACTTGTCCTTAATTCTGGTACTGCACTTCGCATCTATTCCGATGTAGCAGAAGCAGTTCGAATCAAGGGTGGTAATGAGATTCCACTTAAAGCAGTAAAGGTAAATGCTACAACACAGTACTTCGAGATTTCCGATATCACTGCATTCAATCTGCTCAATGACGAAACAGTCAAATTGGATGGTGTAACATACAAGATTTGCCCGATGGATTACTGTGCACTGGTACTTGCAAATAAAAACAGCGATTCTAAGCTGAAAGATGTATGTAAGGCTCTGTATAATTATGGTATTAACGCTAAGGAATACAGAGCAAGTATTGAAAAATAAACAAAAGGAGAATTCACCATGAAAAAAACTTATATCACTCCGGAAACAGAGATCATCATATTTGATGCAGAGGATGTCATCACAGAAAGTCTTTTCAATGATCCGGAACTTCCCGCAGTTACTGATTAATAATAATAAAACCACCCGTTTCAACGAGTGGTTTGATGAAGTTCTATAAGAGCTTGATAATGATGCTGCCCCTTAAGAGGGGTGAGAAAGACCTGCCAACTGCATTTCATTCTCATCACCTCTTAAGGGGAATGTTATTACATTAAGAAAAAGGTTCATGAGATATTGTACCGTATGTTTTTTGATTGCTACAATCTTCAAAAGATAATAGTAGGCAACAGTTGAAACGATAATGAGTATTGGAATCATCTCAAAGATTTTGAAGACATAATGGAATTCTGCTAATGCCATTAACTACACTGAAGATTTTTACACGACGTACAGCAATAATAAAATATCAACAATCTGTACCCATCTGTACACAATGCACAGCGATGGCTGGTTGCTTTCAGGAACATAAAAACAGAATAGCGATTATAATCGATTAATATAATAACATTACTATCTATAGATGAGTATATCACAGAAAAGGACTTCAAACATCTTGAAGTCCTTTAAAGTCATATTATTATTTCTTCTTTGACGGCTCAGTGTACTTGCCAGCCTTGAAGTCCTTGATAGTTTCCTCAGTTAGGTCATTATCCATGCCGAGGATATATAGAGAGTCGTTCAGACGATCCTTGAGTTCCTTCTCGTATGACTTCTTGTCAGTATTTTCACCGTTAAGCTTATATACTACCTCTGCATTTTTATCCTGGCTCTTAGCGTTTTCGCTGTCACCGTAGCTGAATACTTGTACAAGCTTGTAATTATCCTCAAAGGTATAGATGCTGCCTGCTGTGTAGCTTGGACTATCAACCTTTGAATAGATTTCTTTTGCTTTTTCGTCATATCCAATAGTACCCTCTGAGTTTCCAAAGCTTCCTATTGGAACAGGGCAACCATTCCATGAGAACATCTGAACGTAAGGAGCATAGTGATAAGCTCCTGAAATGAAAAGTTCAGGGACATCGTCACCGTTTATATCCATAAGTGAGAAATGATTGTTGTCATTTTCTTTTTTTGTTTTTAGGTAGTCATTGAGGATAGCCGCAAAAGCGTCCTTCCAATCGTCATATTCTCCGAGAGCAGCCTTTATAACGTCATCGTCAAAGCTGTGATCCTCGCCGATATCTTTGGTAAAGCCAGAAAGGAAATGGTTATAGTCTTCGACGAATTTTTCTTCAGTGACAAATGCTCCATCCTCCTTTACTGCCAGGCTTGAACGCTGGAATGAACCTACGTTGGCAAGAGCCTTGCCTTTGAGGCGGTAGAGCTGTATATTCATTACCTGTATATCATCATGAGTCCTTGTTGTAGTGATAAGGCTTCTGTCCATTACATAATTAAGCATCTCGCACTCTGTAATGGGATCAAACTGAGTATAGAGACCATTGCTGACAGTTTTTATTAAATAGGTTTTATTTCCAGTCTGACCATAAGAGATAATGAGTTCTGGAACAAAATCGTCGTTGATGTCATATATGGTAAAACGAGCGGTATCGTCGTATTTGTCTGATTTTTTGAAATCATTGAGAGCCTCACGGTAGATCTTTGCCCAATCGAGATTGGCAACGGTGGTCATATCTTTGGTTTCACCCATTACAGGCATTTCTGATGGATCAAGGTCAAGTGCAGGATCTGTTGGTGCAGGCTCAGTGGGAACTGTAGATTCGGTGGTATCATCATTATCACCGGTTGCGTCTACAGCAGTAGTTGCATCGTTAGAATTAGTGTTGTTATTATCCGTTTTTTCGCTGTTTTTACCTGAACAACCGCAAAGTAAAGCTGTTATACAAAGTAAAGCGGTAAGCTTTTTCATAATTTGACCTCCAATGAAGTTTTATATGTTGTAAGTATTATATCACATTTTTTTTAATTTGTCATCACACTTATTGCGATTTTCGTTTATTTTTCATTTTTCTGTATCGGTTATGATATCTTAGTGATAATTATGGGATGAATGTTAATGGCTGCCAGTATTGTAGATATTTTTATCATTAACAGTGGTTAGCAAGAAATCTGCTCTTTAATTAAGGTGGGGGGCGAATGTCGAGAGTGTCAATTCGAATTAACGTAATATAACAAATTCCCCCGTAAATCGTATACGGGGGAATAAAACTATATCATGTTTCGTGTGTAATCTCGGTGGCGTTATCGAGTTCAAGCCCCGAAACAACAGCGCAGAGTTTTCTGACAGTGCCATTGTCGAACTCGATGGTAACGACGGTGTCACCACCGAGCGGCAGGGTGTCGATCACAGTTCCTCTGCCAAAAAGACGGTGTTTAACGCGGTCGCCTTTTTTTATCTGAGCATTTTCGGGCATAGCAATTATCCCTGATTATAATATACGTTTGCTGCACCGATGCCTGTGTCAACATCGAGCTTATACTTTCCAACCTTATTATCGAAGTCCTCTTGTGGATTTGTTAGCCTGAATGTCATTTCGCCCACACCGCCATCGGCGTCGATGTTACCGTTGATTGTGCCTGTGAAATTGAATTCACCAACTCCCTGATCGACATCTATACCGCCGAGAACTCCGCTGATATTAGCTTCTCCTGCACCGCCATCGATAGTGAATTTGCCTTCGCAGTTTATATCTGTAATATTGACTTCTCCTGCACCACAGTTGAAATCGCCTGTGCTGCATTTGATATTATTAAGATTTACCTCGCCTGCGCCGCAGTCAACATTCAATTTGCGGCAAAGAACATCGGAAACTGTGGTTTCTCCTGCGCCCAGTTCGAGAAGAAAGCTGTTGTATTCCTTTTTCGGAAGGAGAATCTTTATCGTCGTTTCTTCACTTTCATCTTTCCAGAAATCTACAAGATTGTGAAGTCTAATTTTCTTTTTGGAGTGATATGTGCGGAAAGTTCCGTTTTTTACATCTGCACCAAATCCTTCGGGAACATTCTTAGCGTCAACGTATATCTTGTTGTCTTCGCTTGGTTCTATTATTAGTTCAGCCCATGCTATATCCATATTAAGATCTTTGACATCTGAAGCACTGAAGCTTTCGTTGTAGTCAGTAAGATGGAGGCTGGTCTTTGAGCCGAATATCCTGAAAAGTGAGTATCCAAGTAAAAACAGTATAAGACCGACTAGTATGCAGATGATCCCTGCTGTGATGCCGTTGCTTTTTTTCTTAGGAGCTTCCTGAACTACCTGTGTTACATCATTCTCATACATTTTCTTTATCTCCTTTTTTGAAAAGTTGCATTATCCAGTTCCAGAAGCGTTTTATCGCTCTGCCGCAGGCAGGTATAAAAGCGTTGAATGCTGGTTTACAGATAATAATAACTATACCTGTTACGATAAGACCTAAGCCGATGAACATCAGCGCCAGGAACGGCGAATCAAATATTGTAATCAGTCCGCCTACGATAAGGGATATAGCTGCCACAGCAGCAGCAAAAACCAGTGAACATATAACTACTATGAGAGCGAACAGCAGTGAGCATATCACGATAAGTATGGGGAGCCATATTGGGAAGGTGAGTACACCGATGATTATTCTAAGTGCCCAAGTGCCACCCGATGTCTTTTTCACGGGTTGAGTTGTTGTGTTATTATTGAAGTTTTGTGCGCCTGCATTTTGAGGAGACATAACAGGAGCGGGATTTATGTGTATACCGCTTTCACGAAGAATATTTACTGCGACATCCTCAGGCAAACCCATAGAAGCTGCAGTTTCTTCTTCCTTTCCGAAACCTGCATCGAGGAAAACTTCCTCATAATAAGTCAGGGCATCGTTGATGTCCTCTTTTGGAAGGCCGCCTTTTTCAAGGCTGTTCCTTAATCTTGTAAGAAATTCAAGTTTGTTCATTATTTTCAGCTCCCTCATTCAATAAAATACTGTCAATCTTTTTCTTATGGCTTCGCCATTCCTCACGATATTCTTCAAGGGAATTGTTACCCTGAGAAGTGATACGGTAGTATCGTCTGTTCCTGCCCATGAACTCCTTGTCATATGTTTCAAGTAGCTCGTTTTTCTGTAATCGTCTGAGGACGGGGTAGAGAGTTGATTCGGAAATGTCCACAGCCTTACGTAGGTATTGGGTTATCTCGTAGCCGTAGGTGTCATTGTTCTGAACGATAGAGAGCACCATTGCATCGAGAAGCCCAGCATTTATAGAAAAACCCATAGTGCAGCTCCTTTCCTAAAAGATATAATATTTTAGCGCTTGTAATATCTAAGCTCTAACAATATTATACGACGTATAATATTGTTTGTCAATACAATATTGTAGATTCTAAGCAAGACTGTGCATTTGCACAAATAAAAACTGATACAAGGAACTTGCAATTGTTGAAACACAACAAAAGAGCCCGCCTGGGCGGACTCTTTGAACTTGATTATTCATTTTTTCAGTTGTGAGACATGGGGGACACTGTCTTAAAGGGAGACACTCTTACTGAACAGTTTTGAATACTTCTTTAATATTGATATCTTCATATTTCGTGTCTGATATCTGATTGTTTACATCGCGAATATATTCACTTTTGAAGACAAGAGCTCTTTTATTTGTATTTGTATTCAGCAGATACAGATTTAAAGATGATATGTTTTCAAAATCCTCCACTTTAATCTCTATAGGCACGGTTTTTGATTCGGGGCAGAAGAATACGCCGAAATCATAAGTTTGAGTAGTTCCGTCAGTCTTTTTTAAAATGCCGTCTAACTGGTATCTTCCGTTTACATCGTCAGGAAGTGACAGTTCCATTAAACGAAGAATTCCTCCGTTGCTGTAATAAAGTGTTATCTCATCTCCTTCCTTAACAGTTTCTCCTGCTTCGGGGACCTGAGCTACAACTATATCCTTTTTTTCGTCATATGTAGTCATTTCTGTCTTGACTTTCAGATTAGAGTAGCTTGCTTTCATCGTTGCATCATTTATATTCATACCACAGAAGTCAGCCAAAGGAAAGCTTATCGAGTTGCCGTGGGAACTAATGTAAAGAGTTACTACAGATCCCTTTGGAACAATTTCTCCTTCTGCTGGTTCTGATTTGATAACAGCACCAATAGAAAAAGCTTCTTCATCTGTTACTTTAACTATATTAGCTACTAGGCCTATTTTGTTGAGTTCCTGTTCTGCACCTTCAAATGACATAAACTTAACCTGAGGTATTGTTACAGTTTCTGATGAGTTTGAAAAATCGGAAGTTCCTGTTGCGTTATCAATGATACTTTTTATAGTATCATTTAACTCGTCTGATATTTTATAAAGCTTTTCTATAGAGTTAAATTCGCATTTTAATATATTATGGTCATAAAGTGCCATTTTACATCCATCGTCCATGAATTCATTAATAAACAGGATTGTGTAAATAGAATAAGCACTACCATCATCATCATCATAAATAGCCCATGTTGCATTATTGGACTCTGTCCATTTTTCTGATGATATAGCTTTGTCGAGTTTTTGTGTATCAATATAGCTGAGCCTTGCCTGATTGCTCTTATAAACACTTGATATGTTTGCATCTGTAAACGAATAATCAAGCAGCTTTAACAATTTATCAGGAGATTCATTGCTTTTTACAAGCTCATATTCCGTAAGAACATAGTTGAATATTTTATCTATATTTTCCCTGCCTATATCATAGCATTTGTGGATAATCTCATCTTGTGCGTTTGGCCTATATACTACACCTACTAATCCATAATCATAGAATAATATACCTAAATTTGGGGTGCTTTCGGTATATTCATCACCCAGTGTGTAACTACATTGGATTAAATTATATGAAGAATGGCTATACCTTTCTTCACCGCTTGTTTCTTTCCATTCGAATTCTTTGAAGTATTCAGATAGTTTGGCAGCGTTGCAGAATATTAAATCGTATTTATCATAATCATCCATATTGAATGGATCCATTGATACATAACAGTGATTAACAAGAACATCCTCTTCTTTATCCAAAATAGGATTGTAAACTTTAACATGATCATTGATTGCATAATCAGAATCGACAAGAGGAGAATCCTTGCCGCTTTTTTCTGTAGGTTCCATATTATTTGTAGCAGTAGTAGTATTATTATCAGTAACAGAGGTTAAATTGCTATCTTCAGTTACTGAAGTATTCAAAGTATTGCTTTTTTTCAGCATAGCCCATCCGCCTGCAATGCCGCCTGCAACTAAAACAATTGCAGCTGCAACGGAGACTATCTTGTGCCAGAATGATTTTTTGTATATCTCCACGCCTGATACTTCAATAACGGGAGTTTCTTTACTTTCTTTGGTTCTTTCTTTGTATATCTTTCTGCTCATTGCAAACATCCTCTCCTTGTCACTTTCGGAAGCGGGGCAGCTGTCTGCAATTATCTTTATATCAGCATTGTCTGCATTTTCGAGTATTTCAAGATCAAACTCATTATCTTTCATACCTTAACCTCCTTACAGTGAAATGTTCATCTCGGCGAGCTTTTCCCTTAGCTTTACCAAAGCGCGGCTGCTTCGCATACGGACGGCTTCGGGAGACAAGGATACCATCTTGGATATCTCATTTGAGTTTTTCATAAAGAAATACTTCTGCATTATTATTACGGAGTCGGGTTCACCGAGCAACTTCACACAGTGCAGTAGCTTTGCGCGTATCTCCTTTTTATCAACGATTTCTTCGGTATTATCAGGTGCTTCAAGCTCTGCGGCTTCTTCGAAGTCAACAGATAACTTACTTATATTCTTATGAGAAAGCTTGTTGTAGAGATCGGTAGCCTTTCTTCTTGCAATCGTGCCGATAAATCCTGTGATATCGCCGTTAAGCTCCTTACTCTCGTCGTAGTATATGTAGATATCAGCAAAGGAGTCACTGACGCATTCTTCAATATCCTCACGGCTTGCACAGCTACGAAGCTTACTGAAAACAATGGTATAAACGTAATTAAAATATTCGTTGAACAGAATACGCTGAGCCTGTTCCTCTGAGTCAAGGAAAGCTTTTCTGTATTCTTCATGTGTCATAATCTCACCTTCTTAATGTAAAGCTTTTATAATGCATTGTATCGGCTTTCATTCTATCTATTCCGATAACAGCAGAGAAGTGTAACGAGGAAAATAATATATTTTTGTTTTAACCAATTATCTTAAAATAGATATACACTTAATTATACAATTTAAAGGGCGAAAAATCAAGAAAAAAAACAGCCGATACAAGCGTATCGGCTGTTTAAAAACGTCAGGTCGTTTCAAGCTGTGTAGCTGCTCCGATGAATAGAGGAACATTGTTCTTGTCAACTATCATGTAAACGAAAGGTCTGTCAAGGTAGATATATACTTTTTTCTTTTCGATAGGAGCTGCTGCGCCTGCACCCATTACAACAGCTGTTGCAGCTGCTGCCTTAGTACCCTTTTCAGTT
>JAEEGL011569910.1_pt1 | contig 23817 bp, 22 predicted proteins | sample 9134231 | NCBI WGS metagenome assembly JAEEGL01 (sample SAMN16246548, study PRJNA631951) | gut metagenome | biome: gut microbiome; feature: rumen; material: fiber-attached | host: Bos | place: Iran: Karaj | collected 2018-10 | reverse complement strand
TATGACTTACATTTGATAGCGCCATTTTGATAGTAATCAATAATTTCAACATCAGTTGGATCAGATAGGTCTAAATAGCTTGCCTTGACATAGCCATATTCAGCACCTGAATCTAAGACTACGTTAAGCATTCTTCCATTTGAATTAATTCTAATAAATGGATATCCATGCCTAAAATCGAATGGAATAGTTGTTTGCTCAATATCGTAAGGGCAGTCTTCAAGTCCAAAATAGACCTCCTTATTTAAATAATCTATTGTTAGATTAGTTTTAGAAATGATGTCATTTCCAACTATACCGACAATGCTATTACCTGGAAATATTTTAGCAGCTGCTTCCTTAAGTGGTAATATAGATGGATTATAATTCAATGAGAATGCTCCATTTCCCACATTGAATTTATAATCATTGTCTACTAGCTCGAATGTTCCAGAAAGTGGAGAACCAGTATCAACTAAGAACTTTCCTCCATCAATATCAATAATAATTAAACTCTTAACTTGGTCAAATTTCATAACACATCATTCCTTTCTATTTAAATATTTCATTGACAGTTCTACCACCGATTTCTACAGTAGCTTCTACTGCTTTATCGATTGGCTCCCTTACTACGTTATAATATTTCTTTGCGTTAATAAGTGGTAGATTACCAGAATCATACCAAACCCTAACATCATCGATTAATCCTGGCTTTGATATTACTGTAAATTGCTTATAGTAAATATCAATCCTACCAAAATCCTCCTCGCTACCCTCATAATACACCTCTTCTAGATTCTCGCAGCCTATGAATGTGTCCTTTAGAATATATGATATTCCTTTTGGAATCCATATTCTCCTAAGGTTCTTCATATCCTTGAAGGCACCTTCAGGTATAGATCCCATATTTCTTGAGAGTATTAAGTCAGTTATATCCTCATTACTTGCAAATAAGTCTTTTCTAAAGCTGACTACAGGCACAGTCACTGGCTCTTTTAATGGAGCACCTGATAGAAATGTATAATTTGTATATCTTTCAGGCATCTTATAGAACCCGTTATCATACCTACCAAGTGTTAGTATTTTTTTCGGAAGTAGCTCCGGATGTACCCACATGCAGGCTAACCCAAACTCACAGTCTTTTGCGTAATCAGCAGTTTCAATTAATTCTCTATAATTATCCATATAAATAATTCTCCTTAATTTCCCAATGCCAATATCCGTATTAAATTGTCAAAGAACACCCTGTCGAAATATATTATTATGCTAAATACTCAAAATTTAGCATAAAACAACTAGGTCATCTCTTATGATCACCTTATTCTCATAAAGCTTATCAGCAAGGAATCCTCTTCCCCTACTATGCTTTTTAATATAGTGCGAAACTGTAGTTTTACAAGAGCTAAATGCTTTTCTTAATATTTGTCAGATTATTATCTTCATTGCACTCTACGAAATCTACTACCTTATTTGTGTGAGATATTGCTTCTAGCATATATGATTTGCCATTCTCAATATCTATTTTGAATCTAACATAATCAGATTTACGATTAAAATTGCCACACATAATTACCTGGTCACAATAATACATAATAGGACCATCATATGCTTTACTATCTCTTCCATCTAGATAGATTATTCTTCCCTTATATTTATCTAATGCTTCTATTAATTCATGAGATTCCTGAAAGTAATCAATTCTATCAACAATAATGATATAATCACTATTATCCATAGCATTTAATACATCTAGTAATGCTTTCCTTTCAAATAATACAAGCTTAGTTGATTTTATTCTTTCATCAAATACATTCTTTCTTACTCTATCAGATAATCTCCTGTATTCATTTAATCCTAAATCAGTAAATAAGAATATATTCTTTTCAAAATAATATTCAGTTATTAGATTTAGTGATAATATCTTTAATTCAATATCATCACCAAATATATATGATTTAGGATTATCATCTAATACCACCTTTAAATCATATAGTAGATGACTACTATAATCTGGTTTTATCTTATCATCAGGTATTAATCCAAGATTAACTAGTTCAGTTCTATCTAGTTTTTGATGATTATCTTGTTTTATCACTAGGTACTCCAAATCCTCTATGTCTAGCTCATGCTTATAGAATTCATATATTAGCTTTTCCTTTGTTAGATTATCTAATACCTCTATATCAGCATCAGAGTCAAAGCCGTTATAGATATAATTATCTAACTGGTTTTCCTTTTCATAATTTATTAATAGCTTGTAACGTTCCATAATTGCCTCCTATCATCTTGGTCCTTCATTATATAAAAATTAAAATGCCAATTGCAAGTAAACCAAGATTGTAAACGAAAAAAGTTATATTTCGTCCTTCCAACTTAATTATATAAAATAAAAAATATATAAATCAAGGAACCTGCGATGAATTTTATTTGGTGTTATTTTAAGTAGTTTAGTGCAAAAAAAAAGGGGAAAATAGTTCCCCTTAATCATAAATTAATAATTTTACTTATCGATGTAAATAAGATTATCTTTGAAATCAAATGTAACCCAAGAATTGCTTCCAAATTCTTTTGGACTAACAACATTATCTACTCCTGCCATTTGAAGAGTTTGTTTCAACAATGGACAATCATCAACTAAACCAACTTTAATACGATCAAATGTTCTTCCATGTCCAAGCACAGCAAAGAATTTATCTACATTGTAGTAATTTCCATGCATCTGCTTATATTGTGGATGATAGTCATTATATGTTTCACTAGTTTTGTCTCCTGGTTTTATATATTTCTTTGAAATATAAGATATGCTTGCACCAGTGTCAATAATAGTAGTACCACTAATAGTTGAATCGTTAAACATTACCTGGTTAGTTTTCATAAAGCCTCGTGCATCCAATTCAAAAGCAATATAGCAGTTAAAAATATGATTTGCCGCAGTGAACTCTATTTCACTAGTATGGTAATTAACTGAAAAACCGTTGTCTTTAAGTATATTCATGCCGATGAACCCACTGATATCCTCTCCAATTAAATCAATCATCTCTTTTGTTTTTGGAGTTATTATAGTCCCAAATTGGTATTGTTTACCATTTACAACAATAGTTTTTTCGCCAATGTAGCTGAAGCTAGTTGGTGAACCTGTATCGAGAACATAATAACCATTACCAAAGTTAACTAAAATGTGTCCCTTTGAATATAAAAAATTCATATTTTATTCCTCCTTTCCATAGTTTAATTAAAACAATTATATTACTATTAAAAATCAATTCATCAATTGATTAAAGCTGAACAGTTTTCATTTTTTATTATTCATCTAGAACAAAACTACTATTCAAATTAGGTTCACTCACAATATCGCTAACGCCAAAAAAATTTACTATGTAATCGAAGTAATTATTAAATGCAGCAGTAAAAGCATTATGTTGAATTTTATTATCTTCAATTAACTTATTACACTCAAACATGTGTTTTTTTATATCCAACAAAGTATCTACACTTGTAATGTTATATATTTCACTTTCAATAATAAAACCATTATACTTCTCAAGTCTAAGCTTAATTCCTCTTAAATGGCCAAAATAGTTTTGAGCAGTATGTTCATTCAACTTTTTTTCAACGGTTAAATAATCATGGTACCCTTTTTCAGAATCTTTTTTCTCAAGTTTATCATCTACATCCTGATTGAACTCCTTTTCTAATAAGTCAATTTTAGATTGAATTTCATCACGTAACTCTTTTAGAGTATTAATTTTAATCATTATTTCATTATTCATAATTGTCTCTCAATCATATAATAGTTTCATGGTCGACTGATGATAAATCTAATTCTAGACTATATCCAACTATATTTCTTGTTTTTGTCATATTATTTAAAACATCTAATGGTAATACAGGAAAATTATCTTCATCAACCTTATATGAACACATTGATAAAACATAATATGTTTTTTTTCTAGTTCTATTGCCAGCTCTATAACCCATGTTTGCAAGACTCTCCTCGAGTTCTTGTTTATCATATCCTAAATCGGAAATTTCCTTTACTAAGGAATCAATTGAATCACAATATGGTTTCGGTTCTAATCTAACAAAAAACAATCTTTCATTTAATGATGGATCAATTTGAAATCTACTGTTAATCGAAACGTAATTATTCTTCTTGTGAGTAGTAGATTTCACTTCTGCCACACCATTTGAAAAAACGATATCATGTGTTCCATCTTTTGGGCCAGTCCACCTAACTGTTTTATCGGTCTTATATAAAACTTTTAGAACTTCTAATTCAGCTATTACATCTGATATTAAATAATTCTTTTTAGAATTTCCAAACATTGCATTCCAAGTATCAACCCACGCGTACGGTTTTTTTATTATACTTTCTCTATTTTCAATATCTATAAATTCTGCAGCTATATAAGAAAACTTTTTTAGATCTCCGGCATCAACCATATATAAATATAGTACTTTAAAGCTTTTATCTTCATAATTCAGCATATTAGTTGACAATGTAATTCCAACAAACGACTCGTTTAATACTCTTTCATCATCAAATGGTATAGCTACTGCGTACCCACTAGTACTCCTACATAGATATGTAATATCATCGCCCTGCTTTATCGGCAATACACTGCCAACACTCATTATAGATAACTTTAATATTTCGTTACTCAATTCCATATTCTTGCACCTCTACTCCGCACGATCTAAATAAACCGATAACGTATTCTTTTACTTTACCCTCTAAAACCATATTATAACTGGTATTTTTAGCAGTATTTTGTATAACAACTCTTCTAAGTAAAGTTTGCTTATTATATTGTTTATTAACAACATCCTCTGGTAGCTTAGATAAATAATATATAATTAACCTTGAAACATCTATAAACATCCCACTTCGACCAGGTCTTTCAACAATTTGTAAAATATAATCAGTTGATTTATCCTTTAAACAGTCATATGTTTTTAAATAATCGCCTTGAAAGCACATTTCTATAAACCACCATAATGTTGAAATATAAAGACGGACATTTTTTGCATAAAAATATTCTTTTATCAACCCATGTCTTTCAATTATCACATCTGGAATAACCATTAGACAAATATACCTCCAAAAACCATAATTCGACGCAATAGCCTCATTAAAATCCGGAAAGTTTTCAACACTAAAGAATTCATGTAATTTCAATGCCAAAAACAAGTCAAATTCATAATCCTTAGTAATAGGTCGTTCAATACACCAAGAAAGTATTTTGTTTCTAATCTTAGTATACTCACTATCTAATTTAGAAAAATATTCTTCATTCAATTCGGTTTTTTTATTCGAGATGGAATCAAAAAGCCTTTGAGCCTCATCTTTTTCCAATTCATAATATTTCATAATTAAATCTCCTTATCAAAGAATGTCTTAATGCTATACAATAACGAATTATAATCATCGTTAATCTTAAATCCGAGCTTATCGGAAAAATATTTCAATACCTCTAAAATACTTCCTTTCTCACATTCTTCATTTAAATCTATCAAATTGTTTTCCTGTCTTGAACGCAAATCAAGTATGACGAAGGTTAATGCGGAAGACAAAGTTTCATTAACGTACGCAGGGCTATACGTCATGCTTTTCGGGTGAAGCATTGCGTATGAAGGATGCTTTTTGTTGAGAGTAATTTTAATATGTTCGCTGTCAAAAGAATCTTCTGCTATGTCAGTAATATCATCACAAAAGTATGACCAAACAGGTCCATTATCATCATCACCTTCATATACTGGAAAAATAGAACCTTTTCCTTCTATAATGATTGTCCACAAAAGTTCAGTATATAAAATCATTCCTTCTTCATTAGCAAAAAAGGGATTACCTTCAACTGAACCAGGTTTTGATATGTAAATAACCAAATCGAAATCCACATTACTACTTATATTAGGAAGTTCAATATCTTTAATAACATTGTCTATTGAATTATCGTCAGATGTAATCTCAAATAACTTTTTACATCTCTTAATCCTAGATTTTTCAGGTTTCCAAACCAGTCCAACTCCAAGTACTGCATCCTTGTAACAAGAACCATCTTTTCCAAACAAAGAAGAAATATTATCCATTTTTACATTTAAAGTTAAAAATAAGCTTTGTTCTTTTGGATTCCATTCGTAATCATCATCAACCAGTTGAAATAATTTTTTATAATTAGTATTTTCAAATGGTTGTTCTTTTATAGTTTTAACATCATTATCCGCGAAATAAGCATAATCTCTATAAATTTTTATATTTAGATTTGAAAAATCTTCATTTGAAATTGTCTTGTATAATCTACTGTTAATTCTCATAATTCCTCCTTACTAAAGTCAACAATTAAGCCTATTTCGTATTTATAGTCAATAGGTTTAACAGTGAATTTTAGCGTAGTAGTAATCTTTTTTTTGCAAAAATTGTTAATTTTTATACCACAAGGACTATTAGAATCTGTACCGACTCCTCTAACCTTAAATATTGTCTCATTATCAATTAGTTTTTTCTTTCGTTTTTTGAAACTTTCATCTAAAGGAATGTTTTGAATACAATCCTTTCTTTCTTTTTCAATAAATAAACGAATGACTTCAATTTTCTCTATTGAACAAGGAATAGAAAAGTTCATTTTTTCCCATTTTTCGAAGGAATATGATCTACCACCAGCTTTAACAACAAATGAAATAAAGGCAGTATCCTTAGGCTTTAAAACTGTTTCTATCTCATAAATTAAGCATCCGTCATTACTCATTCCTTTAAATGTGATTTTAGCTTTTTTATCTTTACTACCAATACTTCCTCCTGGTATACTACTAATCGTTTGAGGTTCAGGTTGTTTTCCATATCCAGAAGGAGGCATTAGCTTTTCACCTAACTTCCTTTGCAAAATTGTATTACCACCATCCAAATTAACTGCTTTGCTTTGTTTAAACTCCTCAGTTAATTTTTTTATAATACAAGAACAAATTTGTTTAAATGGTTTTTTTACTTTCAAAAAAGGATACTTATCACTATTAATATCATTCCATTCTTTGTGATTAGCTTCCTCAGACGTTCTAATGTACCCACCAAGGTTTTCTCCTTCATAAATAGCATCATCATTTAAAACAAAAATACCAATCAAATAAGAGTTCTCATCAACAAAATAATTTCCAAACTTACTATTAGAGTAGTTAACTACCATTCCTGGTTTTCTCATATAAAATAAGAGACCTTTTTCGTCAACCTCATATGGAGAATCAGTTAGATATTTTGGTGATGGTAAATTATTTGGTGGAACCATTCCTAACTCATCATTCTTAAATACTTTGTAATAAAACTTACCTAACTGTACTCCTGATAATTTATTATTAGATACTTCTAAAATATTCGAGTTTTCAAGAGTCCCATTATATAATTCTTGCAATTTACTATAAAAAGAGTTAAGCTCGATTTTAGAGTTATTAACAGCAACCTTCAAATATTTACCATTAAATTGCTCATTATTTAAGCGAGCAAAATACCATCTTTGAATTGCTATATCTAAAGATGCTTCAAAATCGTTAATCCAATACCCTGACTCGTCATCATCATTTATAATATTTGAAAGCATCATTTGCTTATTTATGAAGGGAATTATAACAGCAGTTCCTGTTTCTTCACCCGTAAACATTTTCACATCAAAAATTTGCAAAAACTCTTCTATATCACTGTCTAAATAAATTGGCGAAGCTTTACCATCTATTACGCTTCCAAAATAAGCAATACCGCTTGTATTTTCGCCCAATAAACAATCTTTTGCTTCATCCTGAATTAGAGCAGCCGCTAGCTTATTTTTGTATTCGCCATCCTCAAATGTTCTCGAATAAAAAATACAAATACCAATTCCATAACGATAATAGATAGATTTGCCAATTCCATGTGATCCTCCGGAAATTGTACTTGTTTTTCTATTCATTACATCATAAACCAAGTTATATAAATTGTTAGGTTCACCATTATTGCTTTCAATCGGTTTTCCTAATAATCCACATGTGTTTGAATCAATTATTGCTAAATAATCATATATCTTATTTGGAAAATACAAATTAATATTATCGCATATTTTTTCAAACATATTGGCAAAATTTTCTCGATAGAAAGTACCTGTTTTAAAGGCAATTTTGCCAAAGCTTTTATTTTCCAAAATTGCATCTGCAGAGTTTTGAATAGATTCTCTAATAAGTAAATCAATGGGAGGTGTATAATTATCCTGAATAAGTTCCAAAACTTTACTACCCGTTAAAACCATTGGTCCTTTTTCAAGTTGACAAATCTTAAGCTTCATTAGTCTCACCATCCTTTTCATCTAAATCATAATTCAACTGAATAGTAATATAACCTTCATTCTCACTAGTGCCATATGGAATATATAAATAATAACCGACTAAGTGGCTTGGCAAGTTTAAAGATTTTAAGGAATATCTAGTATATGCCGTAGTATTAGTTTGCTTTTTATCAACCTCACTATCCCTATCGACAATATAAACAATCAATAGTGGTGATTGCGTTGAAGCGTATTTTATTCTTTTTTGTAAAAATTTCTTTTCTGATGATTGTAACTGATTTATATCATATTTTGATAATTGGCTACAATCTATATCCATTAATCTATCAGGAGATTGGTGAATTGTGTTTAAATCAATATATTTATCGTAATAACTAGAATCATGTCTTTTCCATTCATATCTTGTACGGTTTTCCAAATGGATTGTTATACCACTTTCTAAAGTAACATCATTGTGTAATTTATTTATTAAACCACCTGCAATTATTGTCCAATCTCCAAGCTTTCCATTTTCGTATTCTTTTTTATACCATTCTTCTAGCGAATCGTAATCATCAAATGATGCAGCTTGATGAGGAATTTTAATACCTTTCAAGTATTCAATTACTTTTTTATAATCTACATCAAACCACATATTAGATGCTTTATTAACAAAAGGATTTTTTAGAGCATTTATTCTATTCTTATCAATATTCCCTAAACCATTAAGAAATTTAATGGTTTTTTCATAATTATCGCTAATAATTGATTCATCCCTAAAAAACCAAGTTGTTTGTGCAGTTTTATTACGAAAAGTAGTTTGACACTCGATAGAGCTTTGTTTCTTATTCTTTGATGTTATAACTAACAATTTATAATCTGGAAAGCTATCTAGTCTTGGACCATAATCTTTAGGTGAAAGACCAACAAGTTCCATATAATATAGCTCTTGTCTTAAATCATAATCCAATTTTGTTAATCTATTAAATCTATTGAAAGTATCCTTTGAAAGCCATAATCTTTGTAACAATTCATAGCCTTTTCTATAACCAAACCATCGACCCATTTGCATCAATGTGTCTGCTTGACTGGTATTCCTTAAAAAGTATGAAGTAGTCAATCCTTGTAAAGTTAATCCTCTTGATAATGTTGCACCGCCAATTACAATAAATGCAGGAGACTCATCCATAATAGGATCATTATCATCTGGATATACTATTCTCATTACAATTGAATTGTCTTCTATGTTTGTTCTTGAACAGTTATCTACACATAAGTGAATACCATTTGTGTAAGTCAATGAATCTTCATCATCAAGTCCAATATGTTTAACATCTTGATTCAATAAAGTTTCTAAGTAAGGTTTTAAATCTTTGTATTCAGGGTAGTCCTTTACTTTATCAATATCATTATATTCATCCATTAATTCTTTAAAACCATCTAACGTCAATAAACCTTTTTGTTCATCAAATACTCTCATTAAATCACTTTCTAAATCACTATAGCTTTTGCCATTTAAAAAATTATTAATTGCCATTGACAGTGAATCATGACGTTCTACTTTTTGTGAAGTATGTATCAGCATCGATACCGGTTTTTTCATTTTCCAAAATCTAAAACAAGCAACCGTAATAGTAAACCATAAAATTGAATCTTTTAAAGAAGTTGGAAGTTTTCCATCTAAAACTTCTTTATCGTTATTAATTTCTTCTATATCGTCATCTGAAATTTCATTAACAATATTCAACGGATCATTTATTCCAGTAACTCCAAAGATTTGCTGTGGTCCAAAATACTCTGTGGATGGGCTTAGTAAAGATATAAAATTTTTAGGGTATAATGTATCGTTACCACTTTCGTTTAAAAAATTAGCGTATGGCGTCGCGGTATAGCCAATATAATTCATACTAGCGTAATTACCCTGTTTTATATCCTTCGCATTTTTTCCAAACACAATATTTTTTATAAGTCTAGAAATAGTAGTTTGCTCATTAGAATCAACATCTTTAGTGTTAACACCTGCTTGATCAGCTTCGTCATCAATTAATAATACTTTTAAATTTTCTTTTGCTTTTTGATCTTTATTTAACCAATTTAACAATTCTTTAAGTCTAGTTGGATTTTTCAGACAGACAGTAATGTAACGTTTATTTGAACCGTTTAGATGTAAATCTTGTAATCTATTAGGATAGCTCGTTTTAGATGAAAGATAGTCTAAATTTTGGAAATCCAATGAGCAATTAGGATAGCTCAAATCACTAATCAATCTTTTCCTGGTTTGAACCCTTAAATTATCAATCGTTCCTGTCAATACAATAAAAAAATTAAATCCATAATCGGCTGCCATAGCTATAACACCAGACATATTAGCTGTCTTTCCTGATTGAACATTACCAACAACCATACCTCTCACTGGGTTATTTTGTGTTGTGTCAAGGCTCAAATAAGTGATAATTTTTTGCGAAGCTTTTTCGATATTAGCGATGCTGAGATATGTGAAGCCATTGTTTTCCAGTTTACTTTTATAATTAATCCAACAACTACCCTTTGAATTCGGAACACCTAACCATGGTTTTTTAGGATCACCTATAAAACCGCCAAAGGAAGATTCCTCAACTTTTCTCATTTCATCAACTAAAAGTTTCCATTCATCTACAGAAATATCCCAAAAATCGTCATCATTCTTATTTTTAATGAATGTAATTAACCCTTCCTCAGATCCCTTACAACCAAACATAATGTCTTCCCATGTTTTTTCATTCTCTCTTGCGTTTTTAATCCAAGTTCTACAAATATTATATTGTTCTTCAATCAATAATTCATAAATAGTTTTCATATTTACCCCCACCATTTTATTCATCTAATTCTAATCCATCACTAGTAACAACAATATCTTTTGATATAGCTTTAGTATTTATCAGTGGATAAATTTCATTTGTGTCATTTACTCTTTCAATGCATATAAAAGATAAGTTTTCATACAGCAAATTTCTAAAAGAATTCACTATAGGATTTGTGTTATCTTTAAAACGCATGAATACTCTAGAATCGTTGATCCTTAAAGTCACTTCAACAAGCGGATTTTTATTTAAAGAAATCAAATAATTACAATAATCATCGAATTTCAAGCCTTTTCCGTAATAATCACACATTTTACACTTAAAAAGATTATTAAACAAAACTTGATACTCTATAATTTTTTTTAAATTAATTACAAAGACATCTTCATTTCTAAAATAAGCTTTAAACTTGTCAAAATCACCTAATGAGGAAATAAAATAAGTCCCTGTATTACTTTTACCGCTTATTCTATTATCTTCTAAACAATCTCCTCTAGTAACATCTACAATTATTACTTCTTTTTTTATTGCACTCAATTTATTCCCTCCTATAGCACATTATCTTTTAAAATTGAATTTAGTATTGCCATCATTACATCTACAACTATGGAGTTTCCCGCTTGTTTATAAGCCTGAGCCTTAGATACAATTATTTTATAATCGTCCGTGTAACCCATAAGCCTATGTGCCTCTCTTTCGGTCAACATACGAACCTTACCCAAATCATTTGATCCATCAGCCGAATAATAATTATCTACGCCAGCTCTATGCCTATTCCCCATTGTTTTAAGTAATGTCCTAGCAATTTGCTTATTTATTTCTGGTTTTTGTGACCATGTTTTTGTTCCGGATTTCATTACATAATCATATAATAATGGAGATAAATAATACTTTGAGTCTACTTCGCCATGTTTAGTTATAATGTTAATCATTCCTGAAGAATCATGTGTAAAAAAACCATAATCGCAATTATCAATCATAAAGTCACTCATTTTGAAATCACAGCCAGTTGGTTTAGGAATAGAAAACTTCTTCTTACCATTTTTATAGCCAACAACGAATAGTCTCCTTCTTGTTTGAGGAATTCCATAGTCTGAAGCATTTAACACTTCATAATTAATACTATATCCCAAGCTTAAAAACACTTTATTAATAATATCCCATGTTTTTCCTTTATCATGCTTTAGCAAATTTCTAACATTTTCATAAATAAATACTTTTGGTTGTATTTCTTTGACAAGTCTAGCAAATTCATAGAAAAGGGTTCCTCTGGTATCTTCAAGTCCATGCTGGAACCCAACTGATGAAAAACTTTGACAAGGACTTCCTCCAACAAAAAGATCTACCTTTCCAAAAAAATCACTACCATCGAGTAATCTAATATCTTGATAAAATCTTTTACTCGGGCATTGAGGATAATTAGCCAAATAGCTACATTGAACATAGTTCCTTTTTTTTGTCAATTTAGAATATAATAATTCAACATAATCGTGTTTTTCATCTATAGATTCAAGTGACTTTATTACATTAAATTCTTTATTCCAGTCGTAGATTATATTGTCTCTTTCTCCATTATCACACGCAAATACAATTTCATGGTCGATATTCAACCTTTTAAGAGCAAATTCTACTGAACCAATGCCACTAAATACTGTTGCAACTCTTATTTTATTCATTAAAATCTTCCACCTTTAATATTTCTAGCATCAAATGCTCCAATACATTTACAATAATTGAATTACCTGCTTGTCTATATCTCCATATATTATTTACCTTTGAAAAATCATACGTATCGCTAAAACCCATCAATCTATAACATTCCCTATACGTCAATTGTCTAATAACACCTTTTTTTTCATTCCATTCTCCAACATATGCTCTTTGTAATACATCTTCCCTGTTAATAATCTTCGAATAATCTTCAAAGACGAAATCACCATTCCAATTGAATTGTTGATTTGCCTTTTGAGTTCTAATTATTTCATTATTAATTACAGCTCGGCCTCTATATTTTGGATTTGTAACAAATTCAAATCCTTTTTTCCCTAAATAATGTCTTGCGTCCGGTTTTTCTTCCAAAAAATCAAACATATTTTTTTTCAAAGTAATTGGTTTAGGAAACGAAAACTCCACATTTTTTTTAAAACCAACAACAAACAGCCTACTTCTATTTTGTGGTATTCCAAAGTCTTTTCCGTTAAGCACTGCATCATAACACTTATAACCCAAACTATCAAAGATCATTTTAATTCTCTTCCATGTGTCACCACTGTTATGATTCAACATTCCAGGAACATTTTCATAAATAAAAACTTTAGGTTGTAATTCCTTGACGAGTCTAGCATAATCATAAAACAGCGTACCTCGTGCATCGTCTAGTCCACGCCTTCTTCCCATGTTAGAAAAGCTTTGACACGGACTACCCCCAACAAAAATATCAACACAATTTTCATATTTTAAACCATTTATAAATCTAATGTCTTCATACCATCGTTCTTCAACGATATCATAGTTTGCAAAATATGATGTTTTCATACAGTTATCTTTACCTGTCAATTTATATAAATCTTTTACATAAGTTGATAACTGGACATCATCAAATTTATATTCTTTTGCAATTTTCTCGATTTCATCATACGTCTTATCAATTGTTCTTTCTCCATTATCGCATGCGAAAACAATATCATATGGTAGATTTAACTTATTTAAAGCATGTTCAAAAGCCCCAATTCCACTAAAAACTGTAGCCACTTGCAGTCTTCCATTTTTCAAAACAACTCACTCCAACTCCATTTATTCACAAAAAAGCTTATATTATTTTTATTATATCAATTTTTTATCAAAATATAAAGGTTATCAGGTTTTTTTAATAGTAAATATAAGATAGTAATTGTTTTTTTCTCAACAATTGCATATCAAATTAACTAAAAATTATACCCATGTATTGAGTAAAGAATATTATTTATTACTATTTTCGATCTAAAGAACTTAGTTTGCACTAACAGTTGTCCAACAAGTATAATAAGCTTTTCTATACCATCAATTAGATGTTTTAATTTCTATTGTATCCATTTTCTTTAGTTTTAAATACATCTTTCCAGTAGTTTTCTCTTTCGATTATTTTATGAACATCCGTATTTTTATTGAATGTTTCAATTATTGTAAACTCAAAATTTTCTTCAAAATACTCATCTTTTTCTTTTTCATATAATTCAATCAACGCTTTATTACCACCGGTTTTAGAATCAATATAATTAGTCCATCTTTGCAAAATACCATCTATACCTGATGCAGAACCAATATATAGCTTGCCCTCTTTTTTATCAGTTAAACAGTATATTCCTTTTACACCTTGTAAAGCGGCTCTATAATCCATATACTTGTGTCCTTCAAGAATATTTTTTAGTGTTTTAAAAGAAACATGTACATTGTCAAACCCACTAAATTTTATTGGTTCGTAGATGTTAGGAAGTATTTCAGCTATTTCAGCATCATTTATAATAGATGATAGATTAAAAATATATCTTGAATATGTATTTCCTTTGTGATATTTGATTATCATTCTTCCTATCAACCCCTGATAATCTTTTAATTCCTTATGACCACATGGACCACTATAAATTCTATCAGGGATTGATGTTATTTCTCCAGCTGAAACTAATAACCATTTATCCATATCTTCGTTTAATCTAACAAATCCAAAACACCACTGTCCTACATGAGTAAAATTCCTGTTTTTTCCATTTACTCCTTGGTGAGAATGATAAGTAAAATCTACGTTTCTATTATTTTCGTCACTCTCGTACCAGTCTTCAAAATGAGTTTTTCCAGCCCACCCCATATTTAAACCAATTTTTGAATTTTCAATTTGTTCTTCAGTTAAATGCAATATGTCGTTCAACATTATCTTTGCCATAAAATCATTCCTTTCTATTTTTATATTGTATTAAATAGACTTTACAAAGATTTATTTCATTAGTTCTTTTTAAAATTCTACACGCTTTTTATAAATACCAATGCTAAAAACTAGATTTCTCTTTTATAATTGCCATATACTTTCAAAGAAGATAACAAAATCTTACCATTTTCTACATTGCATTCGGAAAAACCGATTATATCACATTTATGAACGCCGAAATCTTGTCCTGGTTCATTTAATAAAATACCAGTGATTTCATCATCACCTAATCCATATAATCTTACCCAAACGATTTCAGCTTTTTTGCCTTTAATATATAAATAAACTTGAACATCATCAGGATAATCTTGATTCCTATATGGATCTAACTCTTCAACTTCTCTTATGGCAACTGCGTCATTATCTTTTTCATATATTTCTAGGAGTTTTCTTATGTAATCGCTATGCATATCTAAGAGTTCTTTACATGATACATCTTCAAAAACGCAATTATCACTAAAACCACCAATTCTAATAGATAGTCTTGTTTCATCAATCCTATCACCAATGTTGATACCATCTTTATCCATACTTGCTCCAGATAATACCTCAAGAGTTAATCCGCTTGTATAATCAATATATCCAAAGCATAGCATTCCATCATAATTTAATCTTCTTTTTATATCATCATTGCAACTTGATAATCGTTTTATAAGTTCATCGTCTTCTATATATACAAATCTACGATATAGTTCTCTAAAATTTGCATCTTTTATGAGTTTCATAATCAAAGTTTCACCTCGATGTTTTTAATACTTCTCTATTTCACTACTAATAAGTTGTAGTAACTTACCTGTTAATTTAGTAATATCTGGACAATCTATGACAGTATTATAAATTTTAATTAGCTTATCGTAACAATTATGTAATGCTATAGCTATAACAGTATAGCCTAGTGATTCTAATTTTATTCTAGCATTTCTAGAATCAATAACAGATACTGGTGGAAAGTAAGGAGTTGATAATCCATTATGTTCTGGAAATCCATCTGATATCATTACTATAATCTTATGATCAGCACTTACCTTTTTTAGATATTTATCACACCATAAAAGTGATAAGCCTTCTCTAGTATTTTCTAATTTTATAGATTTTAAAACATTATATTCCTGTCCTTTTTTCTCATTAAATGGTAATAATACATGATGCTCCATTTCATATTTTGAATATAGAGCCTTATGTAATACTATACTATGCTTAATACCAAATTGTTTTAATGTTTCATGAACTATTATTAATGAGCTTTTAGCATCATCAATAATATCATTCATTGAACCTGATCCATCAAGCATAAAGGTTATTGCTAAATCTGGAATTTGAATTTCTTCTTCCTTTTGCTTCCAAAAGCGTTCCTTTGGGTCTGCAAAGTTTTTAGATGATAGTATAGCACCTATTATTTTCTTACTACCATAAAATTCATGTCTTTCCTTTAATAGCTTAGTAAACTGTCTATTAAAGCTATTAATATTAATCTTATATTTATTCATTATACTATCGTATGCTGGCCTTAATCTAATATCAACAGGTGATATTATTTCCTTTAAGGTTATTTTTTTATGTTCGTTATTGTTTGTTATACTACCTGGCTCATAGGTTGTAGTTGAGCCTTTAACTGTAACATCACTTGATTTTGATGCTTGTAATAAGTTACCAATTGCCTGTGCTACATCAGATGATGCCTCACCTAGCATTTGGCTCAATTCCTCTATTGATACTGTTCTTACATTTCTAGCATCAGTTGTAGTAATACCATTATGTTCCTCATTACCATAATTAAAGGCACCAGTACCAATTTCAAAATCAACTAATAATTCCTTTAGCTTCTCCTCTAGTTCCTTAAGTGCTTGAGCCTCCTCGGCACTTTCCTCTCTATCATCATCGTCAGTACGACCCATTACCTCTTTAAATAAATAATCAGTTATCTCTACTGATAATCTATCTCTTTTAAATGGATCACCCGATGTTGTGGCTTTAGAAAAGAGTGGATTTAAATATTCTATTTCCTTTTCGATGTAATCTATCATTTTTACATCAAACATAGGATAGACATATTTGGCTCCAAAATAATTAAGTAAATCTGCAATTTTATTTCTATCCTTTTGCTCAATGTTAACATCTCTTAAATTATCTTCAGTAGTTGATGAATTAAAGAAATGAGAACGAAGCATTGTTAATACCCTAAGCATATAAATATATGCATAGCAATTAGAATAATTTTCTAAGGCTTTGGCATCTATGAATGAATCCTCTATAATGTTAGATACACTGGCTAGTAGCATTCTATAGGTTTTACCATGATTACCCTTTGTTGCGATAGATGGGAAATTAGTATAAAGTACATGGCTTGATTCATGAATATTTACTGCTCTAGTTATCCATGATAACGTGAGAAGCCTATTTGTGAAATCTAGAGTAAAGCCAGTACCCTTCATAAATTTAATTGTCTTTATCCATGCAGCATCATCACAAAAAAGCTCCATAATATGTGGGTCTAATACAATATGTTTTCCATCTGTGTAGCAATTATTCTCTAAAATAAAAAATAATTCTACTAACGGATTTCCCGAAAATGTAGCTGCGAAATCTTGTTCCTCTACCCTTTTGTATTCTGTAACGAAGCTTTCTAATGCTTTCTTATCCTTTTTATCCATAGGCTACCACTTATATAATTTGATTATTGACATAATGGTATTTTCTAACACCTTATCAGTTTTACAAATAGGAAGTATTGTTTTATCTGCAGCCTTTATATAGCCCTCGTATTTTGCCATTTTAGCCCAGGCCTCTAGGTTTCTTGGAGATATAACAATATCTAGCTCCTCTTTTTCTATCTTCTTTTGGATTTGATGGTAAACCTTTAGAATGCTAGGTACATAATCCTTACATTCAGGAACTCTAGCAACAAGCATTCTTTTGATTGCCTCATCAGGTAATCTCTCAAGCTCACAAACAACATTAAATCTATTGAATAATGCCTGATTCAATTCCCTAGTTCCATAATAGCCATAATTCATTGTTGCGAAGAATCTAAAATCCTTATGCCTATCTACCTTTTCTCCATTATCTAATCTTACAAAACCATTATCATCAAGTAATGAATTTAGGAATGCTAGATACTGTGGCTTAGACATATTGATTTCCTCAAATACAACTGCGCCACCCTCTCTAATTGCCTTAGTAACCATTGATTCCTTAAATACTATCTTTCCATCAACTGGTATATATTTACCAAGTACAAATTCATCCAAATTCTCAGTACAATTTATTGTTGCCAAAATCGGAAGTTTTGTATCCCTTGCAATAATCTTACAGCTCATAGTTTTACCTGTACCTGCAGGTCCATAAAATAATGTAGCAAGTGAGTCACCTGCAACTATCGCATTAGCTACTGATCTTAAGCTATCAGGAATGATAAACTCATCACCCAAATTAGGCACTAAATCTAAATCGTGCTTAAATTCAAATGTGTTAATCTTAATATCCTTAACCTTATTTTGTTCTTCATTATTTTCCTTAATAATGGCAAGCTTATCTCCAAGTGATACGTAATTATAGAATTCCTTTAAATCGATATCACCATAAACAAATTCATCACCCTCATCAAATTTATGACGTTGATAAAAATCCTCGCACAAATGAACAAATGTTTGAGCATTAGAATCAGTCATGAATTTAATTATTGTTTCCTTCATATCATCATAAAAAACATAGTCATATATCAATTGACCAATAAAGTACATAAACATACGACCATGTATTTTACTTTCACTTACTATTACTCCATTCTTATCATAATAAGCAAGTCTAGGAGTAATTTTATCAAATGCCATTCTTATAGAGCTTGCTTTAATAGAATATAGCTTCTTAAAATCTGGATCTAATGTTGATATTAGAACTATTTGTCTATCCTCCTCAGTCTCATATAGAACATCATCAATTATTTTAGTGTCCTTTGAAGATATTCTTTTTAGAATATCAGTACCTAAAATAACTGCCTCTCCTATTTGTTGACAAAGGGTTGTTTTTCCTGTAAATGATTGATTATTAACATGAACGTAGAAATTTGTAGCATCTGATAAATGCTTAAATCCAAATCCCCTATAAATCACATCATCATTTTCTCTTACCTTCTTAAAGGCTGACTTAAAATAATTGATTGGCATATATCCATCACTCCTCTTATTGTTGATTCATCGCTAACATATAAAACAATTATATGATATTTTAAAAACACATTCAATTATTCCAAAGGATAATAAATGTGTTTTTTTACAAACTATAATACTTGTTTCTTGTAATCTAAAAACTTATTTAATACCTCAAGTGCATTACAGCCACCTCTTGGGATTGGTAATATCTCCCTTACCTTCTTTAGTACATCAGAAGATATTCCATCCTTATAGAAGGATTCTGCTATAGCACCTGATATTGCTGCTGTAGTATCACAATCACCACCAATTGAAATTGTAGTTCTAATACAATCCTCAAATGAATTAGATATTAGGAAGCAATATAATGCTTGTGGCATTGTTACCTGACAAATCTCAGGTCCATGCTCATAGGTTCTTCTTAGCTCCTCATAATCTAATTCCTTTATCTCAGGGTATTCTCTTTCTACATAGTCTTTAATAAATTCTTTAGATTTACCAGTTCTTGCATAATATACGCATAACGCAGTAACTACAGCACCCTTAATTCCCTCAGGATGATTATGGGTTACCTCAGTTACCTTTGTTGCAAAATCAATAACCTCTTCTTCAGTCTTACCATACCATCCACATGCAGGTACTCTCATAGCACTACCATTACCATATGAGTTATATGGCTTTCTATCATCACCTAATACCCAATAATAGAAGCTTCCGCCATATCCAGCATATGGATATGCCTTACCCCATTTCTTCAATGTGTCAATGACCTTATCCTTGTCATTGACATATCCATTTTGTAATATTTCACATACTGCAAGCGTCATTACTGAATCATCAGTATAGAAGCAATCACTACGTATGAATTCAAAATCCTTTGTTTTGATATTGTTGAATTCATATACTGAACCAACAATATCACCTATAATCGCACCTAGCATTTTAGTACCTCCTATAGTTCTCTATTATTACTTTTTGCTCTTTCGAACATTTTATTCCATCTTTTTACTTCTATTTTTATTTCCTCTGGAGCATCAGCCTTAGCTACATAATATGTTCCTCCGTCGGGTGTTTTATTTTCAATTATCCATTTTTGGTTTTCTTCCTTTAAAAAGTTCGGCATTATTACTGACATGATTATTCGCCCCTCTTTATCTTTGCAATTCTCAACATAAGAATCACCCTCCTAGTATTAGAAAATGATTAATTTCTTGGATATAATGATAAACTTCTAATTATATCTTCAAAATCTTTTAAAGTTTCTTCTAATTTATTAATAAATACCTCATTAGTTTCTATATTGTTATTTGTTTCTTTATTAATACCAAGTTGTTTATTGTTTTTCTCTCCATTATTGACTTTGAATACTGTCTTATTATTCCTTAAGTAGTCTCTAATCTCTTTTCTTATAAGAGCACATTGTTCGCAGGTTAGGTGATTTTTTTCTATTTCATCTAATCCATTTGTTAGGATTCTTGCAATAAAATTATTATTAGTACAATCTCTACTTCTCAATTCTATATATGGAGAACCAGGAAAATCGAAGTCAGCTAACCTAAAACAAATATATGCATATCTATTTTGATAATTATTAGTCCAAGAATTAAATTGTTTATAGTTTTCATCAAAAAATGATTTAACATTTTTTCCGAAATAGCTTAACCATTTCGGAAGATCATCTTCAGTTGGTTTATCTTTATTATTATAATTTTTGTATATCCTTACAACATGGTTTGCATAATCATTCAAAATTAGATTTGATGAATTAATATACTTTTCCCAAAATTTGTTGATATTATCAAAACTATATTCTCTCCAGTTTGCTTCAACAACTCTTTCCCTTTCATCTTCTGAAATTGGACTAGTTTTATAATATATCTTAACCTTTTTGTTAAATTTCAATTCCCATTTTTTATCAAATGAATCTATATAATCATTATATTTTAATAATTGATTATGTTCATATGAGTTTGTTTTATCCTCAATAAATAAAGCTACGTTATTTCCACTTTCAAGTTCAACATATACATCAATATCTATTTTACCCTTTTGAGACCATGTCCATAGATTTTTTATTTTATCACTTTGGTTAATTACATCAAATTCTATAAGTAGCTCCCTAGCTGCATTTCTAACATCTTTAGATTCACAATCCCAGTTCTCAAACAACCATCTTAAAAAAGCGTCTTGACTTAATTCTTTAGTTGCAAAATCAAATAAGTTTTTCATTTTCATTTATTATCCCTCGAATTCATATTATTACTTAGCATAATAATTATGGTCTATTATAAACACATTAATTATTGATATCTTTTGTATAAATTTTAACACTCTACGTAAATTGATATAATTCTTTCATCATTCTTTAATTCATCCTTGGTATCCACAGAGTACCAATCTTCCTTGACATTATGCTGCTTTAATGAATCTGAGATAATATCAAACTCTTGAGCACTTATTGTAGATGAACCATAGAAATTAACTAATACTATTTTGTTTGTTAAATCTATGGTATTTAGAATTTGATTAATGCTTGACTCATCAATTAGCTCGTTAAGCTTAAACCTATAATTTTTGAAGCTTCTACCTCTTGTAATACCCAATAAATCCAATGGATCTATAAAAAGTAAACCACAATTATACATTGAGTATAATAGCTCTATTGCTGAATCAGTATAACTATCAGTGTAGATATATGAATCAAATCCATCTATCCTATTACCATTATGAAGCTGAATATTAAATATTTTTCTATTAGGCTTATAATTATCAATATCGTTAGCAACTATAGCCAAATCTGTTTCTATACCACAATAGTTATTTGCTTTAATAGTTGGATAATACTGTGACAAATCATCATATGATTGAGGATCCTCTACCACTTCCTTGTCTGCATCCATTTCTATCTTTTCACCATATTTATTTACTTTTTCTATTAACTCCTGGTTATTTGTTATCACTGTAACATAACTAGGATAATATAATTCTTCATCTAGCATATCTATTCCTCCTCTACATATATTGATACTACTCTTTTGTCTATAGCAACACTTTCATCTAGCTGTGCACAAAATAAATTTGAATTGTAATTTTTAAATGCACTCATCAAATTATCTACCTCTGTCAAACACATATTCTTACTTCCGTATAGAATACCAATACAGTTTTTATCTTTCTTGTCATTTATTAATTCCTTTACTTTATCAGTAGATACAGGAGATTCCAATGTGTATTTACAATAATTAAAGCTTCTGTTATATAAGAATTTAACAATATCATCAAAATCTATAGATACTAGTCCACTTTCATATGCCATTTTCATTAGATCCATAATAGCATCATTATAATTATCAGTGTAGATATATGAATCAAAACCATCTATTCTATTTCCATTATGAAGCTCTATATTGTATTTATTCTTGTCAGGCTTGTAATTATCAATATCACTAGCCACAATAACCAAATCTGCATTTTTATCATTATTGGCACTAATAATGGGATATGAATCAGATAAAAAACCAGCCTCGTACAAATGAGGATTATTTTTCTTATGCTCAATACTATCCAATTCAAGCTTTTTACCAAATTTATTTACTTCTTCAATCAGCCTCTCATCATTAGTTATTACTGTAATAACATCAGGACGAAAATAAGCATCTTTATTTAACATAATGTTCCTCCTCTACGTATATTGATATAATTCTTTCATTATTCTTTAATTCCTTTTTGACATCAGCACAATACCAATCTTCATTAACATTATGCTGCCTTAATGAATCAACGATAATATCAAACTCTTGAAGGGTTAATGTAGATGAAGCATAGAAATTAACTAATACTATTTTGTTTGCTAGATCTATGGTATTTAGAATTTGATTAATGCTTGACTCATTAATTGGTTCGTTAAACTTGAACCTATAATTCCTAAAGCATCTACCTCTCGTAGCTCCCATTAAATCGTAGGCATCCATACTAACTAAACCACTATTATACATTGCGTCTAATAGATCAATCACTGAGTCTTTATAATTGTCAGAATAGATATATGAATTAAATCCATCTTGTTTTTCTTGATAAGTATTATCTAAAAATTGAATATAAAAAGTATTTTCTTTATTTTCGATTTTTATATTTTCACAAATAAATTCTATCTTACCACCACAAATATTAGTGATACACTTATTTTTTCTATTATAATATAATTCATTTATTTTATTTAGCAACTCATTATCAGCTGTATGTACCCTAGTTTTGATATAACATTCATCCAAAATATTTAAGTCATCAAACATAATATTCCTCCATTGTATCTAAGCATAAGCAACCTAATCCATATCCAAATACACAGCCACAATCTATTGCGATGTGATTGTTATTGAATTTTATTATTTTACCTGTATATTTTTCATCAATTAGCTTTGTTGGTGTATGACCTGATATTACTATCTTGTCCTTAAAATAACAAATCTTGTAATCAACCCCGACATAAGCAAGAGTCTCAGGGTCATCTGGTATTTGATTAGTTGCTAACATATTAAGTCCACCATGAACTAATACATAGCTAATATTATTTACTCTAACCTCATCACAGTATCTGAAATCAGATAAATACT
>JAEEGL015384944.1_pt1 | contig 23818 bp, 22 predicted proteins | sample 9134231 | NCBI WGS metagenome assembly JAEEGL01 (sample SAMN16246548, study PRJNA631951) | gut metagenome | biome: gut microbiome; feature: rumen; material: fiber-attached | host: Bos | place: Iran: Karaj | collected 2018-10 | reverse complement strand
CCCCGGCTTGTTAAAGGACGGAGAAAAAGGCAAAAGAGGCCATCCGGAGTGACAAAACAGTTTCAAAAAGAAACCAGACCGTTGGGCTCAATTAAAACCCAGTGGTCTGGTTCCTTTTAAGGGCGTTTTTTAACAGCCCCTTCTTCTGTGTCTGAATTTAACCCTCCGCCTGTTCCAGATACTCCGCGATGCGTTTGTTCGCCTTCGTATAGCGGGCGGCATAGCGGTCCGCCGATTCGGGCGCCTCGTGCAGCTTCTGCCAGGACGTGCGGGCAGTGTCGGTCACGATGATGATGTTGCGCTCTTCCTCGATGCCGGCAAGGATCTCGTGTGCGGCCTGGAGCTCCGTCAGCGCGTCGGGCGGCGCTTCGACGTCCTTGTTGATGTTGCCCTTCGAATCGCGCCCCCAGATGTTGGAGACGACCGGACCCGGGCAGATCACGGAGAAGCGGATGTTCCTGTCGGCGTACTCGTAGCGAAGCGATTCCGTCAGGCCGAAGACGGCAAACTTCGACGCGATGTAGGCGGAGTGATACCCGTTCGCGAAGAACCCTTCCATCGAAGACACGTTGAGGATGTGTCCGTACCCCTGTTTGAGCATGTGCGAAAGCGCCGCCTGGTCGGTATTGATCACGCCGTAAAGGTTCGGCTTCATGATGCGGTCGAACTGTTCGCGCGTCGTCTTGTGGAAGGAGCGGGCGGTGCTGACCCCCGCGTTCGCGAAGACGTAGTCTATGGGACCGTCAGACGCCATCTCGTCCATGAAGGACCGGATCGCGTTTTCGTCGCAGACGTCTGCCGATGCCCAGTGCACGCGGCCGTAGATTAGGGAAAGCCGTTCGGCGGCCGCCCTGATGCGGCCTTCGTTGCGGCTGCAGATCCAGACCTCCTTCGCGCGGCGCTGTAAGAGGCGCTCGGCAAGGCCGTAGCCGATGCCGCTGGACGCGCCCGTGATGAAGATGCGCTTTCCGATGAAGAGCTCGCCGGCGCCTTCGGTGCCTACGGGCTGCGTTTCGGGGTGGCCGAATTGATAACTCATGGTTTTCTCCTTTTTCTGCCGCCGGTCTTTTGCGGTTTGACAACGGCGGCTTTTCTGCGTAAAATGAACATGCCAGGCAACGATGACATTACCTGCCGATAAAGCACCATCAGAGGGAGGTAACAGTATGGAAGAGAAGTTTGATCCTTCAAGGGCGCCTGATGAAGCGTCTTATGCATCCGAAAAGAAGGCTGAAAAGCCGAAGACGGACTTGAGAAAGCAGAAGACGCGGAAGGCGCTGGAAGAAGCGTTCTATCAGCTTGTCGAAACGAAATGGATCGAGGACATCACGGTCGGCGACCTGTGCGAGAAGGCGATGGTCCGCCGTGCGACGTTCTACAAGCATTTTGAAGACAAGTACGCGTTCTTCGCGTACGTCATGAACAACATCCAGCGCAACACGAACCTGCAGCAGAACGCCGATCCCCGCAACATCACGATGGCGGAATACTGTCTGAACATCGCGCGGAGCTACTTGAGAAACTATGAAGAGCACCCCAAGCTCGTCAGACGGATCCTGAACAGCAAGTCGCGCCAGGTCTACACGGACATCCTCGTCGCGCAGATCCACCAGGCGCTTCTTGCGAAAGCTGAATACGACAAAAAGAAGGGAATCGAGACCGAGATCAACATCCAGGTGCTTGCAAGCTTCATTTCCGGAGCGATCCCCCACGCCCTGACGACCTATGAGACGGAGCACATGCAGGACATGGACGTCGAGACCTGCTTAAGAGAGCTGAAGACGATCTTCGAACGTCTCTGCGCGCCCAGAAAGTAAGAAAGACCGGGTATATTATTGACAGAGCCTTGCGGCAAAGCCGCAGGGCTCTTTTATTTTTCGGCCCCGCGGCGAATCTTTTTGCCGCGGGACCGCTTCCCCTTGGTATTAAGTGAACATCCCGCCGTTCACGGGCAGCTCGATGCCGGTGACGAACGAGGAATCGTCGGACGCAAGGTACAGGACCGCTCCCGCAAGCTCGTCCGGCGTGCCCATGCGGTGCATCGGGATCATGCGCAGGACCGTCTTCGTGAGCTCCTCCGGGATCCCGGTCATCATCTCAGTCTCGATGAAGCAGGGAGAGACCGCGTTGACCGTGACGCCTTTTGAGGCAAGCTCTCTCGCAAGCGTCTTCGTGAAGCCGAGGATCGCTGCCTTCGAGGCGGAATAGTTCGCCTGGCCGACGTTGCCGTGGGCCGCGGAAGAGGAGATGTTGACGATGCGGCCGTAGTTCTGCGAGACCATGTACGGGACTGCGGCCTTCGTGCAGTAGTAGGTGCCGTAGAGATTCGTCTTCAGGACCTTGTCGAAGTTTTCGTCGGACATCTTCATGAACATCGCGTCGCGGCAGATGCCCGCGTTGTTGACGAGGACGTCGATACGCCCGAAGCGTTCCGCCGCCGCCCGGATGCAGGTCTCGACGGACGTTTTGTCGGAAACGTCGCAGGGGAGCGCAAGGACTTTTCCCGCAGGATACATCGCTGCCGCCTTTGCGGCCGCTTCCCCGTCATAATCCAGGATCGCCACACCCTCGGCGCCTTCCTCGATGAAGCGCTTCACGACTGCCGCTCCGATCCCTTTCGCGCCGCCCGTCACGACGGCATATCTGTTCTCAAGGTTTTTCATGATCCATCCTCCCGGTCCGGTCTGTTTTTTTCAGTATAAGGTACGCGCTTTTTTCAAGGCAAGGCACAGAGAAAAGGATGCGTCAATTAATTGACAGTTTTGCGGAAGTGTCAATTAGTTGACGGCGTGCGCTTATTGTACGTTGTGGCGGGTCCTGACGCTCCCTATAATAAAATTAGACAAAAAAACAACGCTGAAACGGTCCAATATTGTTAATTTTTTATCAGAAACGGAGTCCTCACGATGAAACTCATCGACTTAAGCGTCACCACTGTTTCAGACCTTCCGGTCGAGCCGGAGGGCCAGATCGCGAAGATCTACTACATCGACCACGGCAGCGAGCTGTCCATCAAGTCCACGCTGGACAGTTTTCCGGGAACGACCCGGGAGGACCTGCCCGAAGGCTACGGCTGGGCTTCCGAGTTCGCCGCCTTCACGACCCACACAGGCACCCACATGGATGCCCCGCTCCATTACCACCCGACCATGAACCACGGCGAACCCGCCTGGACGATCGATCAGTTCCCGCTTGAGTGGGGCATCGGCGACGGCGTCATGTTCGACTTTTCCGACAAGCCCGACGGCTATCTTCTGACCAGCAAAGACTATAAGGAATACCTTAAACGCGTCAACTACGCGCTCAAGCCCGGCGACATCGTGCTCGTCCACACGAACGCGCACGAAGCGTGGGGTACGTCCGACTATTATAAGAAAGGCTGTGGGACCGGACGGGAAGGGACGCTCTGGCTTGCGTCGCAGGGGATCCATCTGGTCGGCACCGACGCCTGGAGCTGGGATCCCCCGCTCTATACCGAAGCCGCCCGGTACAAGGAGACCGGAGATAAGAGCGTCATCTGGGAAGGACACAAGGCCGGCATGGAATGCTGCTACTTCCAGATGGAAAAACTCGTGAACCTCGATAAGCTTCCGCCGTTCGGCTTCCGCTTCATCGGCTTCCCGATCAAGATCGACCGCGGCAGCGCGGGCTGGGTACGGCCAGTCGCCATCATCAACGAAGGAGAATGACAATGCCAGAGAAAACCATCATTTCCTGCGCCATGACCGGCACGGGGACCCCGAAACAGAAGAATCCGGCGCTGCCGACGACCCCGCAGGAGATCGCGGACGACGTCTACCGCGTCTGGAAGGCCGGCGCGGCGATGGTGCACCTCCACATGAGGGAGGACAACCTGATGCCGACGATGGACGCATCCCGCTTTGCCGAGACGATCCGGCTGATCCGTGCCCATGAGGACTGCGACGTCATCATCAACTGCACGTCTTCGGGCTCCGTGGGACTTTTGCCGCCGGAAAAGCGCATGGAGCATTTCATGACGATCCCGGACATCGAGGTCGGCTCGTTCGATGCCGGCACGATCAACTGGGACTGCGCGGGCATCTTCTTAAACGATCCGCCTTTCCTGCAGAAGCTTGCGAAATGCTACGAGGAATACGACGTCAAGCCCGAGATCGAACTGTTCGACACGGGCATGATCGAGAACATGAAATACTATTTGAAGACCGGCGTCCTGAAGGGACCGGTCTGGTGCCAGCTGATCCTGAACGTATTGGGCGGCGCGTCCGGCACGGTCGAGAACCTGGTGCACCTGGCCAAGCAGCTGCCGTCCGACGCGCTGTGGGCGTGCAGCGGCATCGGCGTGTCGCATCTGCCGATGATGTTCGCGACGCTCGCGCTCGGCGGCCACTTACGGGTCGGTCTTGAGGACAACCTGTATTACGCACGCGGCGTGAAGGCAACGAACGAGATGCTCGTCTCCCGCGCGGTACGCGTGGTGAGAGAGTTCGGAAAGGAGCCTGCGACCCCCGCGGAAGCCCGCGAGATGCTGGGCCTGAAGCAGCTGAAACGGTAAGCGCATGGAAGAGAAGTATCTGCCGCTCTCCGGCATCACGGCAATCGATTTTTCAACAGTCGTCGCGGCGCCGTCCGCGGCGAGAGTCCTGGCGGATCTGGGCGCGCGCGTCATCAAGGTGGAGTCGAAGACCGGGGACACGACCCGGTATCAGGACGCCATGCCGACACTGAAGCCCGATTCCTACAGCTTCACGAACACGAGCACGAACAAGGAGTGCATGTCCGTCGACATCAAGACGCCGGGCGGAAAGGAAGGGTTTCTGAAGCTTCTGGAACGAGCTGACGTGCTCATCACGAACGGGCGCTACAAAAGCCTCATCCGCGCGGGCCTCGACTACGAGACGCTCAAGGACCGCTTCCCGCGCCTTGTCTACGCGCATTTCTCGGGTTTCGGAAAGACAGGGAACGACGTCGACCTTCCGGGCTACGACATGTCCGGCTTCTGGGCAAGAAGCGGCGCGATGCTGGACGGCCATCTTGACGATTCCAGGCGGCTTTTCGAGCCTGCGTACGGCATGGGCGACTTATTCTGCGCCGGATACTTCACGACCGGCATCCTCGCGGCGCTGATGGGACGCGAAAAGACCGGACACGGCACGATGGTCAGCACGGCACTGCTGCATGCGGGCGTGTGGGCGAACGGACGGAACATCATGCCGTCCCAGGAAGCCATCGGCGACGTGGTGCCATTGCCCGAAAAGTGGAACTACAACATGTTCTACCGGCCGTACAAATGCGCAGACGGCGAATGGCTGTGTCTTGCGTTCAACTATCTGCAGCACTTCGAGAAGGCTTGCGAGGTGTTCGGCCTTGAAGACATCTTAAACGACAAGCGTTTCCGGACACAGGGCGCGCTCCGCTATTACGAGGTCGCCGAGGAGCTTTCATCAAGGCTTGAGAAGATCATTGCCGGAAAGCCCAGGGACTACTGGATGGAAGAGCTCAGAAAGCGCGACCTTGTGTACTCCCCGGTGCTTCACGGATCGGAAGTGACGAAGGATCCGCAGGTCCTTGAAAACGGCTTCGTTCAGAAGGTCGCGTTCGAGAACGGGACCGAAGCGTACATCCCGACGATCCCGATCCAGTTCAGCGATTACGGGATACTTCCGGTAAAGCCCGCGGCAAGGCTCGGAAAAGACACCGAGGAGGTCCTGAAGGAACTGGGCTACACGAAGGAACAGATTTCTGCGCTCACTGCGGAAGGCAGTGTGCGGTGAAATAAAAAGAGAAGATCATTCAGGAAGGAGAAAATTGAATGAAGAAGTTAATCAGCCTCATGCTGGCGGCCCTCATGGTCGTGTCGGTGCTTGCAGGGTGCAATAAGCCGAACACGGACCCGTCTCAGTCGGTCGCGCCGACACAGCCTGCAAAGCGCACGGACATCAACCTGCAGCTTTATCAGGAGCCGACGCATCTTGACCCGCACTACAGCACGAGCACCTATGACATGGGCGTCATGTATCAGATCTACGACAACCTGTTCGAGATCGTGAACGGCGACTACGACCACCCGCAGCATTCGCTCTGCGAAAGCCACGAAGTCAACGAGGGCGCGACCGAGTTCACGTTCCACATCCGCAAGGACGTCAAGTGGCAGAACGGCGACACGCTGACGGCGGACGACGTCGTGTTCTCCTTGAACCGCATGCGCCAGTCGGCCGTCACCCAGATGCGCGTCAGCTTCATCACCGACGTTCAGAAGGTCGACGACTACACCGTCAAGGTCACGAACCAATACAGCGCACCGCGTCTTCCGGCGCTTCTTGCGACCGCGTCGATGAGCATCGTGAACAAGAAGCTCGTCGAGCAGTACGGCGACAAGGCCCGCGAGACGATCGTCGGCACCGGCGCCTACAAGCTTGAGAAGTGGGAGCCCGGCCAGGGCATGGTCCTGACGGCTTACAACGAAGGCTGGAGAGGCAAGCCCGAGATCCAGACCATCAACTACACGGTCATGAGCGACATGACGGCAGCGCGCGCAGCCTTGAAGCAGGGCTCGCTCGACATGTACGTCTGCATGACGATCGAAGACTACAACCTGTTCAAGGATGATCCGGGCTTCGTCAGCGGCCCCGTCAAGCTCGCGAACACGACGTCCTTAATGATGAACACCAAGAGAGGCGTTCTCGGAAACCAGAAGGTCCGTGAAGCGATCGAATACGCGATCGACGCGGAGCAGGTGAACATGGCCGTTTCCGGCGGTCTGACCGACGTTTCGATCTCGATCTTCCCGACCGACGCTCAGGGCTTCACGACCGAAGTTCCGCAGTACAAGTACGACGTCGAGAAGGCGAAGGAATGCTTAAAGGAAGCCGGCTACAACGGCGAGGAGATCGCGCTGATGTACTCCACGACCGCGGCAAAGACCATCGCGTGGGCGACGGCCGTACAGGGTTTCTTAACAGCTGCCGGCATCAACGTCAAGATGGACGGCGTCGACACCGCGACCGCATACTCGCGCGCGGCGACCTACGACTATGACATGTGCTACTACGAGTACACGATCAGCCTTGCGAACCCCGCAACGGCGATCTGGGGCCTGTTCCGTTCCGACGGCGCTTACAACGCGGCCCAGTACACGACCGAAGAACTCGACACGCTGTGCCTGTACGCGATCGCGGCTCCGGATGAGACGACCCAGCGCGGCCTTCTGGAGACGATCAACAAGAAGACGTTGGAAGCCTGCCTCTATGTCCCGCAGTTCCAGAACAACACCGTCTTCTTCGCGACGAAGGGCTTAAAGGGCATGGACCTTGAACCGCTCTGCGGCTGGTCGAAAGTCTGCTACACTTCCTGGGAATAAGCCGTTCCCATTTTGATCTCCGGCACATCCGTGGCCACGGATGCGCCGGAGCCTCCATTCAAACTATAGACCGCGGCGGGCCAGGGCTTTACGCCCGCCGCGGCATGGAGAAACCGCATGCTCAAATACGTCATTAAACGAATACTGTTGATGATCCCCACGATGCTGATCGTGACGATGCTCGTGTACTTCCTCATCAACATCACGCCGGTCGAGCCTGCCCGGATCATTCTGGGCACCGACGTCGCGGAAGAGCAGGTCATTGCCCTGAACCGCGAGCTCGGTTTTTACGACCCGCTTCCGGTACGCTACTTCAACTGGCTGAAGAACGCCGTCCGGGGCGACTTCGGCAACTCTTACTATACGAACAGAAGCGTGATCCAGGAGATCATGGTCCGCTTTCCATACACATTGAAACTGTCTTTATTAAGCCTCGGCGTCGCGATCGTCGTGGGCATCCCGCTCGGCGTGTTCTGCGCGACGAAGCAGTACTCGATCGGAGACCACCTTCTGTCGGTCCTTTCCATGGGCCTGGGCGCGATCCCGATCTTCTGGCTGGGACTTCTGCTTCTTCTGGAGTTCTCGGCAAAGCTCGGGTGGTTCCCGGCGGGAGGCGTGCATAAAGGCGGGTGGCTCGCCTGGGTGCTGCCTACGATAACGCTTGCCCTTGGAAACACCGCAAGCTATCTGAGGTACACCCGTTCCGTCATGCTCGACAGCATCCGTCAGGACTATATCCGTACGGCACGCGCGAAGGGATGCTCCGAGAGTGCAGTCACCTGGAAGCATGCTTTCAGAAACTCGACGCTTACCCTGATCACGATCACCGGCACGACGCTCTCGGGCCTCATGGGCGGCGCGATCGTCGTCGAACAGGTCTTCACGATCCCTGGCCTCGGCGTCATGACCGTCACGGCGATCCAGAGAAAGGACATTCCGGAAGTCATGGGCGCGCTCGTGTTCCTGGCTCTGTTCTTCCTCATCATGATGCTGATCGTCGACCTTCTGTACGCGGTCGTCGACCCGCGCCTTAAAGGCCGGTTCATCACTGGAGCGAAGAAAGCAAAAAAGAAGGCTGCATCGCAGCAGAAGGCGGCCTGACATGAAGAAAACGAAACGAAACAGCATCTGGCGCGAGCTTGCAAGGCGCCTGATAAGAAACAAACGCGCGGTGTTCGCGATGATCATCCTGTTCCTGCTGCTGATGATCGTCATCTTCGCCGACGTGATCGTCCCGTATTCGAAGGCCGTCGACCAGGCCATCATGCAGCGCTTCTCGAAGCCGTCTGCCGAGCACTGGTTCGGCACGGACAAATACGGACGCGACCAGTTCGCGCGCACGATCCACGGCACGCGCATCTCCCTGCTGATCGGCTTCGGATCGACGATCATCGCCGCGGTGTTCGGCACGCTGATCGGCATCTCCGCAGCCTATTTCGGCGGGAAGATCGACAACATCATCATGCGCATCCTCGATATCTGGATGGCCATGCCTTCGCTTCTTGTGACGCTCGCGATCATCGCGGGCCTCGGCGTCGGCATCCCGCAGACGATCATCGCGCTGGCCTTCGGTGCGACGCCAGGCTTTGCCCGAACGCTCAGGGCCGCGGCACTGGGCGTCGCGAGCCAGGAATTCATCGAATCGTCGGTCGCACAGGGCGCATCTCACTGGCGCATCATGCGGCACGACATGATCCCGAACGTCATCAGCCAGATCCTGATCCAGTTCACGATGAACGTATCCTACATGATCCTTCTGGGCTCGACGCTCTCGTTCTTAGGCCTTGGCGCGCAGCCGCCGACACCCGAGTGGGGCGCGATGCTCGCGGAAGGACTGCAGGATTATCAGTTCTATCCGTACCTGGTCATTTATCCGGGCATCTTCCTTGCCCTGACCGCGCTTGCGATCAACATCTTCGGCGACGCTTTGCGTGACGGCTTCGACCCGAAGCTTAAGGGGAGGGCATGACGATGGCAGAAAAATTATTGGAGATCAGGGACCTGAAGGTTCAATACGTCGTCGGAAAGGAAGTCTCCGAAGCGGTCAACGGCATCAGCTTAACGCTTAACAAGGGCGAGACGCTCGGCCTCGTCGGAGAGACGGGCGCCGGCAAGACCACGACGGCCTTATCGATCATGAACATGCTTCCTCAGTACGTCTCCCGCGTGCAGGGCGAGATCTTCTTCAACGGGAAGGACGTACTGAAGATGAAGAACAAGGAACTCAGGAAGGTCCGCGGAAAGCAGATCTCGATGGTGTTCCAGGACCCGATGACGAGTTTGAACCCTGTCTACAGGGTCGGCGAGCAGATCGGCGAAGTCATCACGCTCCACGAAGGCAAGATGCCGAAGGCGGAGTTAAGGAAAAAAGTCGGAGACATCCTGGAGATGGTCGGCATTCCCGCCGCGCGGCAGGACGAGTATCCGCACCAGTTCTCGGGCGGCATGAAGCAGCGCGTGATCATCGCGATCGCGATCGCCTGCCGGCCGGAGCTTCTGATCGCGGACGAACCGACGACGGCGCTCGACGTGACGATCCAGGCGCAGGTGCTGGACATGATGCAGGAACTGCGGGATTCGCTGAATTCCTCGATCTTGATGATCACGCACGATCTCGGCATCGTCGCGAGCTTCTGCGACAACGTGGCGATCATGTACGCGGGCGAGATTGTCGAATACGGCTCGCTTGAGGACATCTTCGACCGCGCCGGAAAGCACCATCCGTACACGGAAGGCCTGTTCAACGCGATCCCGAACTTAAACGTCGTTTCAGAGCGGCTGAACCCGATCCACGGGCTCACGCCGGATCCGACGGACCTGCCGAAGGGCTGCAAGTTCCATCCGAGGTGCCCGTACGCGACCGACGCCTGCAAGGAAGGAAAAGTCCCGGTCTATGAACAGGGTGAGCACAGGATCATGTGCCATCTTGCTTCGGAATGGGGACAGGCAGAGGAAAGGGAGGTACAGGCATGAGCACCCCCGTGATCGAATGCAGGAACTTAAAGAAATATTTTGACACGCCGTACGGCAAGCTCCACGCCGTGGACAACGTCAGCTTCTCTCTTGACGCGCATAAGACGCTCGGCGTCGTTGGGGAGTCGGGCTGCGGAAAGTCGACGCTCGGCCGCACGATCCTGGGCCTTCACAAGGCGACTTCGGGAAAGGTGCTGTTCGAGGGAAGAGAGATCCAGGACCTGACGGTCTCCGAGATGAAGCCCTTAAGAAAAGAGATGCAGATCATCTTCCAGGACCCGTACTCGTCGCTGAATCCGCGCGACACGGTCGCACAGATCATCGCGCAGCCGATGGAGGTCCAGGGGATCTACAGGACGAAGGACGAGGTCAGCGCGCGCGTGCAGGAACTGATGGAGACCGTGGGACTCGGCCAGCGCTTTGCCAACACCTATCCGCACGAAATGGACGGAGGCAGAAGGCAGCGCGTCGGCATCGCCAGAGCGCTTGCGATGGATCCGAAGTTCATCGTCTGCGACGAGCCGGTCTCCGCATTGGACGTCTCGATCCAGGCACAGATCCTGAACCTGATGATGGATCTGCAGGACCGGATGGGGCTGACCTACCTGTTCATCACGCATAACCTCGCGGTCGTCAAGCACATCTCCGACGACATCGCGGTCATGTATCTGGGACAGATGGTCGAGAAGTCCGAGACGAACGACCTGTTCGCGAATCCGCTCCATCCGTATACGCAGGCGCTTCTGAAAGCCGTGCCGATCCCGGAGATCGGACACCGCAACAGCATCAAGAACGTCTTAAAGGGCGAGGTCACATCTCCGATCGAGCCGAAGCCCGGCTGCAGGTTCGCGCCAAGATGCCCCTATGCGACGGATGAATGCCGCAACACGGAGCCCGTGCTTAGGGAAGTCAAGCCCGGACATTTCGTGTCCTGCCACCTTTGCAAGTGACGTCACCACTGCGGATGAGCAGTGATGACCGCCTTTATCATAAGAGAATCGAAAGGAGAACATTCTCGTGCGTGAAGTAGTATTTGTGGACGGCGCGCGCTCCGCCTTCTGTAATCTGGGCGGCGGCTTGAGAGATCTCAGCGCGACCGAGATCGCCGCGTTCGTCATCCGCGGTCTGGTGCAGAAAACAGGCATCCTGGAGCGGGGGAAGGTCGACGCCTTTTTGGCAGGCAATGCCCTGCGCGACATGAAGTCCAGCGACCCCGCGAGGTACGCGGCGCTTTTGGGAGGCCTTCCGGAGGACGTTGAAGCGCATTATGTGGAAATGCAGTGCGGCAGCGCGATCACTTCGATCAACCATGCCGCGGCCATGATCGGCTCCGGATACGGCGACGTGATGATCGTCGGCGGAATGGAGTCGTACAGCACCATGTGCATCGATTTCGACATGAACATCCCGCCTTACACCTTAAAGCCGCCGATCCCGATCACGCCCAGGCTTTCGCCCGTTCAGGAGCAGGACATCCCGATGACGATGGTCAGCGACAAGATGGCTCAGATCTGGGGCGTTACCCGCGAGGAAGCGGACGCCTACGCGCTGCGCTCCCAGCAGCGTCTGGCAGCCGCCTACGAAAAGGGCATCACCGGCAGCGAGATCATTCCGTTCACGATCCCCGCGACGCGCAAGCGTCCCGAGATCGTCATCAATAAAGACGAGTTCCCCCGCCCGAATTCCACGATGGAAGGGCTCGCGAAGCTGCGCACCGTCCATCCGGGCGGCGTGACGACCGCAGGAAACGCTTCCGGCCGGAACGACGGCGCTGCATTCGTCCTGATGATGAGCGCCGAAAAAGCGAAGGAACTGGGTTATGAGCCGTTCGCGCGCTGGATCACAGGCGCAGACATCGGCGTTTCTCCCGACCTCATGGGCATCGGTCCGGCGAAGTCGAACCTCCTTGCGTTAAAGCGCGCGGGACTGAAGATCTCCGACATGGACGTCCTTGAATGCAACGAAGCGTTCGCGGCGCAGCAGCTTTCGGTCATCCGCGAGATGGAGAAGGAGTCCGGGGAACAGATCGACCAGAACAAGTGGAACCCGAACGGCGGCGCGATCGCGATCGGCCATCCGAACGGCGCTTCCGGCGCGCGTATCGCGATGTTCGCGATGAAGGAACTTCAGAGGACCGGAGGCCGCTACGGCCTGTTCTCATCCTGCTGCGGCGGCGGCCACGGCACGACGACCGTCATCGAGAACTTAAGAAGGTAAGGAGGGGGAGAAAATGGATCATAAGGATATCGTCATTGTTGACGGTGCGCGCACACCGTTCGGCAACTTCGGCGGATCTTTAAAGCAGTTTACGGCGACAGAACTTGCGACCTTCGCCGTCAACGCGCTTCTTAAGAAGACCGGCATCCTGGAACGCGGGAAAGTGGACCATCTGGTCTGCGGCTGCGCTCTTGGAGACTATTATACGAAGGCGATCGCGCGCTACATCGTTCTGCAGTCGGACCTTCCGGAGGAGACCTCCGGCACGTTCGTCGAGATGCAGTGCGGCAGCGCGATCACGTCCCTGAACCACACGGCCTGGCTTATGAACGCGGGCCTTTCCGAGATCGCCGTCGTCGGCGGCATGGAATCCTACAGCACGCTGACGGCGCGCTTCCCGATGTCGCGTCCCGCATACACGCTGACGCCCCCGTACCCGATCGCGCCGGCGCTCACGCCGAATCAGGACAGGAACGTCGATATGATCACGGTCAGCGACAAGATGGCCGTGAAGTGGGGCGTCACCCGGGAAGAAGCGGACGCCTACGCACTGCGCTCCCAGAAGCGTCTGGCGGCGTCGTACGAAACGGGCGTCGGAAACTACGGCATCACGGGTGTTATGATCCCCGCGACGAAAAAGACGCCTGAATACGTCGTCGAGAAGGATGAATTCCCGAGGCCCGATTCCACGATGGAAGGTCTTGCGAAACTCCGCACGGTGCATCCGGACGGCGTAACGACCGCCGGTAACGCATCCGGCAGAAACGACGGCGCGGCCTTCCTGCTCGTCATGACGGCAGAGAAAGCAAAGGAACTGGGGTACGAGCCGCTCGCACGCTGGATCGGCGGCGCGCACGCGGGCGTGCAGGAAGACTACATGGGCATCGGACCGGCATACTCGAACTTAAAGGCGCTGAAGAATGCCGGACTGACGGTGGAAGACCTTGACGTCATCGAATGCAACGAAGCCTTCGCGGCGCAGCAGCTTTCGGTCATCCGGGAGATGGAGCACCAGACAGGGCTTACGATCGACCAGAACAAATGGAACCCGAACGGCGGCGCGATCTCGATCGGCCATCCGAACGGCGCTTCAGGCTCCCGCATCGCGATGTTCGCGATGAAGGAACTGGAGCGTACGGGCGGCCGTTACGGCGTCATCTCGTCCTGCTGCGGCGGCGGCCACGGCACGACGGCGATTCTGGAAAATCTTCGCAGATAACAGGGGGAGAAAGCAATGGAAATCAAAAAAGTATGTGTGGTCGGCGGCGGACAGATGGGACGCCAGATCGGCCTGTGCGCGGCGATCTACGGTTATAAGACCGTCGTGTACGATTCGTTCCCGGGCGTCCCGGAGAAGGTCGAGGCCTGGAAGGAAGAGTACCTTGCAGGGCGCATCGCGAAGGGCCGCATGACAGAGGAGCAGGTGAACGACGCAAAAGCGCGTTTCTCTGTGACGGCTGACATGAAGGAAGCCGCGTCCGACGCGGACCTTGTCATCGAAGCGATCATCGAAGTGTACGAAGCGAAGGCGAAGCTCTTCAAGGAACTCGACGAAGTCATCCGCCCCGACGCGATCGTCGCGACGAACTCCAGCTACATGGTCTCTTCGATGTTCAAGGACTGCTTTAAGGATCCTTCAAGGCTCTGCAACGCGCATTTCTACAACCCGGCGCTCGTCATGAAGTTCGTCGAGGTCGTCCAGGGCCCGCATACGAATGAAGAGGTCGCCAAGCAGGTCTTCGATTTCTGCAAGTCGATCGGCAAGATCCCGGTCCTCATGAAGAAGGAGATCTCCGGCTTTGCGGCGAACCGCATTACCGGGGTCGTGAACCAGGAAGCCCGCTTCCTTGTCGAGAACGGGTATCTTACGCCGCAGGAAGTCGACATCGCGTGCGAGGAAGGTTTAAAGTATCCGATGGGCCCGTTCCGCTTAATGGACCTTACGGGCATCGATCTGTCCTACGACCTTCTGACTGCCATGTACAAGAGCAGCGGCAATAAGCCCGATTGCTACGACCTGATCGAAAAGATGGTCAAGGAAGGAAAACTCGGCCGCAAATCCGGACACGGATTCTACGATTACGTGTAAAACGGGCCGCAAAGCCCTTTGTGTTTCACTCGGCCTGTGATATCAGGCTCCTGAATATCTTCATTTTCAAAGCAAGCCGCAGGACTTTGTGCCTGCGGCTTGTGATTTTTTTCTTGAAACAGGAAAAATTCTTGCTAAGATAGAAGCGAAGCAGCATGAAGGAACGCAGGGACCGGGACGGGCATCTGAATGAACAGGGCAATGGATCTGAATACCGAAAGGGCGAAATACATCACGGCAGTCATTTTGTACGGCACGATCGGGCTGTTCTTAAGGCATGTTAAGCTTGCGAGCGAGATCGTTGCGATGTGCCGCGGCATCCTGGGATCCCTGTTCATCCTGACGTACTTAAGGATGCGCGGACGGCGCCTTGATAAGGAAGCGATCAGAAAGAATCTGAAGTGGCTTCTGATCGCAGGGATCGGGCTCGGTCTGAACTGGATCTTTCTGTTTGCGGCATACATTAAGACGACAGTCGCGATCGCGAGCCTGTGCAATTACATGGCACCGGTCATCGTGATCCTGCTTGCGCCTCTCGTCCTTCATGAACGGCTGGACAAAAGGAAGATGGTCTGCGTCGGTGCGGCTTTTACCGGGATCGTGCTGGTCTCCGGGGTGCTTACGGGCAGCGCGGGGAACCTTCCGGGGACGCTTCTCGGGCTTGCGGCGGCCGCGTGCTTCGTCGTCATCGTGCTCTGCAACAGGAAGCTGAAGGACATCGATGCGCTGGACAGGTCCGTCGTGCAGCTTGCGCTCTCGGCTGTCACGATCCTCCCTTACGTCCTGATCCGCAACGCAGGAAGCGCGCTTCAGCCGGATTTAAAATCCGTGCTGATCGTTTTGATGCTGGGCATCGTACACACGGGCTTCGCCTACTGTCTGTATTTCAGCGGCATGTGGAGGCTTCCGGTGCAGACGGTCGCGATCCTCGGCTACCTGGAACCGGTCGTGTCCGTCCTGTGCTCGGTCATTTTCCTAAACGAGCACATGGGAGTCCCGGGCTGGATCGGGGCCGCGCTCGTCATCGGCGCGGCGATCGCAAGCGAAACGATGAGGCAGAAGGATATCCCTGACACAAAGAATGAAAGCCACGACACTTTTGACGCATAAAGGAGATTATATGAACGATTACGAGAAGGAACATGGCGAACTGGTGCGGCGGCTCGGCGCGGAGTGCGCGGTCCTGTTAAAGACGGACGGCAGATTTCCGCTGAAAGCACCCGGGAAGCTTGCGCTCTATGGAAACGGCGCGAGACGCACCGTGAAGGGCGGCACGGGCTCCGGCGAAGTGAACTCCCGCTATTTCGTGACAATCGAGCAAGGGCTTGAAAACGCCGGCTTTAAGCTGACGACGAAGCTGTGGATGGACGCGTACGACAAGGTGTATGCCGACGCTCGCGCATCGTACATCAAGGGTCTGAAGCAGAAGGCGAGAAAGCATCACACGCTCGCCATCACGGAGAGCATGGGAGCCGTCATGGCGGAGCCGGAGTACGACATTCCCGAAGAGGGCGCAGGCGATACCGCGATCTACGTTCTCTCCCGCAATTCGGGCGAAGGCTCTGACAGGATCGCGGAGGCGGGAGACGTCCTTCTGACTAAGACCGAAACGCGGGACATCCTGAAGCTGAATGAAGAATATGAGAACTTCCTGCTCGTTCTCAACACGGGCGGCCCGGTGGATCTTTCTCCGGTCCTGGAAGTCCCGAACATCCTGATCTTAAGCCAGCTCGGCGCGGAGACCGGGAACATCCTGGCCGATCTTGTCCTGGGCAGGAGCTTCCCGTCCGGAAAGCTTGCGACGACCTGGACGAGGTGGGAGGACTATCCGAAGATCGGCACCTTCGGATGCAGGGACGACACGGATTACACCGAGGGCGTCTACGTCGGATACCGGTATTTCGGCACCGTCGGAAAGGAAGTCCTCTTCCCGTTCGGCTTCGGCTTAAGCTATACGGATTTCGAGATGCGTGCGGGAGAGACGCGCCTTGAAAACGGCGAGGTGTCCGTGAAGGCATACGTGAAGAACGTCGGAGAAAAGCCCGGCAGGGAAGTCGCGCAGGTCTACGTGTCGGCACCGCAGGGCAGGATCGACAAGCCGTTCAGGACGCTTGCTGCGTTCAAGAAGTCCGAAACGGTGATGCCGGGCGCCGGGGAGGAGCTGACGCTTTCGTTTTCCTTCAAAGATCTTGCGTCCTACGACGAAGCGCTTTCAAAATGGGTCCTCGAAGGCGGCGATTACGTCGTTTATCTCGGAACGTCCTCCGAAGACGTGAAGCCCGCGGCGATCTTAAGGCTGGACGGCGAAGCCGTCGTCAAAAACTGCGAGAACAAGCTCGGCGACCCGGGCTTTGAGGACTGGAAGCCGGAAGAAAGAAGAGAGGAAACGCTTCCGGATCTTCCGGTAATAAACGTCACGGCTTCCTCCATCGAGCCTGAGACCGCGGACTATGCGGTACCGGAAGACGTCGATCCCTTGATCGAAAGCCTTACGGACGAGGAACTCTGCTACATGAACATCGGCGCCTTCGACCCGAAGGGCGGCATCCTGTCCGTTATCGGGAACGCCTCGATGAACGTCGCAGGCGCCGCCGGGGAAACGACGCGGATGCTGAACGGAAAGGGCATTCCGGCCATCGTCATGGCGGACGGCCCGGCGGGTCTTCGCTTAAGCAGGCAGTATGTCCGCACCAAAAAGGGCGTAAAGAGCCTCGGCGGCGGATCGCTGGAGAGCCTGAAGGAACTGCTGCCGAAACCGGCAGTCCTTCTCATGAAGCTCTCTGAGGGAAAGAAAACGAAGGGCGAGGTGCTCGAGCAGAACTGCACGGCGATCCCGATCGGGACCGCGATCGCGCAGAGCTTCAACGTTTCCCTCGCGGAAGCCCTGGGGGACGTCGTCGGAGACGAGATGGAGCGTTTCGGCGTACAGCTGTGGCTTGCGCCGGCGCTGAACATCCACAGAAGCATCCTGTGCGGCAGGAACTTCGAGTACTTCTCGGAAGATCCGCTTTTGACGGGAAAGATGGCGGCGGCACTGACGCGCGGCGTGCAGAAGCATCAGGGATGCGGCGTGACGGTCAAGCATTACGCGGCGAACAACCAGGAGACCGACCGCTACAACTCCAACAGCAGGGTCAGCGAAAGGGCGCTTCGGGAGATTTATCTGAAAGGCTTCGAGATCGCGGTGAAGGAAGGAAGACCGCACGCCCTGATGACGTCGTACAACCTTATCAACGGCATCCATACCTGTGAGAACAGGGAGCTGATTGAGGATCTTCTGCGTGCCGAGTTCGGATATGAGGGCATCGTGATGACCGACTGGATCGTCTCGATGATGTACGGCGGAAAGCATAAGCATGCGCGGCCGTCTTCCGTTAAGACGGCGGCGGCGGGAAACGACCTGACGATGCCCGGAAGCAGCGCCGATTACAAGACGCTTCTTGAAGGACTGCAGAACGGGCTTGTTTCGAAGAAGCAGCTTCAGGTCAACGCGACGCGCGTGCTGAGAACGGCCGGGATGCTTGCGAAAGAATAAGGATGACAGAAAGCGACATGAAACAGGCGTGACCCTCGTCACGCCTGTTTTGTCTTATGAGGCTTCGGGACAAAATCCGGTGCCTGCATTTTTCCGCGATACCGTCTTTGCACCTCACTACCCGAGGAATCGTGCCAGTTTGCCGTCAGGCAAAAGATCCTTTTTGCCGAGCCCGAACGAGTGTTCCGGAACGATCTCAAGGTAACGGTCCAGGAATTCCTCGTAGGTCTTTGCCTTGAAGCATTCCGGCGTGATGAAAAAGTCCCTGCTGCCGCCGGTCGTGCGGTTTCCTGCCGTCACGCTCACCTTATAGTCGCCTGACTTCAGCTTATGGAAGACATAGCGCTCAAGATTCCAGCCGTGCAGGCTGATATGCCCGAATTTGGGCTCGTAGCTTGCAACGACCTCGTTGGCCTGAAGCGCTGCGCTCCGATAGCCGTCCTCCACGGATTCTATGAAACGCTCGGCGCTTTCTATATCGTACACCGAATACGTGTCTTTATACCCGTATCTTCTGACGAATTCAAGATCCCCGTCGACCTTTCTTATGTCGTACTGCCAGCCCTCTTTCAGCATCTTTTTATCAAGCCAGCGGTAATCCTTTTTAACGTGCTCAAAAGCCTTATCAAGATATACGTTTATGTCGGTCCCGTACTTGAACCTCTTTTCCGGATTCGAGCGCTTTACGGCGTCGCGCGTATAATTGACGAGATGATCGATGAACTCGTCTGCCGTAGCGCCTTCTGTCCACGGGATCACGACTTCCGAATCGTCATAATAGTTGAGTTCGATATGGCCGAACACATATCTGCCGTGAAGAGGCGCGATCTTAAAGACCGGCGTTTCCTTTTTCATCATCGGAAGCGTCGCCCAGGGGAATTCCTTCCGAAGCCTTTCCAGCGCTTTTTCGTAGTAGGCGTTGATATCCGTCCCGTACTTAAAAAGCTCCGGATCGGCGGAAGGGTTCTTATTCAGCTTCCTTTCGCGCTTTTTCTCGTTTTCCCGTTCCAGTTCCATCGCGAAGAACTGATCAACGCCAAGCGGCGTCCATGCCCAGACTTTATCAGAAGCGTGGCTTGCAAGCGCCGAAGAATAGATAAAGGCGCCGCCGGCTTCATGCCGCCACTTGTTCCATCTGCCTGCCGCGAGGCTTCCGTCCTTCATGATCAGAAGGCAGAACTGCTCCTCTTTCGGATTTTTCTTATCGGCAAACGATTTGAAGCCTTCGAACTGAACGCTGCGGCAGTCTTCCGATTCCTGCCCGAGATTGATCCAGTTGACGCCTTCCGTTTCAAGGCTCTCCGTCAGGTCATAGCGGTCCAGGGAGTGCCATCTTGCCACGTCGGCAGGGTCCACGGTGTCGGCGGTCCCGCGTATGAACCGCCCTTTCACGGCAGATCCGTTTCCGGACGGATGCCAGCCTCCCGCGGTATAGTCTCCCGTCTTTAACTCGAGCAGGCAGTATTCCCCGTACTGCGGCATGTCCTTTTCCGAGATGTCATGGAATTCGTTAAAGGACAGTCTGAGCTTTTTATGATCGACGATAAACATTGTTCCTCCTTCATCATCCCGGGCTTCTCAGTCGGTCGCGGATACGAGCATGACCGCATACCTGTTCATCGTCCCGTCATAGACGGTCCAGCAGCACGCGCCGTACCATTCATGCCCGTCATCAAAAAAGTCCGACCAGTCCGTCGTCCACTCATAGATCTCAAGCGCTTCCGTACCGTTCGGGAACAGGGCGTTGTTCACTTCCTTAAAGTCTTCGGGCCTGTTTCTTCTGCCGTGCACCGGTTCCATCAGCGCATACCAGTATGGCACCGTGGTCCCGAAGTTTTCGTCGTTCGGTTTCCATGCGGCGTCATACAGGATGTTGCCGTAATAATCGGTCCTTACGATATTCGGGCAGTAGAAAAATACCTCTCTGTCCAGAAGAGAGGGCTGTGCCTTGTCAACGTCGTAAACCGGGGGGCGCATCCGGTCCGCAAGTTCATCGCCGAACAGACTCCGGGCTCTTTCCTTATCCTCCACGCTCTGCTTTTCAAGCAGGTCAAAGACCAGGCGCAGCGCTTCCCTGTGAGATCCGATCCCCTCATAAGGCTCATCGCCGCTTAACAGGTAATAGCAGACTTCTCCGACAAGATGATATTCACTGTCGGGATCAAACCGTCTGATATATTCGTAGAAAGCGTCATTTTCGGTTATTCTCATGATACGTACCTTCAGATCCCGGTCTGTTTCGTCATGATGCTGTTGCCGTGGGCACGGCCGGTCATTCTGCTTTTGAAACCAAAGGGGGCACTTCGTAAGGACGTGCCCCCTTTTCCCGGTCTTTTTGCGCCTTACGGCTGTTCTGCGTCGTATTCGGTCACGTTCAAAACGGTCTCGCCGTCGATCTGCGCGGCGCAGGGACGGGAGAACTTCACATGCACTTTTTTACCGGTGATGACCGTGACCATGTCGCTCTTCATTACGTGCTTCCCTTCAAAGATCGACGGGAAGTTGATGAGTGCCTTCAGTTTTGACTTTGACCTGTAGACGACGACGGAGAGAAGACCGGAGAAACGGTCCTGTCCGGGCGCCATCTTCATGCCGCCGCCGTAGAAACGGCCCTTCATCGAAGGCGCGATCCAAACGTCGTCGAACTCGTGCTTGACGCCGTCAACTTCGACGGTCGCATGGCAGGGCCTGAAGTGGAAGAGAAGACCCTTGATCGCGATGCCGGTATAATTGATCTTTTTGTTCGGCTCCTTTGCCTTGATCCTGTCCGCGACCTCGCAGCAGTAGCCGTCGATGCCGAAGCCCATGTTGTTGACGAACTTCTGTTCAAGGCCGTTTACCCTGACCGTCGGAAGGCCCTTTAAGTACGGATTCAGGAGGATCTCCTGTCCCTCAGGCTTTTCGATGTCGTGGAGAAAGTCGTTGCCGGTTCCATTTGACAAGAGGTACACGTTGTTTTTCAAAGCTTCGCAGTCGACGTGGTTGACAAGGTAATTGACCGTCCCGTCGCCGCCGATCAGAACGACTTCGTCCTCTTCGCCGAGATTTCCGAAGAACGACGGATAGTCAAGCTTCGTCGCGTCCGTAAGCTTTGCTCCCGGAACGTCTATGCCGATGCCGTTGTTCGCGTTCGGATTGTAAAGGTAGTATTTCATCATTCTCCTCCTTTATCCCAGGACCAGTCCCAGGACGATCAGAAACTCGCCGACAGCATATGTCAGCATGACCAGGAAATGCGTCTTCAGCCTGCTGTTCTTATGGAAGCGCACGAAGAAGAGCGAGCAGTCGGAAACGAAGAAGAGCAGCGCGCCGACCGCCGTAACGATCCCCGCCGCGCCTTTGATCGTCATCGACCTGAACCACGCGAAGCAGTTCATCATGCCGTTGATGATCAGGTAAAGAAGCATCGGGTAGAACAGCTTCTTCGGAAGATGCGGCCGGAGATAATAAAAGATGATCGCGGACGCTGCAATGAAAAGCGTAAAGAACAGGACCGCGATCTGCCAGCGAAACGCCGAGAAGTCGGTCTGCTTCAGGTAGCTTAAGATGAAGAAGACATGGCTCACCATGAAGGCGATGCCGCCAAGCGTGAACCATTTCGTTCCGTTCTTCATCAGAAGCACGTCGCCGAGCCACGAGAAGAGGAGGGCGAGCACGACGGTCAGGACGACCGGGATTGCCGAAGCGCAGTAGAATCCCAAAAGCGCAAGGAGGATGAACGGCTTCGTCAGATCCCTTAACTTCTGGTCCTTCTTCAGCGAGGCGTAAAGATGGACGGCGGTCGACAGAATGAAAACGGCAAGCGATACGTACTTCAGGATCTCCATCAGGACTCCTTTCTCCTTCGCACCATTAAAACGGAAGCCAGGAGTGCAGCCGGTCTCTTTTTCATGTCTTAAGGTACTCCTTTCGTGCGTTATGGCGTCTTGCGGGCCGGATGCCTTCAATACGGCCCTTTGTGAAGATGTTATTGTTGTGTGTTGTTCCGGCTTAACAGAATGATCGCGATGATCTCGATGCCGACGTATCGGACGTGCATCGTGATGTGTTCGAACGGGTCCATGATCAGAAGGATCGAGAGTGCGATCGAAGTCAGCAGAAGTAAGAAGCTGAACAGACTGAACTGCTGCGTGCGTACGGCGTCGTCGATCTCTCTTCCCGCTTCCTCCAAAGACCACAGCGCCCAGATGACGCCGATGATCGCGATCGATTCGTGCCGCATGAACATCACGATGAGGGCGAGGATCGCCTTCACCAGGCAGTCGCCGTAGCGGACGGTCTGTACGTGAAAGACGGCCCTTCTGACGACGTTCGCGGCAGCATAGATCAGAAAACCGCCTCCCAGGACCCAGTGCAGCGAATCGACGAAAGGATCGGGATACACGATCAGAATCACCGCGCCGGCAAACGCCGCGGCAAGGATCCAGTTGTTTCTCAAGTGACTGAAATAGTGATGCATTCGAGCCACTCCGTTTCTTTTCTTATGTTTTTATCATAAGGCGGTAAAGCACGGGATGTCAAGAAAAGAAGCACCGCGAAAAGGCTTTTTATTGTATCGGACGGGAGTCTGTGCTAAAATAATAAAGCAGGGATCAACAGGGGCCGCGGGAGTGCTTCCCGCGCGTAAGATGAAGGGGAACACATGAGCCTTGGAAAGCAGATCCAGAAGTACAGGGAACTGAAGGGACTTTCACAGCAGGCGCTGTCTGACGCGCTCGCAAAGAACTCGAACGGTGAGATCAGCGTCTCCGCCCAGACCGTCAGCGGCTGGGAGCGGGACGAGTATCAGCCGGACGTCAAAAAGCTCGTTCCGATCGCGAAGGCCCTGGGCACGACGGTCGGACGCCTTTTAGAGGAGAACAAGCTTCCGGAAGCCGAGAAGCACGTCAAGGCCTACAGCGAGGACAAAATGTACACGTACGTCAAGGGTGCCGCAAGACAAAAAGCCCTGAAGCAGACGTACGATGCCCTGCCGTTCATGCGGGAAGCGGAAAAAGGCCGTACCCGCAAGGGTGAGCAGAAGGACGTGCCTTATATCTACCATCCGCTCACGATGGCCTGTGAAGCGCTGGCGCTGAAGCTGTATGATGACGACATCCTGACGGCGGCGCTTCTGCATGACGTCGTCGAGGACTGCGGCGTGCCGCTTGAAGACCTTCCCGTGAACGAAGAGACGAGGGAGATCGTGCGGCTTTTGACAAAGCCTGCGCATCCGGATCCCGACAAGAGGAAGGCGAACGAAGCCTACTTCGGCGCGATCGCCCAAAACCCGAAGGCAGCCCTTGTCAAGTGCCTGGACAGGTTGAACAACCTGTCGAACATGGCGCTCGGCTTCACTCGGGACCGCATGGCCGAGTACGTCGACGAGACCGAGGAGTTCGTGCTGCCGCTCCGTGAAAAGTACCGCTATTACAGCGATGACTTCAGTGACGCTTCCTGGGTCATCGACTATCACATGAAGAGCCTCCTGGAAGCGTTCAAGAGGATCCTGTAGAAACAAAAAAGGGTGTTTTTCAGCCCTGCGCACGAAGATGAAACAAAATACCCGCCAGACGCCGGAAGATCGGCGGACGGCGGGTATTTTGCCCTCAAAACGCGCTTTGACGGAAGCCCTTATGCCGCTTTCTTTCGTTCCCTTGCGGCAAAGAAGAGCGGGATGAACGTT
>JAEEGL015524392.1_pt1 | contig 23819 bp, 15 predicted proteins | sample 9134231 | NCBI WGS metagenome assembly JAEEGL01 (sample SAMN16246548, study PRJNA631951) | gut metagenome | biome: gut microbiome; feature: rumen; material: fiber-attached | host: Bos | place: Iran: Karaj | collected 2018-10 | reverse complement strand
CCCAATCCCCAATCCCCAATCCCCAATCCCCAATCCCCAAACAGATTTATAATTTGCTATATTAATAAAATCAAATTGTTTATTTGTTATATGAACATTGTTTTAAGATCATTTTATTAATTAAATATAGACTTAAATTCATAATCTTTTTTGATCATCATTAATTAACATTATTTATTTATTTTGAATAAATATTAATAAATAAATAATTTGTAATATGGAAATTTTACAAAATGAAATGGATGAAAAAAAAACAGAAAAAATAAAAGAAATTATTCAAAATTCATATGATAGTTTAAATAAAAGAGGAGAAATAGCTGATAATATTAAGGAAAAAATGAAAGAAGCATTTCCTAAAATAAAATGGAGTGTTATTATTTATGTTGTAGGAAGTGCAAATGTTGCATTTAATGATAATAACTTTTTTAAGTGTATTATGAAAAATAAAGATGGAAACGAAGATAGAATTATTGTTTCTGGATTAATTTAACTTTAAAATAACTTTATTTCACACACAAAAAAAATTTATTAATACAATAAATTAATAGGAAAAAAATGAATATTCATAATTGCGAATTTTTTAAGAAGAATATGAAAGAAGTTTAAATGTTAATAGAATTAAAGTTCAAAGTTTTTTTCAAAAAAAAATTTTAAAATATTTCTTTTTGTTCTACAGTAGTTATATTTTTATTTGAAAAATCTAAATTATTGAAATCAAAATTATCTATATTAACTATATCTTCCTTTTCTTCATTTTTATCAATTGGGAAATATTTACTTTTTATTTTTTGAATTTTTCTTTTTCTCTCAGTATTTTCAGTTTTATTTATATTATAATTATAATCATAATTTTGAATATCAAATTTAGTTTTACTAGAATCAAAGTTATAATCTGCTAAATAAATTTTTTTTTGTTTTTTATTTCTTTTTTCACTCTCAGTTATAGAATTTTTAATTATATTAGTTTTTTTATTAATTTCATCTTCTTCTTTTAATTCTTTCAATATATCAGTATTATCAACATTATAATATAAATCATTAATTTTTTTATTTTGTAAAATCATGAAATTAGTTTCATTATTTTTTATTCTATCTTTAATTTCACTTTGTTGAATACTTAATTCATATACTTTTTCTAAATTCATTATTTCATTATTTAATAATTCATTTTTTTGTTTTAAATTTTCTAATCTTATAGTATTATCATTAACACTTCTAGAAACATTTTTTACTTTAATCATAGCATTTTTATAAATTTCTTTAATTTTACTTTCTAATCTAGAATTGATTTCTACTAATTGTTCTTTTTTACCTATTAATTCTCTATAATCATCTTCATTTGTATTATTATAATCATTTAAAATATCATTTAAATTATTATTGTTTAAATCATTTATATTCATAAATTTTACGTTTGAAATACTTTTAGTTAATTTTGAATTATTGTCTTTAAAGAATGAATATCTATTAAAAACCCCTTGATATTGTCTTTTTCTACTTGAAAAATTAACACTTTTATTAACATTAATATTATTATTTGTACTTTTTACAATTTTTTCTTTATTTGATTTTTCATTTAATATTGGTAAATATAAAGGATTTTTATTTCCTTTTTTCATAAATTGTCTTTTATCTATTTCACTTAAAGTTTTTGATTCATCTTTTTCTATTCTTTCCAAAATTTCTTCTATTTTTCCACTTAAATCTTGATTAATTAAATTAATCCAAAAATTTAATTTTGATGTTAAATTATTATTTGAATCTTCCTTTATATTATTATTATATAATTTATTCAAAACATTATTTTCTTTAATTAAATTATCTAAACTTTTTTTATTCATATTTAATTTCGTATAATAATCATGTTTTTTACTTTCAAAACTTTTAACATCTTCAGTAAAATTATTTATTTTTTTTGGAAATTTTTTATTTTCAGTACAACTTCTTAATTCTATAGAATTAACAATACTTTTAGAAGATAATTTATTTATATTTTCATTAATTTCTAAATTTTCTTTTTTAATTTTATCAATTTCTTCTTCAAAAGTATTAATTTTTTCAGGAGTTAAAACTTGATTTACTTTATTTGAATAAATTGTAAATTGATTTTTTATAGTTTGATTTGATTTTCTTGAATTTTGTAATTCTTTTTTCTTTAATTCAAAATCTTGTTTTACCTTTTTTACTGTTAATTTATCAGGCTTTTTATCCATTAAATAATCTGAATGATTTGTATATAATTCATTTATCTTTTTTATTATTGATTCTAAATCTTCTTTTGCTTTATTCTTTTCTGAATATAATTCTAAAAGTTTATTATCTTTTATTTCTTTTTCATTTTTTAATTCTATAAGAGAATAAAGCTCATATTTATTTTCTTCTTTTTCTTTATTTTGATTTAATTCTTTTTTTAAATCTTCGATTTTACTTTGGTTATTTATATTTTCATTTTTTTCAATATTAATATCATTATTTTCTTCTTTTGATTCATTATTTTCTTCCTTTTCATTATTTAATTCATTATTTTCTACCCTTTCAATATTTAATTCATTATTTTCTACCTTTTCATCATTTAATTCATTATTTTCTACCTTTTCATTATTTAATTCATTATTTTCTACCTTTTCATCATTTAATTCATTATTTTCTACCTTTTCATTATTTAATTCATTATTTTCTTCCTTTTCAATATTTAAATCATTATTTTCTACCTTTTCAATATTTAAATCATTATTTTCTACCTTTTCAATATTTAAATCATTATTTTCTACCTTTTCATTATTTTCTTCATTACTTTCTACCTTTTCATTATTTGATTCATTATTTTGAAGTAATTGATTATCTTCTTTTTGATTATCTTGTTCTTCATTTAAATTATTATTTTCTTGTTGATTTTCTTGATTTTGGTTATTATAATCTAAATTCATTTCCATTTTAATTTTAATTAAGTCATTGATTAATTGATTTCTTTGATATTATAATTATTTTTATTTTTAATAAAAATTTAAATGAATTTAAATGAAGGTTATCAATATATCAATAATTTTTATCAAAGGAATTTAGATTCTAATAATTTGAGTGGAAATATTCCTTTAAATTACCAAAATGACCTTTATAAAAGAACATCTGATATAATAAATAGACATAATAGAGAACCACATAAAAAATTTAATTCTTTAAATAATTTAAATTATAATTATATAGATAATTATGATGATGAAAGAGAAACTTCAAATGATATAACTAAAAGAAATAATTATCTTGAATCAATTAGAAATAAGGAATATATAAATAGTAATATTTCAGCAAATAAGAATAATAAAAACAATAATTTCAATTATAATTATAATAATAAACCTTTAGAAAAATATCATCATATATCATATTCAAATTTAAATTATGATAATTCAAAAAATAAAACAATTGATTATATTTTTCCTTCTCAAACTGGTATTGATAATTTTAATGAATTAAAACAAAAAGAAATTAAAAAAAACATCAATTTATATAATTATTTAAATAATATTACCTCAAATAATTATATAAAATCTTTAAAAGATATATCTTCACTTTCAAAAGATGAACAAATAGAAAAATTATTTGATAATAATTTACAATTGCAGAAAGAATTAACTCATTTAAAAAATGAAAATGAAATTTTTAGAAATGAAATACATAGTTTATATCTTGATAGAAATAAGAAAAAAATAATAAAGAAGAATTTAAAAATTTTATTTTAGAAGAGAATGATAAATTAAATAAATTATGTAAAATAAATGAATTATTGATAAATAATTTAATAAAAAAAGTAAATTCTCTTTCAAAAAATGAAAAAGATTTAATTAATTATTCTAATTTATTAGAAAATCCAGAAAAAATTTTAAATTTAAATCAAGAAAATAATAATAATATAAAAACAAAGGATTCAGAAAACAATAAAAAATTAAAATCAAAAATTCCAAATGATTTAACAGAAGGAAATTATAAATATAAAACATTTTCAAAAAAGAGAACCAAACCAAAAATTAAAAAGAAAAAATTATCATTAAATAATATTGATTACCAAGAAGAAGAAGATAAAAATAAAAATGAATATTATAATTATTATGAAAATAATGGAAAAGATAGAGTAAAAACTTGTTATTCCTGTTTATTCGGAAATAATAATAATTTAAAAGGCTATTCTCCTTTAATTTGTTCAAAAAGAAATTTAAAGAGGAAAAAAAAATGAAGTGAAAATATAATTAATTATAATAATATAAATTTGAAAATAATAAAATATTTTAATAAAAAAAATAAAATTTTCTTAAATTTATTCGATGATTATAATATCATCATCTTCACAGACAGCAGAATGTGGAACATATTTAGTAAAGAAGAATTCTTTAGAAATCATGAAAATTTTAAATAAAATAAGAGCTTCAATAATGGAATTAACAATACAAACACAGAAATTAAGTCCTAAATTAGTTCTATATAAATCTTTACATTTTTTAACATTATTTAATTTAAAAACACCATCTTTATCTTTATTGTAATATTTTAAATTAGAAGAAGTAACAATATAAGAAGCAATATTAAAAGAAACCATACATAACCAAAAAAATAAAAGAATAATAATATATCTTGACCATTCTTGATCAGAAGCATAATTTTTACAATAAAAAAATAAATAACAAAAACCTAAAAAAATTAAAATAATATATTATACAATTTAAAAATAAAATGATAGTTCCAAAAACAACAAAAACAGTTTTAAATTTTTTTTTTGATGTTAAAATGCAATTGTCATTATTTGATAATTTTTCTTTATCATTAATTGAATCTTCAATATCATTATTATAATAATTAACAACAATATAAGCAGCAATAAATAAAATACACATAATTAAACTTATGATAAACATCCACATAAAAAATTTTTTTGCTGGATTTTCCCATAAAGGAGCTGTTTTTCCTTTTATATTTCCATTCACATCATATGGTTTTTTTCTTTGTCCCCAAAAACAAAATAATTTATTAAATGATCTTACACAATTATTTGATGAATCATAACCTATATCTTGATGCTTTTCAATTGGCATTTTTTTTAATTTTTTTTATTTATAATATTTTTTAATTTTTTATTGAAATAAATTTATATAAGTTTTAAAGAAAAAATAAGTTTTTTTTTATTTAAATAATTAAAGTAAGTAATTATTTTTTTTATAAAGATTGAAACAAAAATAATTGAAATACAATGAAAATCGAAAATCAAATTTCAATTATTCAAATTTCAAAAAATTCAAAAGAAGAAAAATTAAAAAGAAATAATAATTCTCAAAATTTATTTCCAAAATTATCAGAGATTATTGAAGAAATTGGAAGAATAAAAATGATAAATGAAAAAAGAATTTTATGTGATTATTCAAATTATTATCATGTTAAATATTTAATAGAAAGAGAAAAAGGAATAGAAAATATTAAAAATTTATCAATAAGATTTAATTTTTCTTTAGATATTTTTTTAAAAGCAATTTATTATATGGACACATATTTTCTTTCAAATAAAATAAACAATATATATAAAATTTCTTCAATATGTTTATTATTATCATTAAAATTTAATGAATCATGTCCAAAAACAAAAAATTATAAAAAATTTTACACTTATTTAAGTCAAATATTTAAAAATATAATTCAAATTGAAAAAGAAATATTAATTACTTTAGATTATGATTTAAACATTTTTACATTAATGGATTTCATTCATATTTTCTTTATTAAATATTCACATTTATTTCATAAATTAAAACATTTTCCAGAATTTTCAAAAAAAATTTGGATTTATGCAGAAATTATAATTGAAGATCCAAGATTTTTAGATTTTACTTCATCTGAAATATCTTTTTGTCTTATTCATTTTTCTTTATTAAATCATTTTCTAAATATTAATAAAAACTATTTAAACAAAGAATGGAATGAATATCATAAAAATTTTTGTTCTTTTGATAAAATGAAATTTGCTCAATGTAAATTAATTTGTAATGTAATTATATCATCTAAACTAAAAGATTTTTTTGTATTGAAATAAAAAAAATGTAAAAGAAATAAAGAGAGTATGAAGTGTAATTTTGTTATTAAACTTTTATATTTGTTTTATTACTAGTTAAGTGTATTTATAGGTAATATTATTATTTTTTATAATATTATTGTAAACTTTAAAAAAATATAAACCTAATATTATTAATATTGTATTTATAGAAAAATTTATTAAAAAATTAAATATTAATTTTTTAATTTTAATTATAAAAAATAAAAAATGGATAACTTACAAAAAGAATCATCAGATATATTTTTAACATCACCTATAATAATAAAGTCTCCAAATTTAAATTCAAGAAATTTATATGATAGAAGTAGAAGAAGAAATTTATTATTAAGTAAAAATATATTATCTCCAATAAAGAATGAATTAATTAAAAAAAATATATTTAACAATTCATTAATAGAAGAAAAAAAATCTGAAAAATCATTAAATTCATATTTTACACCAGAAAATTTTCAACAATATACAACAAGTTGTAATAAATATCATCATAAACTTGATCATATAATAAAAGACATTTTATCTCCTAAAAGCTTATTAATGAGAAATAGAAGATATGATGAAAAAGAAAATAATTTAATTTCAGATATGAATAAAGATGAAATTATTCATCGTTCTGCAGGACAAGGAATGTTTCTTAGAATTCAAAAATATAAAAAATTAAATAGAAATAGACCTTTCCAAATTTTTTTTAATCATACTGAAAATAAATGTGATAATGATAGATATATTAAAAAGAAAAAAATTGATTTTCAACAAAATTATAATTTTGAAAGAAATGAAATTAAAGAATATAATAATATAGAAAAAAATAATGAAGATATAAATGATATATTTTATTCTCCTCTTAGAAATAATAATTATAACAAAAATAATAGAAATAATTATCAGGATAATATACCTTCATATAATTTTAATGAAAGTAATGGTTTGTAAATTATATTAAAATAATTAATTTTTATAATAAATTTATTTATTTCTAATAAACATAGCTTTTAGTAATTAAAGAATTATTTATTTATAATATATTGTAAAGATAGTTTTAATATTTTATTTTTATAATGAAAAAAATATATAATTACTTTTAATTTGAGGAATATATATTTTCATTAATTTTTCTTGAATTTTATTGTAATGATATAATTCATGACTAAAAGAATAATTTGATAAATTTATAGAAAATTAAAAAATTTAAATTATATTCAATTTTTTCTGAAAATAAGAATTTAATAAAATGAGATAAATAAATATTTATAATTTATTAATTAATCAAGAAAAAAATTATAAAATAATGTCAATAAATATTATCTTTGATCCAAACACTAATGAGCCAATTAGATATGATGAAGAGTATTTTATATTAAAATCTCCTCAAATATCTTATCAAATTAATTCTGATATTCATGGTAAGTTTACAGGAGAAGGAACATTATATATAACATCATTAAGATTGATAATAACTTGTAAAAAAATACTAAATGTATTAATTAAAGGGTTTTCTTTTCCTTTAACTGATATATTCGAAGAAATTTTTAAACAACCATTTTTTGGGAAAAATTATTTATATGGAAAATGTAAAATTAACCCAGATTCAAATTTTGGCAATTCAAATTTTACAGTATGGTTTTATAAACCACCAGGCTCAATAATAAATATATTATTTACATTATTAGATTCTTATAGAAATAATAATAATAGAAAATTAGGAAATGATATATTAAAAGGATTAAAAGAAAATTTATTTTATCAAATATTTGCAATGGATAATTCTGATCCTTCAATAATATATGATATACAACCTGATTCAATTCCTTATCAAAATAAAATTTCTCAAAGTGTTATTCAAGTAAATGATAATAATAATAGACCTAAAATTGGTCAAAGTATGGATCAAAAAAATAATATAAATCAAAATCCTTATTCAATAAATAATAATCATATCACTCAAAGTCAAATTCAACCTAGTTTTATTTATAAAAATCCTGGAAATTATCATTATAAAGAATCTCAATTTGTTTATAAAGAAAATTCTGTGTGTGAATCTAAAACAAATTTAATTGTTGACAATCAAGAATTAGTTAATCCTTATATGAAAAATAATCCTCAGAAAAATATTTCTGAAATTCAAAATTCTGTAAATTATAATAATTTTAATCAATCTTATAATCAAAAAGGAAATTATCCTTCTAATAATAATTCTAACAACATTAATAATTCTCAACAAATAGTTTATCCTGATAGAAATTATACAGCAAAGAATAATTTAAATCCAAAAGGTAATTATCCAATTTTAGTAAATTCATATTTACCTAATAATGTTCAAAATTCTTTTAATAATAATAATAATAATATAATTAGACATGATTCAAAAATGAATTATGATGTATCAGATTCTCCATTTTCAATAAATGAAGAAAACATAGAAGTTAATGAAAAATATAATATCAATCAAAATGATGGTTTCAATAATCAAAATGTGCAATTAAATTATAATCAATATCCTATTTTAGAACAAAATCAAAATTATTCACGAATCAACAATGAAAATTTTGGTAAAAAATTAAAAGTAAAAATAAATAAGGAAGATCTAAAATATCAAAGTATTCCAAATGATTATTCATATGGAAAAGTAAATAATAATAACTATTCTAATTCATTAATAAATCCTTATGATATTTAGATAAAAATATTAAATTATTACTTTTATTTTAAAACTAAATAGTATATTAAAAATAGAAATCAAAATTTATTGAATAAAAAGTTTAATTTTATAATAAATAAAAAGTATAAAATTTGTTATGATATTAATAATCATCATAAAATAATATATTAATTAATAAATTTAATTAATTTTTAAGTAATTAAAACAAAAAATATATAAGAAGAATTAATAAATTAATGTCAAATATTCAAAAAACAGTTTTAAGTAAAAATGAAACTTTTAATGAAAAACATAAGCAAAATAAAATGAAATATCAAAAAATAAATTATCAACACAACAAAAAAGAAGGAATTAGACTATTAGTAGAATCAAATTATTATAAAATATATTCAACATTTTTAACAATATTTGCCTTATATATTGATGACATTAAAAAATTAACTACAGAGAAAGATTATGATAAATTATTTGATATAATAATAATAATAATAATAAGTCTTTTCTTATTAGAATTAATATTATATTTTTTTTTAGATGAAAAATATGGATGTGGTCTTTTTTTTTGGATTGATATTATTAGTATTATTAGTATGATATTGGAAATTAGTAATATTTCAGAAAAAATTATTTATTATGATTCTTCAGGAATTCAACAAGTAAAAACAAATAGAATGTCAATTATGAAAATTTCAAAAAGTTTAAAAATTATAAGAATTGTCAAAATGACTAAATTAATAAAATTACTTAATCATTTTTTTAAAAGAAAAAAAAAAGAAAATGAAGAAGAAAAAAATGATGGAGATATTTCTTCTCGTTTTGAAGATTTTTCTTCTAAAAAAATGATAATATTAATTATTGTTCTTTTAATAGCAATAATAATATTTAATCCAAACTATTATTATTCAATGAGAACAGAAATAGAATATGGTATTCAATTATTTAATGATATTGATGAAAATAACATTAAAATATTAAATAATACATTTAATTTATACATATCCCATTATAAAAAAAGTAAAAAATTTCCAATAATATATGCAAATATATATGGATTTGAATTTGTAAACAAAGATTTTTCTTCAAAATTACGTTTGACAGAAAAATTATCATATTATGATAAATGTGTAGGAAATAGAAATCCCGATATAAAATCAAATGAAAATATAATAAAACACTTAACTCAATTAGGAATAATACCATCATCAACAATATTAATAAATAAATGTATTGTAATATTTGACAACAGATATCAAAGTAGATTATCTTGTAAATTAAATATGTTAAAAACAACATCAATACTAATAATATTTATAATAGGATTTTTATTATTTTGTGAAGATATTGAAAATTTAGTATTAAAGCCATTAGAAAATATGACAAATAAAATAGAAAACATGGCAAAAAATCCAATATCATCAATGGATGATAATTCAAATAATATAACAAAAGAGAAAAAGAAAAAGAAAATAAATATATGTAAAAAATCTAAAAATATAGAAATGTTAGAAACACAGGTTTTAGAAAAAAAAATATCAAAAATATGTGCAATGTTATCATTAGGTTTTGGAGAAGCAGGCTCACAAATTATATCATCAGTACTTCAAGAAGGAGTAAATGTAGAAATGAATCCAATAATTCCAGGTAAGAAAGTAATGGGAATATATGGTTTTTGTGATATAAGAAATTTTACTGATACTACTGAAGTTCTTCAACAACAAGTTATGATTTTTGTTAATCAAGTTGCTGAAATTGTACATGAAATTGTAAGTGATTATTGTGGAAGCGCTAATAAAAATATTGGAGATGCTTTTTTACTCGTTTGGAAATTTGATAATAAATTTATTAAAAGTAGTATTGATAAAAATGGTAAAGTATATTTAAAATTAAATAAATGTGAACAAGTATCTCAATTATGTGATATGGCATTAATATCATTTATAAAAATATTAATTCAAATAAGTAAAAGTTATAAATTAGCAGTATATAAAAAGCATATAGGATTAAATGCAAGAATGAAAAATTATAGAGTTAAATTAGGTTTTGGATTACATTTAGGTCCTTCAATTGAAGGAGCAATTGGTTCTATGTTTAAAATTGATGCTTCTTATATTTCTCCTGATGTTAATATGGCTAATTCATTAGAAGAAAAAACTAAAGATTTTTCCAAAGAATTAATAATGAGTGGTGAATTTGTCGATTATTTAAGTGATAATTCAAAAAAAAATCTTAGACTATTAGATGTTATTAAAAATAGTAATGGAGAAATTAATAGATATTATTCTATTGATATGGATTTTAAACATTTACATACTGAAAAAAAAGAAGATTCTATTTTTAAAGATGATGATTTACAAAATAAATTAGAAAAAATTAGAGAAAAAAGAAAAAAAGCTAAAGAATTATATAATGATGTTATTTTAAGAAATAAAAATAATGTTTGGGAAGAATTTATTTCTAATGATAGTGATTATGAAAAAATTAGATTGAAATTTTCTGAGGAATTTATTTCAACTTATAACTTAGGAATGAAAAAATATATTGAAGGAAAATGGGATGAAGCTAAAATTCATTTAATGAAAGCTGAAAGTATTATAGGTGAAAAAGATGTTCCTAGTGAAAATATTTTAGAATATATGAAACAATATAATTTTATTGCTCCAAGTGATTGGATGGGATATAAAGATGAAAGTAAGAAAGAATAAATTCATTTATATATTTTTTATTTTTTTGAATTTATATTTTAAAATAATAAATGTAATATAATTAATTTTTGTAAAAAAAAAAATTTTTCAAAGAACTAATTTGAATCTGTTTTTGAAATATACATTAATAATTCAGAATTAATTTCTTCTAAAACATATTTATTAATATCATCTTTAATTTCATCACATTTATCAGAAATTTTTTGTAATTTATCCATAACATTATTTAATCTATTTTGTAAAGAATCAATTTCAATATATTTAGAAGTTTCAGGTTTCTTTCTAAATGTCACTTTTCTTTCATCTCTTTTAAAAGTATCATTCAGATTATTATTATTATTTCCACTATTATTAAGAGTAGGTTTTTTCTCACTATCAGTTCTTTTATAAGTATTAATTAATTGAACTAAAGTAGGTTTTTGTTTTTGATTTCTTTCAGTTTTTTGAGGTATTTTCATATTATTTATTCCAGTATCTTTTTCAATATGATCTTCAATTATTTTAAATAATGAAGGAACAGTTTTTTCTTCTTTAATACTATCTTTATTAATAACATAAGTAATATTATTATTAGCAAGTAATAAACTTTTTTCTAATAAAGCAAGCATATTTTCAGTTGTTGATAAAATAAATATTAAATCAGTATCTCTAATTAAAGTAGTTTTTTTTGGATTAGTATAAACATAATAAAAATTTTCAGTAATATTTTTCCTGTATAAAGCAATAGGAATAATTCCTTTACTCATAACTAATCTATTAAACATATCAGAATAAGATTCATTTTTACAATCATTTAAAATGAGAAATAAATTACTTCCTGTTAAATTAAATAATTTTTCCATTTCTTTATCTTTTTTCAAAGACTCACCTGATAAAATTAAATTTAAAATAGTCAAAATATTAGGGTTATAAAAAGTTTGACAAGTTAATTTATCAATTAAAGAAGGTAAATAAACTTCTCCAATAGCATAAACAGAAGTATGCTCATATTGAGGAGGAACATCTTTTTCTTGCATATCTTTTTTTCTATTTCTAACAAATAATTTCTTTAATTGTTTAGCAGTTAATAAAAATTCTATGTTTTTTGTAATCAATAACTCAGTCATAATTTTAATATTTTTATTCATTTTCTTTAAAGCTTTATAAATAAATATAGTTCCAGCATCAGGAATATCAACATCAATTTCAGAATTATCACTTTGTCCACTTGATAAAATAACTGCAATATCAGCACTTGTAATATTAGCTCTAAATAAATTTTCTGGTTGAAGAGGATTACCTTGAATAAATATAATTTTAGGAAATTTACTTAAAGCATCATGTAGTTCTTGACTTAAAGAAGGTGCTAATATAACTATCCATTTTAAATGATTTTCTGGTAAATATTTTGCTCTTAAAGGTAATATAAAATGAATTATTTCAGGATGCATTCCACATATTATTACATGATTAATTATGTCATCTCTATCTTTTATTGATTGATGAATTATTTCATTTGAATAAAAATAATTATCTTCTACTTTATCTAATGTATAATAATTTTCATATATATCATCTGTGTCATCTAATAAATTTTCTTGATCATTGTTTAATATTTTATTAAATGTTTCATCATCTTCATCAAAAATATCTGAATTTTCATTTTCGTTTTCATTTTCATTTGATAATACATCATTTGGTTTTTTTATTTTATTTATTGTTAATTTATTATATTTTAATAAATTAGTTAATATTTGACTGTTTTTTCTTGATCTAAAATGTTCTTCTTCATTATCTTTTGAATGATCTAATTTTGCAATTTCTTCTACAATTTCTTTCCCAGAACAAATAACATAAATAGAAGCTTTTGGAAAAGATTTATTATTATTCTTTTTAAATAAATTTCCAGTAATATTTTGTTCAGATGTATAAGCTCTATCTAATATATCAATTATACTTTCGGTTTCTTGAGGATTTAATTTGATAATATTTTTTCCATTATAATTAATTTCCAAAGCAATAGCAATACCTTGGAATTTATTATATATATCAGCACATAATTCTCTAAAATTTAATTTAAGTAAATCATCTTGAATAGGAACTCTATAAATTTCATATTGTCTTCCTTCAGCATATTCTTTTAACCATTCTGGATCATTTCCATTTTTTTCAGAACCAGAACTCATTACTAAATTAGATAATAAAGCAATTATTCCAGGAGTTAAACAAGATTTTGATAATAAATTCATTTTCAATGCTTCAATCACTAATATTTGATCTTGATCCATTTTTTTTTTATAAACACTTTGTAAAGTATTATAATAATATGATGATGATTCAGGTTTATTTAATTGAAAACATATTTTAAATTGATGATGATCTTTGAAATTATCAACAGGATTATTTACCTTTATTGTATTATAATAAAATTTTTTCACATATAATGCAGAAAGTAAACATTGATGATCACCAGAAAAAGGATCTTTAGAATTTTTATTAGTAAAAATTATACAAGCTTTAGCTTTTAATATATCACATCTTAATAAATCTCCGTCATCCATTGGATTCCCTTGTAAATATATTAAAAATTGATTATTTTCTTTTTCATTTAAAAATAATTCCATTTCTTTTGATGGAGATTCATTTCTTAAAATAATTGCATGTCTATATTGATTACCATGATCTTTATGGAAATATTCATCACAAAATGATTTTAAAGAATCTAAATCAATTTCTCCCATTAAAACAATATGAGATATATCATTTGATGCTTTATATGATCTTCTTTCATATATAGTTTGAGCATTTGATAAATTTATTAATTCATTAGTTTGATCTGGAACTACAACTAATATAACAACCACAAGAAGAACAATAAGAAATTTACCTAATATTGTATTTGGCATTATTTCACCATATCCTACTGTTGTTATTGAAACTATAATAAAATATACATAATGATGATAATCTTTTCTTAATTTTAAATTATTTCTTGATAAAGTTCCAAAAGTAATTTTTAAATTATTTTCAACATCACCTAATTCTACAATTTGCATGACTCCAGCCCAAAGGAAAATAACAAATAAAACAGTCATAATAATATTAATTATTTGTAATTTAGCATCTTTTTCTCCAGAAAGTAAATCAATAATTCTATAAACTCTTAATAATCTTATTACTCTACAAACATTAATAAATCTATAAAAATTATCTAAATAATAATCTTTACACATCATACTAAAAAGAGGAGGAATTTCAGTTGTAAAATTAATTAAACTCTCTAATGAAATTAAATATAATAAAGTATGATGAGATAAAATAGCATTTATAACATGTTCTAAAATAAAAATTGTACAAATTCCAATATCAATAAAATTCATTAATTTACATAAATTATTTTTATATGTTGTAACAACATAAAAAATGAATGAAATAAAAGCAATAATATTAACAATTAATTTAAAATAAAATAATCTATCATTATAGGATAAAAAACGATCAACTTTTTGACGACAAGTTAAATCTTCTTTCTCAATGAAAAAATCATCATCTTCAGAATTATTATTATCTAAATTTGAATGATAAACATTTTTACTCATTCTTCTTGAACCTCTTTTTTTAGATAATTCTTTTGATTTTTTTAATTCTGAATTTTCTGAATTTAATATTCTTTCTCCACTTATTTTTTTTATACCTTCATTACGCTCTGATTTTGATTCTTCTTCTACATAACTAGCTGATATTTCTTTCTTTGTATTTTTCATTTCTCCTGATTTTGACAAATCCATTTCTTCATGAATCATTTTTAAATTGAAATTTATTTTTTTATTTTTTACAAAATATTATTTTATTTTTTTTTATAAATGTATCCTTCTTTTCAAAAAGATAATTTCGATATTTCAAGTGGAAGAAATTCTAATAAAGATGAAGAATTAATTGATTTGAAAAATTATATTAAAAATTTAGAACAACAAATAAATAATTTTCAGTCTGAAAATGAGAAATTAACAAATTTAAATAATTATCTTCAAAAAGAAAAAATAGAATTAAATGCTTCTCTTGAATCAAAAGATATGACCATAAATCAGCAAATATCATTATTAGATAATTTAAAGAAGAAAAATGAGAATAATGAAATAAGAATAATGGAATTAGAAAAGATTAATCAAGAATTAAATTATTTATATATAGATTTGACTGAAAAGAATAAATCATTAATAGAAAATCAAAAATTAGATTTATCAATAAATAATAATAATTCAACAGAAAAATTAATTCAGTTTTCTAGTAAATTAGAAAATCTTTCAATAATGAAATCAAGATTAGAGCATGATAATAAAATATTAGCAAATAAAATAAATCAAATTCAATTAACACATGAAAATGAAATAAATATGTTAAAAAAAATGCATAATTCCGAAATAGAAAAAAAAAATAAAATTATTTCTAATTTACAAGAAGGATTATCTTCAATAAATCAAAATAATATAAATTCAAATCAAAATAATTTATCTAATCCATATTCTCAATTAATGATTGATGAAATTTCTACTTTAGAAAAAAAAGCAAAAAAAATTTCTGAAGATAATAATTCTTTAAAATCTTTTATTCAAGATTTACAATCCAAAATAAAATATTATGAAGAAAGTATAAAAAGAAAAGATAATTATATTAAAGAATTACAAAAAGATTTAAGAAATTCAGAAGAACAATTAAAAATAATTACTTTTGAAAATGAAACTTTTAATCAAGAAAAACAAATTGAATTAGATAAAATTAATAATGAAAAAGAAGATTTATTAAAACAAAATCAAAGTTTTAAAAAAGCTTATCAAAATTTTAATATTAATATTCAAGATGCAAATAATTTATTTATAGAAAAAATGAAAAATATTGAAGATTTATTAATTAAATATAGTTTAAAATTAAAAGAATATAAATTACAATTAGATGAATTAAATGAAAAAAATCAAATTTTAAATTATGAAAACGAAAAATTAAATAAAAAAATTTCTAGAATAGAAAAAAAAGATTTATTAAATAAAAAAATAAAACAGCCAAGAAATAGAAGTTTAAATATAAATGATAGTAGGAATAATACATTTAATTCATCTCCTAATTCAAATTATCATTTTGAAAATAAAAATATTGATAAAAATTTAGATATAAATAATTATAATTATACTGATTATAATACTTTTAATAATAGTTTAAATAATAATAATCAATTTACAAATATTAAAACTAAAAATTTATCAAATTATATTTTAAATGATCCTTATATTATTTGTCAACAACAATCTTTAGAAATTTTTAGAAATGTTCTTCAAAAGGTTGATGAAAATTTATCTAACAATATAAATTTTCTTAAACCAACAAAAGAATAAAAACATTATATATTTAATATCTTTATTTAAAAATTTTAATAATATATTATTTCTAAATATATTTATTCATAAATAAAAAAAGATAAAAAAAGATTTTTAGGAGTAATTAACTATAAATATTATATAATAAATAAGTTACGCAAAAAACTTTATTGATTCTTATTTGTTTTCCAAATAAATAATTCAATTGTGTTAGTAATGTTATGAAATCATAAAATCAAATATAATAACCAATAAACTTTTTATTTATTATAACAATTTAATATTAATATTTTTAATATTTTTATTTTATAAAATATGAAAAAATAAAATAAAATCCCTTTAAAATATAATAAAAAACCTAATTTCCATATATCTACTATTTCAAAAGTCTATTTATACAAAAAGCAATGATAACAATTAAAACAGCAGATATAAAAACATATTTTTTACTAATTTTAAAATCGAAAAAAATAATAGAATCATCTTCTTCATCCAAAGCCAATAATTTATTTTTTAAAAAATTAATTTGTCCATCACAAATATCCGTATTTAATCTAATAGATAATTCAAGAGGTTGATTTAAATGAAAGAATTCTCCATCAGCATTAATATAGACTTTATTAAGAGCTTCAATTTCTTTTTTAGAAGGATGATCTTTAAATAAAAAATAAATAGGTCCAATTCCTTGATAAACTCTTGCTGCTTGTCCAGTTGCAACTCTTTCTAAAGCCATATGAAAACCACTTTTATAAGTAAATATTTCAATCTTTTTATCATCTGGTTTTTGATCTTTAAATTTTTTAAATATTCTCCTTTTATATTTTAAATATTTATCATAAGTCTTTAATTTCCTCATTATTTTTATTCCTAAATGTTCAGAACTTTTCCATATATTTTCTGTTCCACCCATGTAAAAATTTATATTTTGACATATTATATTTACATGTGTTCCTATTAAATTAATTTTCTTAAAAGATACTATTTCATTATTAACATCTCTAATAAATATATTTTTTTTCTTTACTTCTTCTGATTCAACTTCACTTTCTGAATAATCAGAACTTAAAATACCTTTATTATTATCATTTATATTTTTTTTAAACAAATTATCTGAATTTGGAACTTGGAAAGATTCAATAATTTCAGATAAACTAATGATTTTTTTACAGCACAAATATCTTCTAATAGCTTCCCAACCATAAATAGCTTTATTAAATAATCTATATCCAGTTCGTTTTTGCTCAAAAATATATCCTACTCTAGCATCGAATCCAATTGACATATAATTAATAAAGCTTTTTTTCCATGTTTTTAAAATTTTATTATTTTCATCATACATAATCATAGGACCATTAGAAGTAATTTGACTAATTTTTCCATAATCTTCAATTTTAACAATAAGTTCCCAAACATCAACTTTACATTCAACAGCAACTAAATAAGTATATAAAACTCTTTGTAATTGTTTAATTCTATAATCTAAAGTTACTGTACATCCAAATCCCATTGAATTTGCTAAATCATTTCCTGTTCCCATTGGTATATTTCCAAATATACATCTATGTAAATTTATTTTTATTTTAAATAAATCTTCTATTATTCTTAATACTGTTCCATCTCCTCCTCCTAATAATATTTTCAATCTATTTTCTGGATAATAATTTAAATATTCTTTTATAAATTTATATCCTTTCTCTTTTGATTTTGAATCAAGAATATTAAACGTCATTGATGCAAATGATTCTTTTTCATCATAAGATTGATATGAAGAAAATAAATAACTTTCATTTTGATTTTCTTCTATTGGAAAAAAAATTATGTCAAAATCTAATATTTCTTTATATTTATATTGTTCTGTTAAAGATAATACTATTGATCCTTGCTGAGATCCTGATATTGGATTTGTAAATAATATTAATAATTCTCCATTGTTTGATAAATTTTTATATAAATTTTCCGGAAGGAGAGATTTATATTTTTTGAAATCAAATGTTGTTTCTGTCTCTTTTTCTGTTTGGGTTTCATTTGAAGACATTTTCTTATTCTCTTTATTATTTTTTTATATATTTTCTTTTTGATTTTACATATAAATTTTATTTTTTTATATTTAGATTTGGAATAAAAAGAATTTTTCTTTGGAAATTTATATTCTTTTATATATATAATCTATAGAATATTAATTTATATTATTTTTTCTAATTAATTATATAATAATTTATCTTCATGAAAAGATTTAGTGAAAAAAATTTTTAATTCCTATTATTAATATTAATGATTTTCATCCTAGGATTCCTAATATCATACCAATATTTGGAAACAATAACTCCCATTTTTTTTAAAAAATCAATAGAAATATCTTTCATATCTCCAAAATATTTTACATCTTTAATGTTATACCATTTAATAACTTTACCAAAATCATCCCCTCCAAAGATTAAAAAATCCAAAGTTCCAACAGTATATATTTTTTCGTCATCAAATTCCTTTTCAGTGACCCCATCAAATAATTTAACATCAACTAATTTGTTAATATTATTATTAACAATAGAAATTTGTTTTAATCCAGAAGTAACATAAAACGAAAAATCACCATTTTGAATTATCTTCATTAATTTTTTAGCATTTTTTCCATTAATTTGAAAAGAAACAATTTGATTAGAAAAAGGAAACATAGTTTCAAAATTAGCTCTTGAAATATTTCCTTTTGGCCATTCACTTCTAAAACCTCCTGAATTTACAATAGAAAAATCAGATTTAGTTATTATTTGAATCATTGAAGCAAATAAATTCCCTAATATACTTTCTGCTTTTTTTTTCTCATGTTTAAGTATTTCTTCTGATTTTATTATTATATCTTTTTTAATTTCTTCCAATTTTACTTCCCATTTTTTACTTAATTCTCTTAATGATTCTTCACTTGTTATTTTTACATTATGAAATTTATAATATTTTAATTTTCCTTGTTTACTTATTTCATTCTCTTTTATTGCTCTACAATGTAGAGTTTTATCAAATATTTTCTCACATATTGGAATTGGACCTTCTATTATAGTTTTATCATTATTATATTCATATTCACCTTTTGTATTTAATTTAAAAGATAAATACATTATATTTGCATATTTCCCATTATTTATTGAAGATATTAAAGGATAATCAAAAAGCCATTGATGATATGTTTCATGAGTGTGACCAAACACAACTACATCAATTAAACCTTTTGGTAAATTTTTTAATAATATATATAATTCTTCATTTTCATAACATTTTGAAAATTTAGTTTCTTTATCAATTAATTTTAAAGTATATTTCTCTTCATTAGTTTGATTTGGACATGTTATTCCCAAATGAGGTAATAATATTATAACATTTGTTTTAGGTCTTAAAATTTGGGAAATTTCTTGAATGGTATCAATATAATTTAAAAAATTAATATTTTTAACATCTTTAGAAAAAGAAGTAGATTTAGTGAATAAAGTAGTTAAACCAATAAGTCCAATTTTAATTTTTCCAGCACTCAAAATTTGATATCTAATTTGATTAGGTAGAAATTCTTTTTTATGAGTACTTATTTCTTCAATATTACTGACAATATATTTAAAATTAGATTCATTCATTCTTTTTTCAATAAATTCCCTTTCAAAATCCCATTCATGATTACCAATAGTTGCAGCATCTAATTTCATAATATTGAAAAAATCAGTGATAATTGAACCATTACTTAATTTATTTTCTAATCCTCCTTGAAATTGATCTCCAATATCAAACCATAAAAATCTTTCTTTCCATTCATCTCTTAATATATTTATATATTTACCTAAATATTCTAATCCTCCTGATTTATATGTTTCGTTTTTTATATTATTATCTAATGGAAAATAATTTCCATGAATGTCATTTGTTCCTAATATTGCAATATTATACTCATCTTCTTTATCTATTGGCTTCGGATAATTATATGGAGAAATGTCTATTAATTTTTCTTCTTCTTCTTCTTTCAAAAATTTCTTTAATAATACTATTTTTATTAATGTTATATAAAAAAGGATTTTTTCTAATTTAGACATTAAATTTTTTTTTTCAATGAAAATATACTTTTTTAATAAAATAATTAATTTAAAAATTATTATTTTTTTTTGTTTCTAATATTTGGGAAACAAGGGAAAAATTTTTTAAATAATAAAAAATAAGATAGAATATACTTTAATATAATTATATTATTGTTATCATTAATATGTATTTTAATTTAAAATATAAAACAATTAAATAGTTAAAAAAATTAAATACTCAACTTTTATTAAATAGGTTTTTTTTGAAGAAAATTAACTTTCATCTTCAGATTCTTCTTCTTCTTCTTCTGATTCTTCTTTTTTTTCTTCTTCTTTTTTTTCTTCTTTTTTTTTTTCTTCTTTTTTTTTTTCTTCTATTGTTTTTTCTTCCTCTGATTCTTCTTCTTCTTCTTCATCTTCTGATTCTTCTTTTTTTAAATTCATATTTTTTTTTTCCTCTATTTTTTTTTCCTCTTTTTTTTTTTCTTCTTCTGATTCTTCTTCTTCTTCATCTTCTGATTCTTCTTTTTTATCTTCTATTTTTTTTTCTTCAATTTTTTTTTCTTCTTCTTCTTCATCTTCTGATTCTTCATTTTTTAAATTATTATTTTTATTTTCTTCACCTTTATTTTTTATTTCTTCATTTCCTTTTTTTTCTTCATTATTATTAATTTTTTCTTCTTTTTCACCAATTTTTTCTTTATTTTCTTTATTTTTTTCATTAATTTTATCATCAGTATTTTCATCTTCTTCGTTTTCATCATATTTATCTTCATTGTCTTCTTCTTCTTTAATTTCTTCCAGTATTTCATTTTTAATTTTTTCAATAAGTTCTTCTTTTTTTAAAAAATTTCCTTTTTTTTCTAATTTAACACTGACATATTTTTCTTCTTGTTTTTCTTCTTTTTTTTCTTCATCTTCACTTTCTGAATTTTCAGAAACTTCAATAATTTCAACTCCTTTTTTATAAAAATCAATAATATTATAAATTTTACTATCTTTCCATTGAAATATAGGAAATCTTATATCTGAAAATAATATATTATCTGCAAATAATTGACAATAATATTTTTTACTTTGTAAATCAGAATGTTTAATATGTAATATAAACATTTTTCTAATTGGGCAAATTTTAAAATTATAATTTTTAAATAATTGTAATTTTCTATCAATTAAAATTTTAATTTGTACTTTTTTTGCATAATAAGGAAATAAAAGAGTATATTTATCTCTTTCATAATTAATTACTTTTAAAACTTTTTCTCTAAATAATTTATTAAACCAATATTTTTGAATTAATGATGCTTTTTCATTTCTTTGTTTTAATATTTCATTTATAAATATTTTATTTTTAATTTGAAGTTTTATTTCATAAGTATATAATATTTTTTTTAAAAAATTTGATTTTTCTTTTCGATAATCTAAAATAAAATTTGTAAAAAAATTAATTTTAAAATCTCTTCTAAAAGCAAATTTCTTATAAAATTTTTGAATTTTTAATAAACCAATTAAACAATTTCTTATCATTATACTATAAATTAAACGTATAATATTTATTCTTTTTAAAAAGCATCTTATATTTTTTTGAATATATAAAACTTTTCTTTTATATTCTTCATTAATAACATTAACTTCAAATCTTTGAAATCTTTGTAAATCTCTTATTTTCATATTAAATTGAATTATATCATCTTTTGATTTAATAGAATTTATATCTAAAGGTTCTAAATTAATATTATCTTCTTTATTATTTAATTCTTGATTTTTATTTTCTTTTTTTTCCTTTGGAATATATGGAGTAAAGTGATGAATATATTTAAATAAAGGATTATTTGGATGAATCATATTTAAAGATTTATATTTCGTTACTAAATAAATAAAATATCCAAAATCTATGTTTTTCATTCTTTTAAAAACTGTTCCTTCGAAATTTCTTGGATTCAAAAACTCAATTTGATTCATTTATATTTAATGAAAAATAAAATAAATCAATTTAAAAAATTAAAATATATTTAAAAATATATTAACCTTGTTTAAAATAATTAATTGAATTTAATACATTTTTTTCTTTTTTTTTTGTTTTGATTTTTGAAGAAAACAATTTAATTTAAATTTTAATTATTAAATGATAATTAAGATAAATTCAGTTTCTAAGGTTAAAATAAGTCAAGAATCTAAAGAAAATATAAATTAATACTACACCTTTAAATAAATAAATTTATTATCAAAAAATGAAAGTTATCAAATAGTGAATTCACTTTTAAAAGAAAAGGAAAAGAAAAAAACTAAATATAATGAGTATTTAATAGAAATTTAGAAAATGAAATAGAACAAATAGTAATAAATTTATACAATAAAAAGTATAATAATTATGAAAAAAAAGATATATCATTAACAAATGAATCATATACTCTTTTTTAATGAATTAAAAAATTATTGTGAAAAATTAGATAAATCTTTTTCAATATATATATTAACAATTTTATCAAAAAAATGTATTCATTAATATATATCAAATTAAAAAATTAATAAATACCCAATTATTATTAATTATTCTTTTTTATTCACCTGAATCATATATAAAATCATATAAATCAGGATTTATTAGTACAATATCTTTTAATAATTTTTTTTTCTTTTTAAAAGTTCAGAAGAATAAAGCAAATTACAAAATAAATTGCCGAACAGCGGATTGACTGACAATTGGACAATTGGCTGACAAATGGCTAATTGGCGGAAATGGGGGCTCGGTGGAATCAGCCATTTTCTCCACCTACTTAATAGCTAAAAAAACTGGGAATTAAAAGGCAAATTATTTTGAGAATTTTAATTCTAAAATAAATTATTTAAATATAAATGAAATATCAATATTATATAATTTTATGTTAATTGTAGTTTTTAAATGATTAAAATAAAAATAATATAAATCTTTTATTAAACAATGGGGATTGGGGATTGGGGATTGGGGAT
>JAEEGL014729525.1_pt1 | contig 23819 bp, 15 predicted proteins | sample 9134231 | NCBI WGS metagenome assembly JAEEGL01 (sample SAMN16246548, study PRJNA631951) | gut metagenome | biome: gut microbiome; feature: rumen; material: fiber-attached | host: Bos | place: Iran: Karaj | collected 2018-10 | reverse complement strand
GTCCTCGTTGAAGAATGTATCGCAGGATGGGAAGAGCTTGAGCTCGAGGTCGTCCGTGATGCCGATGACAATGTCATCACCGTCTGCTTCATCGAGAACATCGACCCGATCGGTGTTCATACCGGTGACTCCTTCTGCTCGGCTCCGATGCTGACCATCTCCGAGGATGTACAGAAGAAACTCCAGGAATATTCCTATAAGATCATCCGCGCGATCGGCGTCATCGGCGGCTGCAACTGCCAGTTCGCCCACGATCCGGTCAGCGGCCGTATCGTCGTTATCGAGATCAACCCGAGAACATCCCGTTCCTCCGCTCTCGCTTCGAAGGCAACAGGTTTCCCGATCGCTCTCGTTTCCGCGATGCTCGCCTGCGGCCTGACACTTAGCGATATCCCGTGCGGCAAGTACGGAACCCTCAACAAGTATGTACCGGACGGAGACTATGTCGTTATCAAGTTCGCCCGCTGGGCATTTGAGAAGTTTAAGGGCGCTTCCGACAAGCTCGGCACACAGATGCGTGCCGTCGGTGAGGTCATGAGCATCGGTAAGACCTATAAGGAAGCTTTCCAGAAGGCGATCCGCAGCCTCGAGACCGGACGCTACGGCCTGGGCTTTGCGAAGAACTACCACGACCTTTCCAAGGAAGAACTGATGCACATGCTGGCATACCCGACATCCGACAGACAGTTCATCCTCTACGAAGCACTGAGAAAGGGCGCAACCATCGAAGAGCTCTACCAGCTCACGAAGATCAAGCACTGGTTCTTAGAGCAGATGCTCGAGCTCGTACAGGAAGAAGAAGCACTTCTTAAGATCAAGGGCGCTGTTCCGGCAGAGGATATCCTCCGCCAGGCGAAGCTCGACGGTTTCTCCGACCGGTACCTCAGCAAGCTCCTCGAGGTTCCGGAAGAAGATATCAGAAATGCACGTTACCAGTACAACATCCGTGAAGCCTGGGAAGGCGTACACGTAAGCGGCACACAGGATGCGGCTTATTACTACTCCACCTATCACCTCTCCGAGGATAAGAGCCCGTCTTCCGACAAGAAGAAGATCATGATCTTAGGCGGCGGCCCGAACCGTATCGGTCAGGGCATCGAGTTCGACTACTGCTGCGTACACGCCGCACTCGCCCTGAAGAAGATGGGATTTGAGTCGATCATCGTCAACTGCAACCCGGAGACAGTTTCCACTGACTACGACACTTCCGACAAGCTCTACTTCGAGCCTCTTACTCTGGAAGATGTTCTCGCTATTCACGATAAAGAGAAGCCGGTCGGCGTGATCGCCCAGTTCGGCGGCCAGACACCTCTGAACCTGGCGGCTGACCTTAAGAAGAACGGCGTCAACATCTTAGGTACCACACCGGAGACCATCGACCTCGCTGAGGACAGAGATCACTTCCGCGCCATGATGGACCGTCTCGGCATCCCGATGCCGGAAGCCGGTATGGCAGTTACTGTAGACGATGCTCTCGCCATCGCGAACAAGATCGGTTATCCGGTCATGGTCCGTCCTTCCTACGTCCTCGGCGGACGCGGCATGGAAGTCGTACATGACGACGAGATGATGCGTGTCTACATGAATGCCGCCGTAGGCGTTACCCCGGACCGTCCGATCCTGATCGACCGCTTCCTGCACCACGCTACCGAGTGTGAGGCAGACGCGATCTCCGATGGCCAGCACTGCTTCGTTCCGGCTGTCATGGAGCACATCGAGCTCGCCGGCGTACACTCCGGTGACTCTGCATGCATCCTGCCTTCGAAGAACCTTACCGAGAAGCAGATCGCAACCATCAAGGAGTACACGAAGAAGATCGCTATCGAGATGAACGTTAGAGGCCTGATGAATATGCAGTACGCGATCGAAGACGATGTCGTCTATGTACTCGAGGCAAATCCGCGTGCTTCCCGTACCGTACCGCTGGTATCCAAGGTCTGCGCCATCAACATGGTCAAGGTCGCAACCGAGATCATGACATCCGAGCTGACCGGCAAGCCGTCCCCGGTTCCGGAGCTCAAGGACCGTATCATCAAGCACTACGGCGTGAAGGAAGCCGTCTTCCCGTTCAATATGTTCCAGGAAGTAGACCCGGTACTCGGACCGGAGATGAGATCCACCGGTGAGGTTCTGGGTATCTCCGATGACTTCGGCGAAGCTTACTTCAAGGCACAGGAAGCGACCCAGACGAAGCTTCCGTCCGAGGGCAATGTCCTCCTGTCCGTATGTGACCGCGATAAGGACGAGCTCATCGACATCGCCAAGGCATTCGACGAACTCGGCTTCCATATCCTGGCAACCGGCAAGTCTTATGAAATGATCAAGGAAGCCGGCATCGACGCGGAGCGTGTCAACAAGCTCTACGAAGGCCGTCCGAACATCACGGATAAGATCACGAACGGTGAGATCCAGCTGATCATCAACACACCGGCCGGCAAGACATCCGTCCACAACGACAGCTATATCAGAAAAGAAGCGATCCGTCACAGAGTGCCGTACATCACCACCATGGCAGCCGCGAAGGCCAGCGCCGAGGGTATCAAAGCCTATAAGGCGAACCCGAACTTCCCGGTGAAGAGCCTGCAGGATCATCACAAGGACATCATCTGATCCAGTGCTTTTCAATCTTATAAAGAATCCGACGGGGGCGTCTCGAAAAAATCGGGGCGCCCCCGAAGTCTATATAGTAGTCCATGTAAAAGCACTCTACATTGACCATTACATGGAATATGGCGGAAAGTCTATATAGTGGTCCATGTAAAAGCGCTTTACATTGACCATTACATGGAATTTCTGCGGATGCGGAGAAATGAAGCGAAATAGAAGTGTGTATAAGTGACTTTAAGGTAATTTTATACTTGCGCGCCTAGAGTATAATCTAGTTAAGATGATTTCTCACCTTATCAGAAAGGAGACGAGATTATGTCAATAGATACCAACAACAATATGCATTCTTCATTAGAAAATAACGGACTTCCAACACCCGTCAGCTCGAGCGTGATCTCTTCTGGTGGGCAATATCGTACGGCCGGTCAGGCTATGCAGCCACCGATCCTCTCTCCCACATCTGTTTCGCGTCCCCCTGTCTACATGCAGGTGAACCCGGGCCAGCCGATGACCCCTGCTCCGCAGGGTACCCCGGTATCTCAGCCGGTTCTGGCACCGCAGATGACCGCGCCCGCAGCTCAGCCGGTACTTGCGCCACAAATGGCTGCACCCGCGGCTCAGCCGGTCTTGGCACCGACGGCGGAAACGCCGGCATCGCAGGATGTCTCCACCCCTGTGCTGAATCCGATGCAGCAGTCCATGCCTTCTTACACACCGGTCCTGACACCCGGAAGCGTGACGGGAAGTTCCGCATCGCCGGTTCTGACCCCAGCCTCTGCCTCATCTCCGGTTCTGGCCCCGGTCTCTGCCGCACCTTCTTCCACCTCTTCCGCCGCGGTTCCTGCTCAGGCAGCAGCCTCTGACACGAAGCAGGCAAAGAAAGCAAAGAAAGAGAAGAAATCCCGTAAAGATGCCACGGCTAAGAACGTGACAATGAGCCGCAAGCGCATCGCCGCAGTGGCGGTCGCCTTCCTGGTACTGGGTGCCGGACTGAGCACCTGTGGTGCGCTCGCACTCGGTCTGCGCTGGGCCGATCAGGTCAAGAGCGAAGCCGTATCCGCCGCGAAGAAAACGGCACAGAAGAATTCAGGCAGCAGTTCCGACAGCGCGAAGAAGCAGACCACCGTCGTGGAAGGCAACCGCGAGTATGCCGTCATCAACACCAGCACGATCGACACGAGTGAACTGCACACCGCTTCGGAGATCTACGCTGCTAATGTCAACTCGACAGTCGGCATCGCCACTTCTGTACAGTACAACTACTACGGCTACGATACCACTGCAGCAGTATCCGGATCCGGCTTCATCCTGACAGCCGACGGATATATCGTGACCAATTACCACGTCATCGAAGACGGCAGCGACATCAAGGTCACTACATTTGATAATAAGACCTACGACGCGGAAGTGGTCGGCTACGACGCGAAGAACGACCTGGCCGTACTGAAGATCGACGCCGAGGGCCTGACTCCGGTCATTCTCGGAAGCTCGGACAACCTCAATGTCGGAGACGACGTGATTGCCATCGGCAATCCTCTGGGCGAGCTCACTTTCTCGCTCACCAAGGGCTGCGTCAGTGCCTTGAACCGCAATGTCACTCTGAACGACAATCTGCAGATGAATCTCATCCAGACCGACTGCGCCATCAACTCCGGTAACAGCGGCGGCGCGCTCTTTAATATGTATGGAGAGGTCATCGGTATCACGAACGCCAAGTACTCCAATAACGGAGATACCGAAGCCTCCATCGAGAGCATCGGGTTCGCCATTCCGATCGACAGCGTGCGGAACAACATCAACAGCATCATCGAGAAAGGCTATGCTGAGAACCCGTACATCGGTGTATACGCCGAGACGGTTACGGACTCGAACGGCTATAACGCAGACGGCGGAATCGGTATCAGTGATATCGTACCCGGCAGCCCGGCCGAGCGTGCCGGCATCAAGCCCGGCGATGTGATCGTCAAGATCAACAGCAGTGATGTCACGGATGTTTCGGACCTGAAGAAGTACATCAACGACGCGGGTGTAGGCGGCGAGCTGGAGCTGACCATTCACCGCAACGGGCAGATAGTCGAGATCACCGTAGAAGTCGGAGATGATCAATCCTCCTGACCGACCGGGATCTTCTCCGAGTAGTAGCCGAATTCGTCTCTTGCTACCCGTAACACATAGGCAAAAGCACTTTCTTCTATGCACATGTGGTAGTCTTCTTCGGGGAAATGCTCCTGCATCTTCGGATCGAAGAACCGCTTCCCATCGAAGTTTTTCAGATCCCGCCGTCTTCTTTCGAAGGACGGCGGGATCTTCTGTCCTTCGATATAGGCACGGATATACTCGGCGCAGAGTTCATCTTCCACTGCAGGCGTCTTCGCAGATAAGCCCATGGCCACCAGTGATACCGGCATCAGCGGTGCTGCGCGAAGGCGGTTCCGGATATAGGCGGCCACGGCTCTGGCATTCACCAGACTTCCTGTTAAGATCTCCGAGGCGCCGGCCGCGTTCACGATCCCCTGCGTACCGGCACTGGTCGTATGGATCGCCACACGGCCTCTGACCATCTCCCGGCCTCTTAGTATCTGGGAAGGAGAATTCCCGAAATCGAACCCCTCACAGCGGATGCCCTGCCGTTCTCCGACCAGGATCGAGCCGGGAATGGCTTCGTGAAGGGCCCGCGCCTCTTCGATCGTCCCGACGGGACGGACCAGTGACGCGCCCATCTCGTATAGATAGCATTCGACAGAAAAAGCACGGAACACGTCGATGATCACCGTGATCCCTGTGGCAGATCTTGCGCCTTCAAGTAGATGCAGGATCCGGCAATCCACTTCCCGTCCTTGGTTCTTCTGTTCCGGTGCGGAAGAATGATTCTGATGTGAAAGCTCCGGACAAAGGTCTTCCATTATTCGTTCACTTCCGTGATATGGAATAGGAGCGACTGGAAATCACCGTAGCGGCACGAGATCAGAAGGCCGGATCTTCCCAGCGTCGCACCATGCGCGATGCAGACCGGTTCCGAATCGTTTACCGGCTCTTCTGCCGAATCGTTCGCAGGCTCTTTCTCCGTGGAATCGCTGATCAGGCTTACGCGGTATTTCTTCTCCGGATCGAGTCCCCGGATATGGATACGCCGGTTCGGCGTGCAGGGACGGTTCATGACGAAGATGACAGTCAGAAGCATCTCGGACCGATCTTTCGAGACCACTCCGTAGCAGTCGAGGAAACCGTTGTCACGAACCGAATCCATGCGGTAGTAGTCCCCTTCACGGACCAGATCGTTATACTTATGGAAGAGTTCCACCTGACGGCGGATCATGCGATGTTCCTCTTCCGGGATCGCTGTGATATCAAGCTCATAGCCGAAGGTTCCGGCCAGAGCCACATGCCCTCTCGTCATGAAGGGCACGGTCCTTCCTGTCACATGGTTCGGACAGATGGATACATGTGCACCCATGGAAGAAAGGGGATACAGCGTCGCCGCGCCTTCCTGGATACGGATCCTCTCATAGGCATCCGTATCGTCGGACGTCCAGATCTGCGGACTATAATAGAGCATGCCCGGGTCGAATCGCGAGCCACCGCTGCTGCAGTTCTCGAGAAGCAGATCCGGGAATGCCGTAAGGATCCGCTCCTGAAGATCGTACACACCCAGCACGAATCTGTGGAGGAGTTCACCCTGACGCTCTGCCGGGAGAGCCGCCGAATACAGATCCGAGAGATGGCGGTTCATGTCCCACTTTACATAGTCAACACCGGCCTCCTCGAACACCTTCGTCAGAACACCCACAAGATAGTCCCTTACATCTTCTCTGGAAATATCGAGCACCAGTTGGTTTCTCGACAGCGCCGGTTCTCTTCCCGGGATCGCGATGGCCCAGTCCGGATGCGCACGGAAAAGATCCGAATCCGGTGAGACCATCTCCGGCTCCACCCACAGCCCGAACTTCATGCCCATTTTCTTTAATTCCGTACCGAGCCTTCGAAGTCCTCCGGGAAGCTTCTCTTCATTCACGGTCCAGTCGCCAAGGCTCGTGTTATCGTCGTTTCTCTTTCCGAACCACCCGTCATCGACGACCAGCATCTCGATCCCGCATTCGTTCGCCTTCCCGGCGATGGCCAGGAGTTTATCCGTATCGAAATCAAAATACGTCGCCTCCCAGTTGTTGATCAGGATCGGTCTTCTCGCATTTCTGTATTTCCCGCGGATCAGATGCTTCCGGTAAAGATCATGGAAGTTCCGGCTCATGCGCCCCAGTCCCTGATCGGAATACGTCATGACGGCTTCCGGAGCATAGAAGACTTCACCGGGAGCAAGCTTCCAGGAGAACCCTTCCGGATGGATGCCGGTACTGACGCGGATGTCGTCATACGGGGTCTTCTCGACCGCCGAGCGGAAGTTACCGGAATACAGAAGCTGGATGCCGTACACTTCCCCGCTGTTCTGGGTGATCCCCGGCGACACCAGTCCCAGGAAACTCTGGCAGCGGCTTCCGGTCTTCCCGCAGACCGACGAAACGCCTGTTATGCCGTAGCCGATCCCGCGTACATCTCTTGTAAATTCTCTGGCCCATGTCCCCTGGAACGTCATAAGTTCGAAGGGTCTTCCCGACATATCTTTACCGGGCATATCCAGTACCAGCGAAAGGACCTTCTCAAGATCGAATGTATCTTTACTTTCGTTGCGGACGACGACCGATCTTGCGATCACGTCGCATTCTTCCCACGGACTATAGCGCAGCGTGACCAGAAGCCCTGTATCCGGATCCTTCAGGTCGATTTCCAGCATCTCCCCTTCCCCTTCAGAAGAAAAAGTAGACGGAAGGCCGGGGATCAGTGCTTTTGAAGAAGAAATACGGTAAGCCTGGTAGAGCAGGTTCACGCGGGTCGTACCGAGAGGATCCTTCGCACGGATGGCGCCTTCGCGGGAATCGCCCGTACCCCATCCGGGATACTCGAACTGGAACCCGTCCTGAAAAATCACCATCTCACGCTTCGTCTCAACAGGGGACATCGAGGGGGCAAAGGCCTCCTTATAGGACATGCCGTCCTCTTCGGGAAGGCGTCCGCCATAATAGAAATGGCCTAAATACAGGCCATCCTTGATTGTCATTATATATGTGGTATGGGCCGTGTCGATCCGGAACCCGCCGTTCCGTTCGTTCACGGTAATTCTACTTCTGGTCTTTCGCATCTTCCGCTTTTCCATCAATATACATCGAGTTCAGTTTACTCAGGTCGGAGCAGAACGGTATGGCATTATAGATACGCCAGCTGCCGTTATAGCGGGCCAGTTTCATGACACACATGACGGAAGTGGTGTGCTTGGCGAAGGTAAGAGTAATGCGGAACTGCACCTGGGTATCGTAAGTCTTGTCCTCGGTAAAGACTGACTCGACAGTGATGCTCGCATCTTTGCCAAGACCCTCTGCCATGCCGGTGATCACTTCGCTGACCTTCGAACGGGCTTCCGAATCCACATACGACTTCACGTCGTCATAAGCCCCATACAGCATCTTCTTAAGGATATTCTGTGCAAGATCAGTAGCTTCGGTCTGATACTCTTCTTTCGTCTTCTTATCGTTACTAAGGAAAGGCAACTCGCTGCATCCACTGAACGCGACAACAATAGCGAGCAGGAGCCCGATGGCAAAAATTCTTCTTGTCGTATTCGAAACCCTCATAAATCCTCCGTTTATCGTACAGACTTCTAACTGCACACCTTTTCACCCTACGCTAGATTATACACCCTAATAAGTATTCGTGAATACCCTCGATTCGGAACAATTGTGAAAAAAAGTGTTGACAAACGGTTTCCCGCGCATTATCATCACTTCAAGTAAAAGGCTATGACGAAGAAGGTCGTGACCATTTCGCCTCACAGAGAGCCGGCGCACTGCTGAAAGCCGGTATCCGGGATGATCCGTATGACTATCGCTTCTGAGCTGATACACCGAATAAGGAGAGAATCCAGTGCTTCTGCCGAAGCAGAAGAAATGGAGCCCGACTTGAGTAGACTGTATCCGTAAGAGCCGCGTTAAGGCAAAGGGTTTGATAGAACCTATTAAGTGGCGAGGTTTTCTCGCAAATTGAGTGGTACCGCGGTAAATAGCCGTCTCAATGTCCGAAGGTGGATATTGGGGCGTTTTTTATTGCCTTGATTTGCAAGAAGAAGACGCAGCTTGTAGGGAGCTTATGGAGGAATTGGAAAATGAGCGAACTAGAAAAGAATGAATCATTAGTGAGAAGCGGCGACCAGGGTGGTCTTCTCGAGCAGAAGATCTCGGAGGTAGCCAGCCGTATCAAAGCACTGCGTCTGGACATGGGACTCTCCACCAAGGACATGGCCGAGAAGGTCGAGGTCACTGAAGAAGAGTACCTGAAGTACGAAGAAGGTCAGGAAGACTTCAGCTTCACTTTCGTATATAAAGTCGCCAATCTCTGCGGAGTCGAGATCTCCGAGCTGATGGAAGGTACGACACCGGCTCTGCGCGAGTATGCCGTAACAAGAAAGGGCGAGGGTCTTCCGATCACCCGCCGCGCCGGATATAAATACATGCGTCTGGGCCACCTCTTCAGAAATAAGCTGTGCGAGCCTTTCGAGGTCACCATCCCCTACTCTGAGGAAGCCCTGAACCCGCCGTATAAGCTTGTCACCCACTCCGGTCAGGAACTGAACATCGTCACCAAGGGGTGCCTGAAGGTCATGCTCCGTGACCACTCCGAGATCCTGTATCCCGGTGACTCCATCTTCTTCGACAGTAGAACTCCGCATAACGAGTATGCAATCGGCGGCGAGGACTGCACCTTCTACGCGATCGTACTGAATCCGGAGAAGTGGACGCAAGGCGCGACCTACGAGAAGACCGTTCAGACTTCTTACGTCGAAGATAACAAGACCAACTTCGATCTGGCGGCCGTGAAGGATCCGATCTACAGAAAGTATGTCACCGACACACTCGATGCCAACAACAAGCTGACGTCGATCTCCTATACACCGGAAGCCGATAAGTTCAACTTCGCCTTCGACCTCGTCGATGCCATGGCGGAGAAGGACCCGAACAAGACGTCCATGATGTGGGTCGCAAAAGACGGCAAGACCGATCACCGCTTTACTTTCGCCGAGATGAAGAAATACACCGCTATGACGGCGAACTACTTCGAGAGCCTCGGCATTAAGCACGGCGACCGTGTCATGCTGGTCCTGAAGCGTCACTACCAGTTCTGGTTCTCGATCCTCGCACTTCATAAGATCGGTGCGATCGCGATCCCGGCCACGAACCTTCTGAAGGAACACGATTTCGACTATCGTTTCAAGTCCGCAGGCGTCTCCGCGATCGTCATCACCGGTAACGGCGACACGGCGCTCGAGGCACAGAAAGCGGCTGAGAAAGCAGGTATGGACATCACCTTCATCATGGCCAACGGTGCCGATGACGAAGCAGGTGTAAACCTCCTCAAGGTCCTCGAAGGAAAGGCTTCTGCCGACGAAGCAGGCCTCAAGAGCGAAGCCGTGCTTTTCGATCAGAATGGAAAGGGATTCCTTCCGATGGAGGGCATGAGCGCCAAGTGGCATAACTTCAACTATGAGATGCCTGCGTTCAGTGACGAGTTCGCCCGTCCGGAGAATGCGACACAGGGAAATGACACCATGGTCATGTTCTTCACTTCCGGTACCACCGGTTATCCGAAGATCGCCGCCCACTCCCACAAGTATTCTCTCGGTCATTTCGCAACGGCGAAGTACTGGCATAACGTCGATCCGAACGGCCTGCACTTCACGATCTCCGATACCGGCTGGGGAAAATCCCTCTGGGGCAAGCTCTACGGACAGTGGCTCTGCGAAGCGCCGACCTTTACCTTCGACTTCGACAGATTCCATGCCAATGAGATCCTGCCGATGTTCAGCAAGTATCACGTAACCACGTTCTGTGCACCGCCGACCATGTACCGCTTCCTCGTTAAGGAGGATCTGTCCCTGTACGATCTGTCTTCCCTGAAGTATGCGACCGTTGCCGGTGAGGCACTGAACCCTGAGGTATTTAACCAGTTCATGCGTGCGACAGGTATCCGCCTGATGGAGGGCTTCGGCCAGACCGAGACTTCCCTTGTTATCGGTAACCTCGTCGGTTCTGCGATCCGCCTCGGCTCCATGGGTAAGGCCGTCACACCTTATGACGTGCATATCCTTGACGAAGACGGCAATGACTGCCCGCCCGGTACAACCGGTGAGATCTGCATCAACACGAAGGAAGTCGTTCCGTGTGGACTGTACCTCGGATACTATCAGAACGAAGAGAAGACCCGTGAATCCTGGCATGACGGCTACTTCCATACCGGTGATACCGCCTGGAAGGATGAAGATGGATACATCTGGTATGTCGGTCGTGTCGACGATGTGATCAAGTCTTCCGGCTACCGTATCGGACCTTTCGAGATCGAGAGCGTCATCATGGAACTGCCGTACGTACTCGAGTGTGCCGTTACCGGTACTCCGGACCCGCAGGGTGTCCGTGGCATCGTCGTAAAGGCTACGATCGTACTCGTTCCGGGCCGCGCCGAGCCGACCGAGGAACTGAAGAAAGAGATCCAGGAATACGTCAAGACGAATACCGCACCGTACAAGTACCCGCGTGTCGTCGAGTTCGTCACGGAACTGCCGAAGACCATCTCCGGGAAGATTAAGAGAAATGTGATCAGAGACGGTAAGGATTCCTGATCCTCACATTTAAGAAAACAGAAAAAATACCTTCTTGCTCTGTCCTCGGGCGTTGCCCTGCGGAGGAGCGTCGAAGGTATTTTTTCAGGCTTATAGGATCTTGTACCCTTTTCTGTATTTGTGATCGCCAAGAACGAATTTGTTCCCGGAGATTTTCTCTGCCAGTTCATTTGTAGTAATAAAATCGTTGGTGACCTTCACGAAATACTGTCTGCTTCCTTTTTCCACAAGATAGAATCCGGCAAGTTCCTTAAACCGGTCCAGCACCTCAACAATTCCGGGTTGAACGACAAAATCAAGGATCTTCTCCGCCGTTGTCATTTTCTTAGTTGGTATCAGTGCATAGATCGCACTGGCATCTTTGTGTTTGGACAAGCAGACAGCGTCTTTTTTATCTCTGCATTTGCCGGTCTTCTCAAAATCTTCGAGATTGATCGGTTCTTTGATCTCATTAAAGCTGAGCTTCTCCCCATCATCCAGAAGATAATCGATACTCACGCCCAGAAGCTGGGACATCACTTTCAGATTGTTCACATCCGGTATTCCCTTATCTGTTTCCCACTTCGCGATCGCGGATCTGGAAACAGACATCTTCTCGGCCAGCTGTTCCTGTGAGAACCCTGCTTCTTTTCTTGCTTCTTTAATCTTTTCACCTAATGTCATAGTCATGATCTCCTTTTTTCATCTTACCACTTCGTGGCTGGTTTTGTTTACGAGGCCATCTTACGTTGATCATGACATAAAACACCATAGACGAGCTGTGACAGCACTGTTACTCTCCGTAACAGTGCGTATTTATGCGGGTTTTAGGCTCATACGGCGCAAAATAAAAAGTCGACAGGAACGATTGAGCGGGTGTCAGTGTAGGAGGAACCACAGTACGATTCCGAGGAGGGCGAGGCCACCGAGGAGGACGAGGATCCATATGAGGGCGCCGCCACATCCGTATGCGATGCCCTTCGGCATCTCGACTCCGTTGGCGGGATCTGTGGGAGTCGCAGGCGAAGTGCTTCCCACGCGGTTGAGGCCGGATGTTGTGTTCTCGGATGGGAGACCGGGAGTGGAAGAACCTGCTGTCTTCCTCCTATTCAGGGGATTCAGCTGTGCCTTCATGTCCTGAAGGTTCTGCTCTTGCTGTGCTTCGACCTGCATCGCCACTTCTTCGCGGTTCATGTCCGCCCAGGCGCGGTTCGCGGCCATCTGGGCAGCGAGGAGTTCCTCGACTCGGGTCTTCTTCGTCTCGAGATCTTGATCCAGGCGGGGATTCGGCGCATTGCAGAACGGACAGTGCGTGTATGGTTTATCAAAACCTTCGCCGCATTTAGGACAATACCCGTATAGTGCTTTTTCCTCTGAGGTATTCTCTTCGCTCATCGCCGGATCCTTCCTGTTACTCGTCTGTATCTTGTGCGTCGTCGGAGATCTCTCCATCATCAGGTACTTCCGGTTCTGCCGCGGAGAATCCGACCGGCAGCCAGTATTCGCCTAATTCTTCGATGGTCTCTTCGCTGGCACCGATCTGCTCGACGGAGGAATAGTACGGCATCGGGAGACGTCCGTAGAACTCGGCCGCGCCGGTTAAGATATCCGCTACGGCATTGCCGCCTTCGGAGCCCGGGAGGTAGCACATCACGACTTCGTTCCAATCGTCGACATAATCGGAGATGATGACATTTCTTCCGGCTACGATCAGAGTAATGACCGGGATCGACTGGGATTTCTTCTTCTCGGAGAACTGGTCCTTATATTCCGCAATGGTCTCGATGGCTTCCTGATTACCCGGAAGGGCGAGCTCGCCGGTGATCGAGAGATCTTCGGTATCGCCGTACCATTCCGCATAGGGGGTCTCACCTACGCACAGGAGGATCACATCGCAGTTCTCCATCTCTTCCGGATCCGTCACGATCTCGAAGCCGATTTCTGCGGCCGAAGCCTCAAGTGCCTCCAGGATCGTCGGACCCTCGGAGCACCACTTCGCACCGCCGGCGTCCTCATCGGTACCGCCCTGCCATAGGTAGGTCCAGCCACCGCACAGCACACCGGAATCATCCAGGGCCGGTCCGAGCGCGAAGACCTTCATGCCCTCCGCCAGTGTGATCGGGCCATCCTCCGGAAGGACCAGCGGCACCATAGACTCCGCAGCCAGTTTTCTGGCGACTTCGTGCGCATGCTCACTGTTCCAGTCATAGAAAGGCACTGTGTTCTCGAAGAACGGATCTTCGAAAGCCCCACAGTCTATCTTCATCTGAATAATGCGTGTTACCGCCTCATCGATCCGCTCCATCGGGATGCTGCCCTCGTGGACCGCTTCGACGATGAGATCGCGGCTCAGTTCGTAATTCTCTGCTTCCATGAACATGTCGATACCGGCATTGACGCAGAGGATGATGTTCTCCTTATCCGATTCGCCGGAGCAGTTATGGATCGAATCCCAGTCAGAGAGGATCACGCCCGTGAAACCGAGATCGTTCCGGAGTTTGCTGATCAGTTCCGCATTCTCGTGCATCTTCACGCCGTTTACGGAAGAGTGCGACAGCATGATCGACTGCACGCCTGCATCGATCAGATCTTTATAGACCTGGAGGCACTTCGCCAGCTGCTCATCCGTCAGCTGTGCGTCGCCACGGTCGATCAGGCGGTCGTCTTCGCCTGTGCCGAAGAGGACATAGCCGTCCGCCACGAAATGCTTCGGGCACGCGATGATGCCCTGCTCGATCAGTCCTTTCGCATAGGCGGTGGCCAGCGAGGAAACCAGTGTCTCGTCGCTGGAATAGGACTCATAGGTGCGTCCCCAGCGGGGATCCTGCGCCGATGCCACACAGGGCGAGAAGCTCCAGCGCATGCCGCAGTGGAGCATGTCCGACCCGGTCAGCATGCCCAGTTCGAAGGTAAGCGCCGTGTCATTCGCCGCGCCGACATTGATATTATGTGGAAAAATCACTGATCCGCGGGCTTCGAGTACGCCGTGGACACAGTCGTTCGCGTAGATGTACGGGATACGGACATCGGAAAGAAGCGCCGCGTCCTGATAGCGGTTGCTGACCTCCATCCACTCATCCTGCGGGGCGGCCGGCCACTGCGGATAGTGGGAGAGCACGGAGCCGTAGCAGTTCTGCTGCATCTCCTCGAGCGGCATCTCGTAATTCGCGCCCTGCATCATCTGGCTGGCCTTCTCTTCGAGCGTCAGAAGCGCACATATCTCCTCTGCGGAGAGGCCTTCGAACTTCGGGTTCACGCAGTGATACGGCGGAAGCGTCTCTTCCGTCTCCGGCGGTTCCGTCTCTGAGGTATGCTCGATCGGCCTCGGAAGATCCGAAGGCGTCGTCTCGACATGCTTCTTCGGCATCCGGCATCCTGCCATCGCCGTGATCATGGCCAGTATAAGAATGGAACTGATAATTCTCTTCTTCATAAATACAGTCTCTCTTTCCGGCGCGCCGGAAGGCACGCGCTCTTATCTTGCGGCCACGGTCCCGAAGGCTCCGCGGCCAGGATCGCTCTTTCGTAAAAGGCTGCACCGGAAGCGATCCCGAGAACTGCCCATATTTTAGCATAAAGACGCATGGCGGTCACCTATGCCGCACGCAGGAGGAATAGGAGTCATTTGCGCAAAACGGCATATTTTTAGCATTTTTCACACAAAATCATGCTTGAAATTCTTGCGGTTTGATACGACAATATTATCTGGTAATGAATAGAAAGAAGGAATAAAGTGAAACAGGGCGTGTCCGCGAAGTGGCCCCACGCCCGTAGAACGAGGAAACTATGGAAGACTGTCTGGTTTATTTTTTTACAGGATTTCTCGATAGCGGAAAGACCTCCTTCATCCAGAGCTGGATCGGGGACGGAAGCTTCCAGGATAAGCGTGTCCTGATCCTTCTGACCGAGGAGGGCGAGGTGGAGCTGCCTCCTGAGGAGAAGGCGCCCTGCAAATTCCTGAAGGTCATCACGGCCGAGACCGACGAGGTCACGCGCGCCTTCACGTATAACCTCGATGCGAAGTATCACCCGGACGTGGTCCTCATCGAATGGAACGGATCCGTATCGCCCAGTGCTTTTTTCGACGAAGTGGACGTACCGGAGAGGTGGGCACTCGCTGCCGCCATCTGCATCGTGGACGCCAGCACCTATAACGACTACTACCGGAACATGCAGACCATGTTCGCCGATTACTACCGGTTCTGCGATAACGTCATCTTCAACCGCGTGGATCCGGAAGTGAATAACATACCTAAGTTACGTGGTTCGGTAAAATCACTGAACCCGAGCATGAATCTGTCTTTCTTCGGGATGGACGGAAACATGATCGATATCGGGGACTATCTCCCCTACAATCTCGACGATGATCCGTGTGTCATTGCTCCGGACGATTTCGGGCTTTTCTATACGGATGCGCTCGATAATGTCAAACGCTATAACGGCAAGCGTATCACCGTCACCGGTCAGGCCGTGCTCATGCGTGAGCACAGGGATAAGGCTTTCGTTCTGCAGCGGAAGGCGTACACATGCTGTGCGAATGATATCGGCATGATCTCCATGCTGTGCCTGCATAAGGTGCGTCCCGGTTTTCCTGCGGGAAAATGGCTGTCTGTCACGGGGAAGATCGGGTTCTTCCGGGATGACTCCCAGGGTAATCCGGTGGCGATCCCGTGTCTGCAGGTCGAGAACTTCCACCTGACGGATGCGCCGTCGAATGACATCATCTATTTCAGCTGAGCCTGCTGAGGCCGCGCGAATCGGCGGCCGCCGGTGGAGCCGGAAGCCGCGCCCGTAGCGTAGCGGCTGCAAATAGAGCAAAAGGCCGCGCCCATAGCGCAGCGGCCGCAACGATGAATTTAATGAAAGAAGGAAAATAAACATGGCAACAAAAGTAGACATTTTCTCAGGATTCTTAGGCGCGGGTAAGACCACGCTGATCAAGAAACTCATCTCCGACGGATACCAGGGCCAGAAGCTCGTCCTCATCGAGAACGAATTCGGTCAGATCGGTATCGACGGCGGTTTTCTCAAGGAGGCCGGCATCGAGATCACCGAGATGAACTCCGGATGTATCTGCTGCTCTCTGGTCGGCGATTTCGGCACAGCCCTGAAGGAGGTCATCGACAAGTTCTCTCCGGATCGCATCCTTATCGAGCCCTCCGGCGTCGGCAAGCTCTCCGATGTCGTGGCCGCCGTTGAGAAGGTCGAGGGCACTGAGGTCTGCGGTACCGTTACCGTCATCGACGCCAGCAAGTGCAAGATCTACCTGAAGAACTTCAAGGAGTTCTATGAGAACCAGATCAAGTATGCCGGCACCATCATCCTGTCCCGTACCGGCAACATCGCGCAGGAGAAGCTGGATACCGCCATCTCCCTGATCCGTGAGATCAACGATCACTCGCAGGTCATCACCACTCCGTGGGAGAATCTCTCCGGGACACAGATCCGCGAGGCTATCGAGAATCCGCTTACGGCCGATGATATGGCTGCCGCGCTTCTCGAGGCGGAGCAGAATGCGCATCACCACCATCATCACGACCACGATGAGGACCACGAGCACGAACATGACCATGACCACGAGCATCACCACCATGACCATGACGAGGATGAACACGAACACCATCACCATCACGATCACGACGAGGATGAGCACGATCACGAGCATGAGCATCACCACGACCATGACCATGGTCCGGACTGCACCTGTGGCTGCCACGACCATGACCATGACCACGAAGGTCATCATCATGCAGACGAAGTCTTCGACAGCATCGGATTCGAGACTTCGAAGAAGTTCTCCGAAGCATCGATCCGTGCCGCGCTCGAAGAGCTCGACACCGGCGATTTCGGCATGATCCTCCGCGCCAAGGGCATCGTTGCCGGCGAGGACGGAAAGTGGATCCACTTCGATTATGTACCGGGCGAGGCTGACGTAAGAAACGGCGGCGCGGACGTCACGGGCAAGCTCTGCGTCATCGGGTCAAAGGTCGACAAGGCCGCGGTGGCAGCGCTTTTCGGTGTGTAAGAGACACATCACGAAACTCAAGATCCAATCAGTCACGAGGATCCGAAAAAGAAACCGGGCCTCGTGACTTTATATTCCAGGGCACCGGTATACGCCTTCATCTTATGGAAGGAGTTCTCGATCCACACCTCCAACCTACTAAATCTTCAAATTGAGAGGTTTGGTAGGCTGGACATGTCGTGATTGGGGGCTGTCGAGGTCCTCCGGACACGCCCAACTCCTGTCCAATCTCATACAAAACCATGGATACCTATGCAAAAGCGCTGTTCCTCGCCATTTCCGCAGCAAAAGCACTGTTCCCAGTTTTTTTCGAGCGGAATCACTTCTGTTCCATCACACGGCCGAACCAGTGCTTCTCCCTCCGCGGGGTGGTGAAACACATTAAACTCCGGTTTTTCGCAATTTAATGTGTCGACACTGGGGTAACCACCGGAGCGAAACACATTAAACTACAATTTGTGAACGGTTTAATGTGTCATTTCATACCCTGGAGGGGCTGTGCATAGTGCTTTTTACACATTAAACGAGTGATTCGTGAGATTTAATGTGTCAGCCCCTTTGAAACCATGCCCAAAAGACACATTAAATCTTCATTTTTGAGCGTTTAATGTGTCGGCCCCCTCCAGGCACGCCCAAATCCCGTCCAATCTCATTCATTTCAATGAATACCTATGCAAAAGCACTGTTCCCAGTGCTTTTCGAGCCGAATCTCTCCTTGTTCAGCACGCGGCGCGACGGTGATTCTCTTGGCGGGGCCACTTCTCGCGCCGGCGCTCGATGCCATGCTGTCGGCTGGCGCTCGATGACGACTCCCCTGTCTCGGGGCTCGATGACGACTCCCCTGCCTTGGCACTCCCTGTTCCGCCGTCCCTGCTCGCTAAACTGTACTATCTTCTCAAATTCTGATAAACTATTTTCGTTTGAAGAAGCGGAAACTCTCCGGGGGGCGGGAGAAACGCGTCTTCCTCAGCAGGGTAAGCAGGCAGATACGATTTCTGTCAGAATATCAGACAGGTTTCAAAGGGGGAACAGATGAGTCACGGTATAACTTCTAAGAGGATCCGGTTGTCCGATGAGTTTACTTACGGGCGCCTGTTCCGTTTCGTGATCCCGACTGTTCTGATGATGCTCTTCACCTCGATGTACGGCGTCGTTGACGGCCTTTATATCAATAATTACGTGGGAAAAGAAGCCTTCGCGGGCGTTTCCCTCATCACCCCGCTTCCACTGCTGATCGGTGCATTTGCCTACATGATCGGTGGCGGCGGTTCCGCCGTCATTGCGCAGGAACTCGCAAGAAACGAGAGGGATAAGGCCAGTGATTATTTCACCTTCCTGACTGTAGCAGCCATCGTCGGATCTGTCGTGATCGCTGTCATCGGGATATTGCTCCTCGAGCCGATCGCCCGCCTCATGGGTGCGGATGACGAGCTGGTCCCGATCTGCCTGGAGTACGGGCGCATCCTGATTGCCTGCGTCCCGCTGTATGTGCTCCAGAACGTTTTCCAGAGTTTCCTCACTGCCGCCGAGCGCCCGAAGGTCGGTCTTCTGATCAACCTCGTCTCCGCCGCATCGAACCTCTTTCTCGACTATGTCTTCGTCGGGGTCCTGAAGCAGGGCATCGCCGGAGCTGCTCAGGCTACTGCGATCTCCCAGTTGATCGGTGGTGTCGCCCCGTTCATCTATATTGCCGCAAGTAAGACCATCGCGATCCGTTTCGTCCGGCCGAGATTCATCCCGCATATCATCGGGCCGGTCTGCTGGAACGGTTCTTCCGAGTTCGTCAGCGAGATCTTCCATCCGCTGGCAAGCGTCATGTATAACTACAAACTCATGCAGCTCGTCGGTCTCAATGGTGTGGCCGCATATGGCGTTCTCATGAACGTCGGCTTCCTCTTCGGCGCCGTCTTCCTCGGATTCGCCGTCGGCTCCGCTCCGATCTTCAGTTTCCAGTACGAAGTCGGCCAGCATGACAAACTCCACGAGACCTTCAAGCGCAGCGCGATCTTTGTCGTCATTATGGGATTCGTCCTCTACGGCATCGCCCTGTGCATCGAGGGGCCTTTCGCCGCGCTCTTCTTCGGCAATGACGAGGCACTCCTCCATATGACCGAAGAAGGGTTCGCACTCCACAGCAAATCCTACATGGTCATGGGCCTGGCGGTATTCACCTCCGCCTTCTTCACAGCCCTTCACAACAGCCGCGTATCGGCATTCATCTCATTTCTCAGGACCCTCCTGTTCGAGGTGCTGGCGATCCTGATCCTGCCGATCTTCTTCGACCTGAACGGTGTATGGGCAGCGAGCCTCTGCGCAGAGATCCTCGCTCTCATCGTAACCATCGGCCTGCTGTTCCGCTATAGGAAAACATATCACTACTGAAGGTAATACCCACGCATGAAACTGTTCCGGAAAGACGCGCATTTCTATAAGAAAGTCTTCGTGCTGGGCTTCCCGATCGCCCTTCAGACACTGGTCACGGTAGGCGTCGGCATGCTGGATAACATCATGCTCAGCCACTACTCCGAAGACACGTTCTCCGCCGCCTCTCTGGCTAATGCCTATGTCCTCATTTTCCAGATCTTCTGTATGGGCCTCGGCATGGGAGCATCCGTTCTCGTGTCGCGCTACTGGGGCATGAAGAAGGCTCACGACAACGAGGAGAAAGCGGACATCTCTCTGAAGCAGACCGTCTGCCTGATGCTGCGCCTGATGTTCTTCTTCGCCACGATCTTCGCGATCGGCGCGGCTTTCCTTCCGAAGCTCATCATGACCTCCTACACCGATAAAGAAGCTCTGATCGACCTCGGTATCACGTATCTTCGTTACTCCACGCTGACCTTCTTCTTCCTCGGAATCTCCCTGGTAACGGCCATCGTCCTTCGAAGTGTCGGCCAGTCCCGCTTCCCTCTATATGTCTCACTCGGCGCCCTGGTGGTCAATCTCACCGGCAACTATATCCTCATATTCGGGCACTTCGGTGCACCGAAGATGGGTATCGCCGGTGCCGCGCTCGCCACCCTTCTCGCCCGCGTATTCGAGGCCGGCGCGGACATGGTCTACTTAACCATCTTCGACACAAAGATCGGCTTCAGGCTCCGCCACCTCTTCATGAAGACGAAGACACTCATCTCCGAATATTTCCGCGTATGCATCCCCGTTCTCATCAGCGACGCGATCCTTGCGTTCGGCAGCAACGCTGTCACCATGGTCATCGGCCACCTCGGCAGTGCTTTTGTCGCGGCAAACTCCATCACGACCGTTACGCAGCAGCTGAGTACCGTCATGATCCAGGGCGTCTGCCAGGCCGGCGCCATCATTACCGGACAGTCTCTCGGCAAGGGGCGGAAAGAACAGGCCGAGGAGCAGGGCTGGCTCTTCCTCGGCATGGGCTTCGCGCTGGGATTCCTGTCGGCACTCTTCATCTTCTTCACGAAGACCCCGGTCATCCTGTCCTACGGCGACAAAACCTCTGCCGAAGCGGTCTCCATCGCCTACCAGCTTCTAAATGCGATCAGCCTGATCATCATCTTCCAGGCCACGAACAGCATCATGACCAAGGGCGTCCTCCGCGGTGGCGGCGACACGACCGTCCTCATGTTCGCAGATAACATCTTCCTCTGGGCCATGGCGCTTCCCCTCGGAGCACTGGCCGGCTTCATCTTCCACCTGCCCGCCTTCTGGATCTACTTCTTCCTGAAGTCCGACCAGATCGCCAAGACCATCTGGTGCGTGTGGAGGCTCCGAAGCAGGAAGTGGATCAAGAAGATCTCGACCGGCAAGAACTAGGAAACCAGAAGCCCGCTTACTGCGGACGCACACGAACCATCCGTTCCGCCCTTCACGGACGCATAAGAACCGCCACCTCCGCTTACTGCGGATACGGCAAAAGCACTATAACCCATCGTTTAGGAGGTACTTTCACATGTCTAAACAAGCACGGATCACCATTCACCCGGATTTCCCCATCGGAGAGATCTCCCCCCGACTGTTCAGTGCTTTTCTCGAACCGATCGGGACCATGGTCAACGGAACGATGTATAACCCGAAGCATCCCACCGCCGACGAGCAGGGCATGAGGAAAGATTTCCTCGAGGCCATCGCCGGGACTGGTCTTCCGGCCGTGCGTCTCCCGGGCGGGAATTTCGTCTCCGCCTGGCAGTGGAAGGACTCCATCGGTCCGAAGGACCAGCGCAAGGTGCACCTCGATCCGGCGTGGTATCAGTACATCACGAACGAGGTCGGCCACGACGAGTATCTGCAGTGGGCGGAGAAGGCCGGCACGAAGCCACTCTATACCGTAAACCTCGGCACCGGCACGATGCAGGACGCGATGGATCTGGTGGAGTATACCAACCACGAAGGCGGCACCTACTGGTCCGACCTCAGGCGCAAATACGGGCACGAGAAACCTTACGGCGTGGACACCTGGTACCTCGGCAATGAGATGGACGGGCACTGGCAGCTGGGCTCCTGGGAGAAAGATCCCCGTGGCTACGGCGTGCTCTGTCAGGAAACCAGCAAAGCCATGAAATGGATCGATCCCACCATCAAGACCGCGGTCTGCGGCTCCTCCGCCCCGTTCATGGAGCATTTCCCGGAATGGGACGAGAAGGTACTCGACCAGTGTTACGATGTCGTGGACTATCTGTCCATCCACCACTACCACAGCGCCCCGCCGGGCGACATCCGCTGCCTGCTGGGCGGTTCGGTCTACTACGAGGACTTCATCAACACCGAGATCGCGATGTGCGACTACGTCGCTTCGAAGCACCGCTCCCCGAAGAAGATGATGATCTCCTTCGACGAATACGGCGCCATGATCCGCCCGAACTCGGAGCTTCACCCGGGCTGGGGCCGCTATAACATGGCCCGCACCCACTACCGCTTCGATCCCGAAAGGAAATACATCCGCCACGATCCGGACAACATGAGGGATCACGTTTTCCCGGGCGGCGACATGGAACATCTTCTCGCGATGACCTCCATCCAGCTGGCATTTCTCCGTCACGCCGACCGTGTCAAGATCGGCTGCATGACCGGTGGCCTCTCTGCTCTCTGCGCAAGCAATCACGACCGCACCTGGCGGACCGCCTCCCACTACGCCTACATGCAGCTTCTTTCCTACGCGCGCGGCATCTCCATGCGGGTCTCCGTCGACTCCGAGACGTTCGACATGCCCGGCTACGCCATCGACGACACATCCCAATACACCGGCAGAAGCAACGTTCCCTATGTGGATTGTGCGGCGGCCTGGGATAAGGAAGCCGGGCGTCTTTCCATCTTCGTCATCAACAGGAACGAACATGAGACCTATCCGCTCGAGCTGGATCTGCGCGGTTTCTTCGCACCGAGCACCACGCCTTCGGGAGCGGCCGATCCCGTTCTCTCCCCTGTCATTCCTTACGAAGTCCAGGTATCCGGAAACACCAGCCGCGCCCTGAAACACTGGGAGATCCGCTCCGACGACATCTCCGCCGTCACTTCGCCGGACGATGACACACGCTTCATGCCGGTCGAGCGCGCAGGCGCCAGCTTCCACGCCGGCCTTCTCACCACGCAGATCCGCCCGCTGTCCTGGAACGTGATCGTCGTGCCCTGCTAAGGCCTTCATTCCCTGCGTTCCGGCCTCACCGCAGGAAGCGCCCGCCCGGATCCGCTGCGGGCTCATTGAATAGTGCTTTTCAAGAATGACATACTAAACTTCCATTTTCAGGCATTGGGTAGGTCAACTGGCATCTCCAACCTACTAAATCTTCATTTTGAGAAGGTTGGTAGGTTGGGTATGTCGTGATTGGAAGGGCGTCGACCTACTAAAACCCGAGTTTGAAGCATTTAGTATGCTATTTTGTGCCCAAGGAGCCCTCTGCATAAAGGTTTTGACATACTAAACTCACAGAATCAGAAGTTTAGTAGGTTGAGGCACTCGAAAACCGCCTCAAATAACATACCAAATCTTCATTTTGGAAGGTTTGGTATGTCGAGTCCCTCCGGACACGCCCCAATCCGGTTCAATCTCATACAAACTCATGAATACCTATGCAAAAGCACTGTCCCGGAGCTTTTACGCATCAGGCAGACGTACTCTCACCCGGTTCCGTCTCCTCCACGGTCTCCGGGCCCGCCGCCCGGATCTCGACCTGCGCCTCCAGGAACGGCTGTCCGTCCGACGTCGTCACTTCCAGGAACACGTATGTCGGCTCCGGTGGTTCCGTCGGCTCCGACGGCGCCATTGTTTCCGTCGTTCCACTTCCGGCCGCGGACCCCGATGCGGTAGTTGCCGTCGCGGACCCAGTCGTCCCGGTCGACCCATCCGCAGGCTTCGCTGTTTCAGAGCCGGAAGACCCGCCTGCCTCACCATCAATATCCGAACCCGCCGCAGTCGGCTCCGACGGCTCAACCCCCTTCACCGGAAGCGCCTCCGCCCCCTCGCGATCCCATGAGAACACAAACGTATCCGTCAGATCCGTCACCTCAAGATCCCCCTGATAC